>Ga0214472_10000993_pt1 | contig 33223 bp, 30 predicted proteins | sample RVTome_6_FD_207662 | JGI IMG/M metagenome (GOLD analysis project Ga0214472, IMG submission 207662) | Soil microbial communities from uranium-contaminated site in the Upper Colorado River Basin, Wyoming, United States - RVT140D175 | ecosystem: Environmental > Terrestrial > Soil > Contaminated >...
TGAGTTCTTCGCCGCCGAAATTCCGGACGAAATCGGCCACGCTCAATACCTGGCAAAAAAGATCGTGGCACTGGGTGGTACCCCGACGACGGTGGCGCGAGCGGTCCCCGAAGCCAAGAGCAACCGGGAGATGATGGAGGCGGTCCTGGCGGCCGAAGAGCAAGCGATTGCCGACTACTCCACGCGCGCCCAGCAGGCCGAAGAATTCGGCGACAAAGGCCTGCAAGTTCAGCTTGAAGACATCGTGCGCGACGAAACCGGACACTTTGAGGAGACGCAGCAGATACTGCGCAATTGGGATTTGAACTGAACTGTCTCCAAAGCCAGTCAAAACCGGCCCGTTCGATGGGCCGGTTTTGCTTTAAGGCACCACGACCAGGTCGCGGATCGCCTCAAGTTTCGCCGGGCCAATCCCAGGAACGGCGAGCAGGTCCTCCACCTGTTGGAAAGGACCGTGTTCCTGGCGGTAGGCGGCGATGGCTTCGGCCAGACTGGGGCCAATGCCCGGCAGGCGCTCCAGTTCGGGGACGGTGGCGGAATTGAGCGCCAGCCGACCGTTGTCGATCACCTCCGCCTGGGATGGCGTGGGAATGGTGCCGGCGGCTACCTCGGCGACGGTCGGCAGATAGACGCGATCGCCGTCATGGATCGCCGCCGCCAGATTGATGGCGTCGAGCGCCGCCTGCGCCGAGGGGCCGCCGGCCGCCGTGATCGCATCGGCGACGACGGCGTCCAAAGGCAACTCGATGAGCCCGGGCGAGACGACAGCCCCAGCGACGTGGACGCGCATCGGCTTGGGTGTGGCAGGCGGCAGCAATTCAATAGGATGGCCACGAGGCTCGGCAATGAGGAGTTGGAGCACGGCGGTGGACAGCAATCCGATCAGCACGCCGCCCAAGAGCGGTAGGACTCGTCGCAGCATCGTCAGCCCCCCTTGCGAGTGTCCGCTGGCCGGATTATACGCCAGGCTACCGGGCTGTATAATCGCGCAATGCCCAAGTATTTCACCGGCAAAGGCGATGATGGTACTACCGGGCTGCTCGGTGGGGGCCGGGTCCCCAAGAACCACCCACTGCCGGAGGCCTACGGCGCCGTCGATGAAGCCTCGGCCGCGCTGGGCCTTGCCCGGGCGATGGCGGCGGACGAGGACAGCCGCCGGGTCACGGCCCAGGTCCAGCGTGACCTGTACGCCTTGATGTCTGAGCTTGCGACTTCTCCCGACAGCACCAAGAGCTTCCAGACGATGAGCGCTGACCGTGTGCGCTGGTTGGAAGACCAAGTGGAGCATATCGGTGAACGCGTCAGCCTGCCGAGTGAGTTCATCATCGGCGGCGACAGCCTGGCCGGCGGCGCTTTCGACCTGGCGCGCACGGTTGTGCGCCGGGCGGAGCGCAGGGTCGCCGGCCTGATCCACGATGGCACGATTCGGAATCCGGAGGCCCTGCGCTATCTCAACCGGCTATCGTCACTGTGTTTCGTGCTCTCGCTGTGGGAGAACCTGCAAGCCGGCTTTGACATGCCCAGCCTGGCGCGGGAGCCGGACGAATGACCGGGACCCTGATCAACGTAGCCACCGTCCTGATCGGAGGTGCGCTTGGCCTGGTGTTTGGGGCCCGGCTGCCGGAACGCGTCCGGCACACGGTCTTGGCGGGTCTGGGCTTGTTCACGGCCGCCTTCGGCGTGATGTTGTTCCTCGATACGGGCAACCCTCTGATCGTGGTGGCCAGCTTGCTGTTCGGCGGCCTGCTTGGCGAGTGGTGGGACATTGAACGAGGCCTGGAACGGCTCGGCGGCTGGCTTGAGGCCAGCGCCAATCGCGGTCAGCCGAATGGGGACAGCGCCCGCTTCATCCGCGGCTTCCTGACGGCCAGTTTGTTGTTCTGCATCGGGCCGATGACGATCCTCGGATCGATCCAGGACGGCCTGACCGGCGACTTCGAGCTGCTGGCGGTCAAGTCGGTGTTGGATGGCTTTGCCGCCCTGGCGTTCGCCTCGACGCTAGGCGTGGGCGTGCTGTTTTCCGTGATCGTGGTTTTCAGCTACCAGGGTGCGCTTTCCTTGCTCGCCAGCCAAGCCCAGGCTGTGCTCAACGAGGCCATGATCCAGGAGATGACGGCGGTCGGCGGCATTGTGATCCTGGGGCTGGCCATTAGCAGTCTTCTGGAAATCAAACCCATTCGTACGGGCAACCTGCTGCCAGCCCTGCTGTTGGCGCCGATCGTTGTCTTCTTACTGGAAACGATAGCGCCGATGATCGACTTGCTTCGGACCCCGTAACCACAAAGGCACCAAGGGCACAAGGTGGGGCAGCGGAGGCACAAAGGAATGCAGTCAAACCTCAGTTATCAGCCATCTGAAATCAGCTGAGAGCTGTTTGCGCTTTTCCATCGTGCCCTATGGAAACCTTTGTGTCCTCAGGGACTTTGTGGTTAACCTACTCGGCCAGCGCCGCCTCGATGCGCGTCTGGAAGTCCGAGAAAGGCAGGGCGCCAAGCACGCTGACGCCGTTGACGGTGAAGGTCGGGGTCGAACTGACGCCGGCCTCAAGGCCCTGCGCGTACTGGTTCTGAACGACATCCTGCATTTCATTGCGGCTCGAGCACTGCTCGAACGGGTCCATGTCCAGCCCGACTTCCTGGGCAATGGCTTGCAGCCGGGCTTCGGTGTAGGCGCCGACGTTCTCGCCGGTCTGGTTGGCGAACAGGTAGTCGGCGTAGGTCCAGAACATCCCCTGCTCACCGGCGCACAGGGAGGCATTGGCGGCCTCAACCGATTCGCGGCCGATGAAGGGGAAGTTACGGTACTCGAAGTAGACCTGGCCAGAGCGAATGTAGGTTTCGACGATCTGAGGCAGGGTTTCCTCGTGGAAGCGTCTGCAGAATGGGCACTGGAAGTCTGAATACTCTACGATGTGGACCGGGGCGTTGGGGTCCCCCATGGTGGCGCCCTCACCCTGGGGCCAGTCGTACGGCTCGGGAGCGACAATCTCATCGGCGCTCAGGCCAGGCAGGATGATAATGGCGGCCACAATCAGGGCCACCACGGCAATGCCAACGATCCAGTAGATACGCTGGCGGCGCTGTTCTTGCTCGCGTCGTTCTCGGATCCTGGATCGACTGCTCATGCGATCTCCTCCACGGACTTCGTACCAGGCCGGCTAGCGGCCGGCCGCAACAGAGGCCCGATTATAATGGCCAATGAACGGCCTCGTCGACTCACCGTCTCCCTAAGGAGTGTGCCCCATGGGACTGCTGCTAGAACTGCTCAGCCTGCCAATTGTCTTCCTGACGCTGCTTCTCATTGTTGTTCTGTCGTCTGCCGTCAAGATCGTTCAAGAGTACGAGCGGGGTGTGATCTTCCGCTTGGGCCGGCTGATCGCCGCCAAGGGCCCAGGGTTGTTCTTCATCATCCCGATTGTCGATCGCATGGTCAAGATCGATCTGCGTGTCGTGACGCTGGATGTTCCATCGCAGGAAGCGATTACCCGGGACAATGTGACCGTGAAGGTCAATGCGGTGGTCTTCTTCCGCGTCATCAATCCTAACGATGCGGTGGTGCAGGTCGAGGACTTCCAACGGGCGACCTGGAATATCTCGCAGACCACGCTGCGCAATGTGATAGGCCAGTCCGAACTCGATGAACTACTGGCCAACCGCGAATCCATCAACCGACAACTGCAGCAGATCATCGACGAGGCGACCGAGCCCTGGGGGATCAAGGTCAGCATCGTTGAGGTCAAGGATGTCGAGCTGCCGCCCAGCATGGTGCGGGCCATGGCCAAGCAGGCCGAGGCCGAGCGCGAGCGACGGGCCAAGATCGTGCATGCCGAGGGCGAGTTCGCGGCGGCCCAGCGCCTGGCTGATGCCGCCGCGCTGATGGCGGCCCAGCCGGTCTCGATCCAGCTGCGCTACCTGCAAACGCTAAACGAGATTTCGCAAGAGAAGAACAGCACGATCATCTTCCCGGTGCCGGTCAACATGTTTGAAGCGATCTCAGATAAGTTGAGCGGCAAGTAACCGGGCCCGTCTTACCTACACAAACCCCGGAGGGAACCACCCTCCGGGGTTTTCTTATCCCTGACCAATGTCCCCTCGAAGCCAGGGCACCGAGGCGTTATGCTAGTGACCGCTATGCGCAATTTTCGGATCCGACATCAGTTGGCGGCAAACGATGGCCTCGGGTAACGGCACGGCACCGCTCAGCCCAGCGATCGAAGGCCAGGCCGATCCGGTCACCGTTCTGGTGATCGACGACGAACCGGCCTTCTGTTTCGCCATTACCGAAGTGCTGCGCATCTCCGGCTATCAAGTCTTGGAAGCCCATACGGTGGCCCAAGCTCGCGAAGTCCTGGCGGCGCACGTGCCCGACTTGATTCTGACCGATGTCATGATGCCGGGGGTCGATGGGTTGACCTTCTTGCGCAGCCTGCGTGACGACGCACGACTGGCCGCCGTTCCGACCGTCGCCATCAGTGCCAAAGCGATGCTGGCCGATATCGATGCGGCCAAGGAGGCCGGTGCCGACGGCTACCTAACCAAGCCCTTCTCGGCCAGGGAGCTGAAGGAAGTCGTCCAACACCATCTCAACGCTATCTGAAAACGGCGGGTTGAATCTGTCGCCCGGGCGCGGCCCCGCTGGCGGCTAGAGCGCCTTCTCGAAGACAGGAAACACCTGCTCAGTCCGGCCGAACCCCAGACGTTCATACAAACGAAGACTGCGCTGATTGCTGGCTTGGGTATTGACCGTCACCCGCGGCGACCGGTTGGTGGCGAAGTGGCGCAGCACATCCGACACCACGTCCTGGGCCACCCCCTGGCCCTGCCATGCGGGGTCGACCGCCAGCCGGGCCAAATGGCCGCCAAATGCGGAGCCGGTGCTGATCTGGTAGGCAACCATCCGGCCCTGGCGCACGAGGCAGGTGGCGTAGCTCGCCTGGCGCAGTGCCAGTTCAAGCGCAGTGTGCGAGTGGCGCCAGATCGGATCGAAGGCTTGATGATCAAGCTCGGCCACGGCCTCCAGGTCGGCCTGGACCATCGGCCGTAGCCCCTCCAGCCCGGCTCGCTCAGCTGGGGCCTGGCCGGCCCATTCCAAGAAGACGACCGAGTCGGTTTGCTCGAACCCGCTGCCTGCGAGCAGCCCCGGGAGCCAGCGCGCCAGGCACAGGACGGCCGCCAGCTTGGCGCCGGCCTCGGCCGCGGCCGGCGCGGCCCGCGTCCACATATCCTGCCAGACAGCCTCCAGCTCGTAGCCGGAGGCGACGGCGAACAATCGCAACCAGGATACGCCTTCGGGATCGGGAGGTGCTGCCAAACAGGCGGCGGGCAGGCCTTCGTCAAGCGCCAGCAAGTAGGGAGCTTGCCCCAACAGGTCGCCCGGGTGGGCCCAGTCCAGATGACGGTGCTGCCAGGAGGCGCTCTCAAGCAGGCCTTCCACCAAGTCCTGATCTTCGAGGCTGGCCAGCTGCACCGACCACACCCGTTCGGAGGGTTTCATCTTGACGGTTGGCTCAGCGGTGCAAGAGGCGGGAGGGAAGGCCGAGGAACCAGCGCAGCAGCCGTTGGCCGAAGCCAGGCTGGGGCCCGCCCTCCAGTCCGTACTGCATGGAAGTGACGGCCTCGATGGGCTGTCCCTGACGCAATTGGACGCGGGCTAGCGACTGGTAGGTCTGGCCTCTGGCTTCGTCATCACCGGTCCGGGTAAACAGGTCGACGGCCGCCTGGTAGGCGCCGATGGCTTCGGCCGTGCGGCCTAAAGCCTCCAAGGCCGCCCCCTGGTTGCCATAGGCACGCCCGGCGCGCCCCAGATCGTCAGCTTGGTGGAATTGTTGGGGTGTACCTTCGACCAACGCCAGTGCTTCGGCTGGTTTGGCGGCCTGCAGCAGGCTGACCGCCGCATTGTTGTCCATCTCCGCCGCCGAAAGCAGATCGCCGTCCGATCGATAGGCAGCGGCCGCTTGGCGGAACAGGTCGGCGGCCGTTATGTATTGGCTGCGCTGGTAGGCTTGTTCAGCATTGGTTTTGTGTTCGATAGGTGATGGGCCGGAGCCGGTCAAGGCGTGATCTCGTCAATGGTCCGGCTGACTGTCCGCAGCTGGTCCCCGGGCAGCCGGCTGAGTTCCATCGCCAGGCGCAGGTAGGGACGATTGGCCGGATCGGTCACAAACTGCTGCATGTCCTGAGGCAGGTCATCGAAGGAGTCGAATAGACTGCGTAGGCGAATCCAATCGCCGACCGGGCCTTCCGTGCCCAAGTAGTCCGTCAGATCGTGTCCCAGCGCATCGGCCAACACTTCCAACTCCGGCAACGGGATCGGTCGTTGGCCCCGCTCGTAATCCGAGAGGCGACTGTTGGGGAAACCAACCGAGTCGGCCAGGGCAGCAATGGTCAGGTCGGCTTCGAGCCGGCGTTGGCGCAGCTGGGCACCAATCAACCGTTGGCGCAGCGCGATTTCTTGGCGAGTATTGAAGCCGGGTTCGTGGTCGTGGATTTCGGAGCGAGAGGACCAAAACGAGGCCAGCGGGACCCGGTAAGCGTACGCCAGCAGCTCAAGCTCGGGCAAGGAAACCCCTTTGCGGCCGTGTTCGTAAGATGAGAAGGTGCTGGTGCCAATCCCAAGCCAGTTGGCGGATTGGCGGATGCTCTTGCCGGCGGCCATGCGCGCCTCACGGACCATTGCGCCGAGCATCTTGGTTCGCAGTGAGAGGGCTTGTTGGTCGGTCATGTCGGGGCTCCGAGTGCAGCCGGCGGGGATGTGCGGCGATTATAGCACGCAGGCCTATTCGACCTTTAACCACAAAGACGCTAAGGGCACAAAGGAGGACAACAACTGGCATCGAGCGACTAGTATCCACCGACTAGCCTGTAGCCACTAGCAGCTAGCTGCTAGTGGCTTTCCTTCTTCGTGTTCTCCAACCAAAGCTTCGAGCGCTTGACGTTTTTGTGGTCCGCGCTACCAAACCGCCTTGTGGGCCACCTTCTCCTGCTGGGTGAGAATGGCCCGTGCTACCTCGGCCAGCCGCTGGGTGCCTGCCTCCTGCGGAAAGCGCAACGACAGTGGTGCGTGCAGCCGGTTCGAGAGCGCCAGGTTCGGCCCGAGATGCGGTATGGCTGCATCCAGCTGTGTTTGCAGGGTGGCCTCCAGTTCCTCGCCGGCCAGGTCTTCGGTGCCGAGCGGGCGGCTTGACAGCAGGAATAGCCGCTCGCGCGGAATGCCCTGGTCTTCAAGAAAGCGGACGACGGTGCTGGTTGTCATAGCCACCGATGGCTCGGGGCTGAACACCATCACCGCTACGTCGGTCTGGCGCAGGACGAGCAACGTCAGCGGCGACAACGTGCGGCCCAGATCGATGATCACCCGGTCGAAGGCTGCCCGCAGCGTTTGCAGCACTGGCGCCAACCGGTCGGCGTGCAGTTTGGCCCCCTGGGCTGGATCTCTGGCCCCCGAGGCAAATTGGAAAGACCACGAGGTCGGTGTGGGCAGGTTGGACCGCAAGTAGTCTGGCGACAACTGAGCTGGCTCGATCCCGGTCGTAAGATGAACCACATCCACCGGCGAGGTGGAGCCGGTCAGGTGGGTCAGGAAGCCGTGCGGCAGCACCAGATCCACCACAACGATGCGGCTGTCCTCGGCCGTGGCAATGGTTTCAGCAATGTTCAAGCACAAGCTGGAGGTGCCAACGCCCCCCTTGGCGCCGAGAAAAGACAGGATCCGGCCCGGCCGGATCGGACTGGTCCCGTCGGACTCCCGACCGCTGCCCAGATCCTCGGCCAGCGTGCGCAGCAGCATGTCCACCGCGTCGCCTTGCTTGACGAGAAAGTGATCGACCCCGGCGGCCATCGCCTGCTGGCTCTCCTTGGCGCCGCTTCGGTTCGTCAGGCAAATGATCCGCTTGCGCGCGGTGCGCTGGTCCCCGCGCAACTTGCGGATCAACGCCAGGCCCTCAATATCCGGCAGTTCGAGCTCCAGAATGATGACGTCGGGTTGATCGCGCCAGGCTGCGATCATGCCCTCTTTGCCGGATGGTGCGTATTCGACCTGGTAGCCGGCGCGTGTCAACATGTGGCGCATGAAAGCGGCCGAGGAAGTGTCCGGTTCGATCAGCAGGACATGGGCGCGGGCCATCGCGTGTGTCAGGACTCTGCGACTTCTTCGTCGCCGTTCAGCGGCGGCATCAAGTAGCCGATGCCCTGGCGGGTGACGATGTGGATCGGGTTCTTGGGATCGGGCTCAATCTTCTGTCGCAGCCGGCTCAGGCAGACCCACAAGATTTCCTTGTCGTCCCGATATTCAGGCCCCCAGACATTGGTCAGCAGGTCTTCTGGTGTCTGGACACGGCCCATCGAAGCGGCGAAGGTCTGCAGCAGACGGTATTCGGTCGCCGTCAGCGAGATTTCGTCGTCATTGGTGGCGACCCTGGCCCTGGCCAGGTCGATTTCCAGCTCGTGGTGTTGGAAGATGGGGTGGTGAAAATCGTCATCGGTGTGGCGCTCGGCGCGGCGCAAGACGGCTCGCACGCGCGCCAACAGCTCCTGGGCAGAGAACGGCTTGACGATGTAGTCGTCGGCGCCCAGGTCGAGACCGCGCACGCGATCGCGTTCTTCACCCTTGGCCGTCAAGATGATGATCGGAACCGTAGAGAATTCCCGGATGCGTTCGGTGGCCGTGAAACCGTCCATGATTGGCATCATGACATCGAGCAGCACCAGGTCGGGCTGATTGTTGGCCACCTTTTCAACCGCTTCCTGACCATTGGAGGCGGTCTCAACCGTGTAGTCCTCGGTCTGTAGGTTGACCTCGACCAGTCGCTGGTAGCGGGGTTCGTCGTCCACGACCAGGATGCTCTTCGGATCGGCCATTAGATCTCCTCCTGGGGCTCGGGCACGTCGGCCGGCACCAACGGTATGCGGAAGTGAAAACGAGTGCCTCGGCCTGGGACGCTGTCGACGCCGATATCGCCGTCGTGGGCCTCCACAATCTTGCGACAAATGTACAGGCCAAGCCCCGTGCCGCGCACGCTACGGCTGCTGTCGGGCACACGGTAGAAGCGCTCAAACAGGTGCGCCATATGGTCGGGAGCAATCCCCGGACCCTGGTCTTCGACTTCGATTTGCAGTTGGCTGTCGACGATCTTGGCGCGCACGGCCACCGGTGCTTCCGGTGCGTACTTGCTGGCGTTGGAAATCAAGTTATCGAGCACCTGGGCGATACGGGTTGAATCGAGCTGTACGCTTGGCAGGTTGTCGTCGAACTCCGGCTTGAGCTGCAGGTTGGGGTAGATTGAATTGGCGCGCGACATGCTGTCTCGAATCAAGCTCGAAACCAGCGTTGGCTCGCGAGTCATGCCCAGGGAGCCGCTTTCGAGGCGTGATGAGTCAAGCAGATTGTCAATCAACTCGCGCAGCCGATCGGCCTCGTCGTCAATGATTTGCAGGAACTCACTGCGTGTATTTGGATCCCACGAAGCGTCGTCCCGCAATAGTGTTGTTGTGTAACCCTTGATGAATCCCAAGGGCGTGCGCAGTTCGTGCGAGATGGTCGAGATGAATTCTTCCTGCATGCGGGCCAATTCTCGCTGGGCCTCGAGGCTGGCGATGCGCCGGGCCATCCGCCGGTTTTCGAGCAGCTGCCCGACGTGCCAGGCGACGAACTCGGCCAACCGGATGTGCTCCGGCGGGTAAGCGGGACCGCCGAAGCGGCCAAACACCAGGCCGCCAACGCAGCGGCCGCCGACCATCATCGGTAGCCCCAGGTAGTCCCGCCGCCGGTCGCGGCCTTCGATGGATGGGCCAGTATCCTCCTGGCGCAGCACCGTCTGACCGCTGCGATAGGCCTCCCGGGCGGCCTGTTCGCCCCACGGCAGTTCGGACTCGCGGGCCCGACCCCGGCCCAACGCACGGGCGTAGATTGCCTCCAAGTCGTCGGTTTCTTCGGAATGGAGGTAAAGCGAAACGACATCGAAGATGAAGATGGTGCGTGCCAGTCGGACGACTGCGTCGAGGCCGGCTTCCGTGTCGTAGGTTTCAGCGACAATGCGGGCGATGGCGTAGACCGCGTTGAGTTCGCTCCCGTAGGTCAATGAACCGGAGGGAACCAGCGGTCCGGTCATGCCTGGGCCTCGGCCATTGGCAGCGGGAACTGGAAGGTGCTGCCTTTGCCTTCTTCGCTGCCCACCTGCATCTCGGCCCCATGCGCCTGCAAAATCAAGCGAACGAGGGCCAGCCCGAGCCCCGTCCCGCCGTAGCGGCGGGTGGCAGATCCGTCCAACTGGTGGAACGGCTCGAAGATCTCTTCGAGGCGTTCGCTGGGAATGCCAATGCCGGTGTCGGCGACTTCGACCTCGACGATGCCGCTGGCCGCCTTGGCCGATACGCGCACATGGCCGCCGGGTGCGGTGAACTTGATCCCGTTGTCAACCAGCTGATGCAGCACCCAGCGCATACGTTCGCGATCGGCATGCAGGGGCGGCAAGTCGCGATCGACCAGCATTTCCAGTGTTACGCCGGCCTTTTCGGCTTTGGGCTGCGAGGATTGCACAACGTCCTCGGCCAGGTCGGCCAGGGACACTACGGCGGGGTTGAGGTGAATGCCTCCGCGCGAGGCGGTTGAGAACTCAATGAGATCTTCGATCAAGCGCTCCAGCCGTTCGGATGCCCGCTGCACCACCGCGAGCGCATTTTCTTGGTCGTCGGACACCGGTCCCAACTGCCCCTCGGCCACCAGTTCGACGTAGCCCTTTATGTGGGCCAACGGCGTTCGCAGTTCGTGGGACACGTTCGAAATCAGGTTAGCTTTGATCTGGTTGAGTTCCGTCAGGCGTTCCAGCGCCCGCCGCAATTCGGCGGTGCGCTCGGCCACCCGCCGTTCGAGGGTGCGGTTGGCCTCCTGCAGCGCGGCATGCAGCTCGATAATCTGGCGGGTGATGGCCCGGTCGAGCGTCTCACGGTCGACGAAACCGAGTTTGACCAGGGTCTGGCCCAACAGCTGGCGCTGGCCCAATTCGGCCAATTCGGTTTGACGTTTGAGCGCCTTCTCGAGTTGGTCGGGCGAAAGCAGACCCTGTTCGAGCAGGTACTCGCCCAAGCGCGGCACCATCGCTTCGGGAGGGCCCGGCATGGGCGAGGTCTCGGGTAGGCCATCCAGATAGGCGCGTTCGGTCAACAGCGCCACCAGGGCCAAATCCACGCCGCAGTGCGGGCAGGTGCGGGCATCGTTGGGCAGCGGGTGTGAGCACTGGGGACAGCTAGGCTGGCTCAGCACTGGGTCCCCCTTCATACGGATTGATGTCGAAATCCACGACTTCCTTCCGTTTCCGGGCGTATCATAGCCGTCGGGACGTAGGAGGGCAAGAGAGCGGGGGGCTGCAAGCCCGCTGTAAGGTAGCCGCCAAAGGGAATCGGGCATAATAGGCGCACAGGTGATAACGCAATGACACTACGCGTACTGCTAATCGACGACGACCCAGATGTAGCCGTCACCTTGCGCACGCTGTTGCGCGGGCAGGATTTCGATATCCAGTCCGTTTTCAGCAGCAGTGAGGGCATCGACGAGTGCCGCCAGGGCAAGCCGGATGTGGTTATCCTGGACCTGCTCATGCCCGAGCTGGATGGCTGGCAGGTGTGCGAGCAGATTCGGTCGTTCTCGGAAGTGCCCATCCTGATCCTGTCGGCCCTGGGCTCCCCGGGCAGCGTGGCCCGGGCGCTCGATGCCGGGGCCGACGACTACTTGATCAAGCCAGTCCACGCCAGTTTGCTGGCTTCGCGCTTGCGGACGCTGGTACGCCGCCGGGCCGTGGTCGCGGCCGAAGCGGCCTAGCTCGCCCTTCCTCATAATGAAGTCCGGCACCCCGGCGCTCGCAGGCCGGGGTGTTGTCGTTTGGCAGCGCGGTTAGAGGAACATGAATTCCTGGTCGACGATGGTGATCTGGGGAAACCGCTTCTCGAGCCAAGCTGGGATGCGCGCCAGCAACCGTTGCACGTGCGCCGAATCGTTGCTGACCACGACACAGGCAACCAGGGCGCTGGTGTGGCTGTCGTGGAAATCAACCTCGGCCGCCGACACGTTGTACTGCTTGTGGACGCCGGCCAGCAGCGGTTTCAGGCTGCCGCGCTTCTCTTTCAAAGAACGGCAGCCGGGCAGGTAAAGCTCAAGCGTTAATGCGGCGACGTGCATAGGCACTCCGGGAAGTGAGGTTCCGCGCCGAGTGAGCTCAGCGTCAGCCGTCAGCAAGGGCGTATTCGGTCAAGATCTAACTTGCTGAGCGCTGAAAGCTGAAAAACTGTATGCTGGATGCCAATCAACCTTGTATAATCGAACCATGCGACGCTCCCTGCTTTGGTTGCTGCCGATCCTGTTCCTGCTCTTTTTGGTCCTCACTGGCTACTACCTGGTCACAACGGTCCAACAGGCGACCTCGCCGGTGACCGACCTATCGCGCCAGATTGGGACGCAGGTGGCCGGCTTGCTCCAGCCAACACCGACGATCCTGCCCGACCCGGTCACGATTGTACGCGAGGTACGCTCACTCGCCCGGCTGGAGACAATCCAGTACACGATCGAGAAAGTCATCACGGCCGAGACCGGGCAGGGGCCGTTTGGGTTCCTGTTTGGGGACCGATTGTTGCTGGTGGCCCACGGCACGGTGATTGCTGGCGTAGATTTGGCGCAGCTCGGACCGGACGACGTGTGGGTGGACGAAGGTGGACGCGTCTATATGCGCTTGCCGGCTGCCGAAATCTTGGTCTCCAGCCTGGACAACGAGGCCACCCATGTCTACGATCGAGACACCGGGCTGTTTACCCGCGGCAGCATTGACCTCGAGTCATCCGCCCGTCTGGCTGCCGAACTTGAGATTCGGCAGGCAGCTCTCAACGATGGTATTTTGGAGCAGGCGCAGGTCAACGCCGAGGCCTTCCTCTATCGTTTTTTGCGCTCGCTGGAATACCGCGACGTGATCTTCGCCGAGCCCGACCAGCAGCCTGAACCGACGGCGACGGTCACGCCGCTGCCATTATCCACCGCCACCCCCTAAGCACTACCCGGCAACGGATGTCCCGCGGCCGACGGGTTCCCCCGGTCGGGCCTGCAGATGGCGGGCCAACGCGGCCGCCCGTCGCTGCTCGTCGACTGACAAATCCCCGGCTACAAGTTTGATATCCAGTGCCGCCTCGAAGCCAGACTTGAGTGCCTCGGCCGCTGTATGCCAGGGCACCGCGCTGCCGAGCGCCTGCTCGAGCGTGGCCGCTCGCTGGCGCACGCGTGCCGCCGCCCGTTCCGCCTCAGCCGGTTCGGCGAAACGCAGCGCCCGGCAAATCCGTCCCAGGTCGCCGGCGAGCGGCAGGGTTCCGTGCTGCAAGACGCCTGCCTGGCGCCGCACCTGGGCGCTGCCGATCAATTTGCGGCCGCTGACCTTGATTTCGTAGGCGCTGGGCACTTCGAAGCACACTGGATTGTGGTTCAGCCCGGCTGGCTTGTCAGCGTTCGGCTCGATCTCCGCCGCAACGCCCAACAGTTTGAGCGCGGCCACCAGGCCCCGGCTCAGGCGGCGATAGCTGGCGAGAACGCCGCCATTCATCAAAGGGTGCCCGCCAGGGGCGGCGGCGGCGTAGGTCAGCTCGTCGGTGTGCAAGATCGCCCGGCCGCCGGTCGGCCGGCGCACCCAGTTCCAACCGGCGCTGGTCAACGCAGCCAGGTCGATATCCTCGACCGGCTGGGCGTGGCCGAGCGACAGGCAGGGTGGATCCCAGGCATAGACGCGAAGCGTAGGCGGCGCCTTGCCGTGGCCCACGGCTTCCAGAAGCGCCAGATCGACGGCCATGTTGCTGGCTCCGCTGGCCGTCCCCGTATTCAGCCAACGCCAAGTCTCTCCCATCGTCCGCATTATACGAGCCAGCTGGACAGGGGCGCATGGTAGACTGGCCGGCGCGCCCGGCGTTCGACAAGCTGGGGAACCTGACAGTAAGAATCGCCGACGGACGGCACACGACGGACGATAGACCATAGACCACAAACCACGGACCCACTTCGGTAATCCAATCGTGAACAGGCAGCGGCACACCTTCGAGCCGTCCATCGTCCGGCGACTATGGTCCATGCCGCTGTTGGCGGGCTTCCTCCTCCTCCTGTTGACGGCCTGCGGCCAGCCAGCCCAAACGAGCACGCCGGATCCCACCTCCACGGCGACCGCGGCGGCCACGGCGACGACGACCCAGGCGGGCCCGGCTGGCTCACCGACGCCGGCGATCGGCGGCACGGTCCGCTTGTGGCTGGACTGGAACCCGGCCGAGTTGGAAGCACTCGAGTCCGTCATCAACAGCTACCGGCAAATCCATCCCGGCACCAAGTTCGAGTTGATCTACCTGCCTTCCGACCGCCTACGTCCCGCCTTCGAGACGGCGGCGGCTAATGGCGAGGGTCCCAGCCTGCTGGTTGGCCCGTCGAGCTGGGGGCTGGTCATGCACGAGGCGGGCCTGTTGCGCGATGTCGGCCCCCTGGTCCTGCCTGAACTGGCCGATGCCGTTCACCGGCTGGCCTGGCAGCAGGTGGCGCTCGGCGATTTGGTGGCCGGGTTGCCCTTTGAACTGCGTGGCACGGTGCTCTACCGCAACACGCTCATCGCCGCTCAGCCGGCCGACACGGTTGAAGCGCTGCTCAACGAAGCGGCCGAGGCGCGCCTGACCGGCCTGGCCGGTGCGGTTCTTGACCTCGGTTTCGATCGGGCGGCGCCTTTTCTCCACACCTGCAAGGGCCAGTTGGTCACAGACGAGCGGGTCGATCCGATTGAGCGCCCGGCCGGTCTGTGCTGGTTGCGACTGCTCGATCGCCTGGGCAGCGCCGGCCGGCCGACGCTCAACACCGATGAGGACCGCCAGGCCTTTGCCGCCGGTGACAGTGTCTGGTTGATTGACAGCACCGAGGCAATGAACGAGCTGGTGACGGCGTTGGGCGAGGGCGCCATTGCCATCGATCGCTGGCCGCTGTACGAAGCCACCGGCGAGGCGCTTAGTGGCTACGTCTGGACCGAGAACTTGTACTTCCCGGCGGCAGCGTCGGATGGGGACTTTGAGGCCGCCTGGTCGTTTGCCGTCTACCTCTTGTCGCCGGAGGTGCAGCGCAGATTAAGTGAGAACCCGGCCGTGCGCCATCTGCCGGTGATCCCGGCGGTCGAGCCGGCCGATGCGCTCTTGCTGCAAGCGGCTCGCGCCTTCGACATGGGCCAGCGACTGCCCGATCCGCGCCCGCTGGAGGACATCGTTCCGCACCTCAGCACGGCCATCAGGCTGGTGGTTAGTCAGGGCGGCGACCCCGAATTGGCGCTCGAACTTGCGTTGGAGGAGATCCGCAAGGCCCGGATCCCGACGGCGACCCCCACCCGCACGCCGGCCCCAACGCTGACCCCAACCACAACGCCGACGGCCCCCCCAACGCCACCGCCCGGCTGATAACCACGAACTCCCTAAGGGCACGAAGAAACTAATCGGATCACAAAGCCATGGGACGAGTCGTGAGCCGTTCCGTGTCACTAGTCAGCTGAGAGCGGAAAGCTGATTGCTGAGTGCCCCCCTTTGTGTTCCCTCATCGACCCTTGGTGCGCTTCGTGCCTTCGTGGTTCATGACCCAGATGTATAATCGCCGCGGTTGTTCCCCAGCAGCCGGCGGGCGGTAGACCATGCACCTGGTGCTAACCCATGAGCAGGCCGATTTCGATGCTGTTGCTGCCTGCCTGGCCGTCCATCTGCTGGACGAGAGCGCCACACCGGTTCTGCCGCGCCGGCTCAACCGCAATGTGCGCGCCTATCTGACGCTTTATGGCGAGCGCCTGCCGTTCGTCGCATTCGAAGAACTGGGCAAACGCAAGATCGAACGCATCACGCTGGTCGATACCCAATCGCTGCCGTCCGTCCGCGGTGCTCACAAGAAGCCGCAGGTCCATGTCGTCGACCACCACCCAGCGGGCGAACAACTGTCGACGGATTGGACGACCCACCTGGAGCAGGTGGGGGCCACCACGACGTTGTTGGTCGAAGACCTCCAGCGGGCCGGCGCGGCCCTCGACCAAGTCCACGCCACCTTGCTTCTGTTGGGTCTCTACGAGGATACGGGCTCGCTGACGTATGGCGGGACCACGACCCGGGACCTGCTGGCAGCGGCCTGGCTGCTCGAGGCGGGCGCCAACCTGTCCCTGGCGGTTGATTTCCTCAACCATCCACTGTCGGCCGAGCAGCGAGCGGTCTATGAGCGGCTGCTTGAAGCCGCCGAGAGCCACAGTATCCAGGGATTGACCGTTGTCATTGCGCTGGCCAAGGCAGATGGCATGGTCGACGAAGTCTCGACACTGGCCCACAAGCTGCGCGATGTCTATGATCCGGCCGGTCTGTTTGTCCTGGTCGGGTTGGACGCCGATGTCCAACTAGTGGCGCGCTCAACCAGCGACTCGATCAACGTCGGCCGCATCGCCGAGCGGTTTGGCGGGGGCGGGCACAGCCGGGCGGCCGCGGCCCTGATCCATGATAAGGCGGCCGAGGCGGTCCGGGATGAACTCTTGGCGCTCTTGCCGGAGGTGGTCGAGCCACCGATGACCGTCGGTGAATTGATGTCCCGTGATCCTCAGCTTCTGTCGCCCGACACCTCGATCGGGCGGGCCGCCGAACGCATGCAGCGGTCCGGACACGAAGGCTATCCTGTGGTCGACGAAAAGAAGGTCGTCGGCCTGTTGACCCGGCGTGCAGTCGACAGGGCGATGGCCCACCGCATGGGCGATCGGCCGGTATCCAGCATCATGGACGCCGGCGAGCTTGTCGTTCATCCAAGCGACTCGGTCGAGCATCTGCAAGAACTGATGATCCGCCACGATTGGGGGCAGGTGCCCGTGGCCGACCCGCAGGGCGGCCAAATCATCGGTATCGTGACTCGCACCGACTTGCTGCGCACACTTGGCAACGGCCGTCGGACGGCGGCCCCGGCCAACCTGGCCGACAAGCTGGCGGCAGCCCTGCCGGCCGCAAGGCTGGCGCTGTTGCGAGAGATCGCGGCCCAGGCCGAAGCACAACAGGTGGCCCTGTATGTGGTCGGCGGCTTTGTGCGCGACTTGCTGCTTGGTACGCCCAGTGTGGACTTCGATCTGGTGACCGAAGGCGATGCCATTCAGTTGGCGCAATCCGTTGCCGAGAAGTTCGGTGGAAATGTGAGCAGTCATCGCCGTTTTGGCACCGCCAAGTGGCAGTTGGATGCAGACTCACCGGCGCTGGCCGGCGTGCATCATGGCGGAGCCAGTCAGGAAGATCTGCCCGCCAGCCTGGATTTCGTCAGCGCCCGCAGCGAGTTCTACCTGCATCCAACAGCGCTGCCGACGATCGAGCGAGGCAGTATCAAACTCGATTTGCACCGGCGCGACTTCACAATCAACACGTTGGCCCTGCGGCTTGACGGGCAGTACTATGGCCGGTTGCTGGATCACTGGGGCGGCGGTCAGGACCTGGCGGCGGGCCGGATCCGGGTGCTGCACTCGCTTAGCTTCGTAGACGACCCTACCCGCATGCTGCGGGCAGTGCGCCTCGAGCAGCGTCTCGAGTTCACGATTGAGGAGCGGACGCTGGAACTGCTGCTGAAAGCCCGCAGCCTGCTCGATCGGGTGAGCGGCGACCGCATTCGCAGCGAGTTCAACCAAATCTTCCGGGAAGCCGAGATCCTCGCCATCATGGACCGGCTGTCCGGGCTGGCGTTGCTTGTCGCCGTCCATCCCGGCCTGACATGGGACGACTGGCTCCGAGACCAGTGGCGGCGTGCGCTGGCATTCACGGCGCCGCCCGTATGGGAAATCGGGGACAAACCACCGGTGCCGTTCCTTCTGTATGCTCTCTGGGTCTACCGGCTGGAGGATAGCTTGGCACCCGAAGTACTCGCGGTGCTCAACCTGCCGGGGACCGAGCGACAGGCCATTCACGAGATGCGGCAGGTGGGTCGACAGCTGGCAGCGCTCAACAAGCAAGCGCAGCCGTCCGAGGTGGTTCGGGTCCTGGAAGGCCGGCGTGAGATGGCGTTGGCGGCCGCTTGGCTGGCGCTCAACGACGACACAACGGCCCAGTCCTACATTGACCGCTTCCTGGGGCAGTGGCGCCATGTCCGGCCCAACGTGGATGGCGACGATCTGCGCCAGCTGGGATTGCCGCCGGGCCCGGCCTACGGCCGGATCCTCGACCGATTGCGGGACGCCTGGCTCAATGGCGAACTCAGCAACCCGGCCGAGGAAGAGCAGATGATGGCGGCGCTGGTTGCAGCGGAAGAATCGCATGGTTGAGCGTGTCGAGGTATTGATTCGCCAAGCGCGTGAAGGTGACCTGTCGGCACTGGAGTGGGAGGGTCGCTATCAGCACTTCCGCCGCCTGTACCGCCGCGCCATGAGCCAGGCCAAGCTGGGCCACCGCATCTTGTTGGTGGCCGAAGTCGATGGCCGCATTGTCGGCCAGATCTTCGCCCAGTTGGCCAGCGGCCGGGCCGATCTGGCCGACGGCGCCTCGTCTGGCTACCTGTATGCCTTCCGCGTCCGGCCCAACTACCGCAACCAAGGGATCGGCACCCGGCTGATTGAAAGCGCGCAGGATGAGCTTCGGCGGCGCGGCTTCCGCCGCGTCGTGATCGCCGTCGCCAAAACCAACATGGGTGCCCGCCGGCTGTATGAGAAACTCGGATACAAGTGCTTTGCTGAGGATCCCGGCGAATGGTCGTACATTGACCATGAGGGCAAGCTGCGCCATGTCTCGGAACCGGCCTACGTGCTGGAGCGAGAACTCTAAGGTGAGTGCGTATTCGGCAAACCGGGTCTGTGGTAGAGTTCGCCGCGTGCCAATCGGTGGCATGTTTCTTGGAACCTTACCTCGGCGAACGTGACCGGAGTCTCGTGGAAATGCGGTTGAATCCTATGTGGGGCGTGCTATTCGTGGCGGCGGGCGTGACCGCCTTGTTGGTTCAACTGGGGATCCTGCCCGGTGATGTGTATTCCCTGTGGCCGATTGGCGTCATGCTCGTTGGACTGTGGCTGCTGTTTGGCGCACTGTCTGAGAGACGGCCGGGCGGGTTCACGGCGGGTCTGGTGACGGTGGCTGCCGGGGCCTATTGGCTGGCCCAGGAGCTGTCGCTGGTCCGATCGGGACTCTTCTTTCCTATCGTGCTCATCGCTCTGGGAGTGGGTGTCTTGTTGCGGCCCACTCGGCGCGCCGGGGCAGCGTAGAGGCCAGCCCCATGCTGATGCCGGCCGTGCCCGCACGGCGGCTTGTTCTACCCCTGGTCGTCTTGATGGTTGGATTGTCGGCCTGCAGCGGTAGTCTGGCTCAGCCGTCGGCGGCGCAGGTGATTGAGCCGTGGACCGGGGTGATCGAGCAGCCGGCTATCACGCCGACACCAACCCCGACAGAGCCTCCCCAGCCGTCACTATTCCCAGGTCCCGTGGGGGCTGGCACCACTCGGCCAACGCCCACGCCGGATGCAGCACGGTCGGCGCCTGCCTTTCGCACCACCTCCGATGTTCATTACGTTGGCCCCGGCGACACACTCAATGGCATCGCCTATCGTTACGGCGTCGGCGTGCAGCAGTTGATGCAGGCCAATGGCCTGTTCGACCCCAACTTCCTGACGGTTGGGCAGCAATTGTTCGTGCCGGCCTCAGAGCCACTGCCCGCCGGACCCAGTTTGAAGCTGCTGCCCGACTCCGAATTGGTCTATGGTCCATCCGCCTCCTATTTCAACACCCACCAAACCGTCAGTGGCTATGGTGGGGCGCTGGATGGCTACCGCGAAGAGGTGGAGGGGGAATTGCTGAGCGGGGACGAAATTGTCGAGTTGGTGGCGCGACGCTATTCCGTTCATCCCAAGCTGCTGTTGGCCGTGCTCGAATACAGCGCCGGCTGGGTGACACAGCCGCAGGTCTCCCCGGCCCAGCGCCAGTTTCCTGTCGGCCTGCTCGATATGACTCGGGAGGGGATGTTCAGCCAGGTCTCGTGGGCCGCCGATCAACTCAACGCCGGTTTCTACCTGTGGCGCGCAGGCTGGGCCGGCCCATACTTGTTCCCGGATGGCAGGGTGGCTCCACCTGGGACGGGCATCAACGCGGCCACCGCCGGGGTGCAGTACTTGTACGCCCAATTGCATCCGTATGACGCCTGGCAGCAGGTAGTTGGCCCGCAGGGTTTCCTGGCCGTCTATCAGCACTTGTTTGGCGATCCATTCGACTGGGCGGTCGAGCCGCTGGTGCCGGACGCCTTGGTCCAGCCCCCGCTTCAGCTGCCGTTCGAGCGGGGGGCCGTCTGGTCTTTCACCAGCGGACCGCATGGCGCTTGGGGGGGCGGTTCTGCCTGGGCCGCCCTCGACTTCGCCCCGCCCGGTTTTGCGCTGGGCTGTGTATGGTCGGATGCCTGGATTACAGCCGTGGCCGATGGCGAGGTGGTGCGCACCGATCTGGGTGTCGTCATTCAGGACCTGGAAGGCGATGGTTTTGAAGGGTTGGGTTGGTCCATTGTGTATTTGCACGTGGACGGCCGCGAGCGTGTCGAACAAGGGGTTCGGTTGGCAGCCGGCGATCGGATCGGGCACCCATCGTGCGAGGGAGGCGTGTCCAATGGAACCCACCTGCACCTGGCGCGTAAGTACAACGGCGTGTGGATCGAGGCCGATGGCGGCTTGCCTTTCGAGATGGACGGCTGGCAATCGGCGGGCACCGGTGTCGAGTACGATGGCACCTTGATCTCGGGCCAAGGCGTGCTTGAGGCCTGTTCGTGCCGTGACGAGGGAAACCAGATCAGCCGATGACCAGACATGCGGTGCGTTTTGGTTGGTTGCTGGCGGCGGGCGCGCTGCTGCTGGCCGGGCTGGCATGTGCCCGTGGCGATGTCACCGTAACGCAGGCCGTTCCAGATTCCGAGCCGGCCATTACCGAGGTCCCCGTCAGCCCCACCCCGTTGACACCGACGGTCCCGCCGAGCCCAACCGTCGCCATCTCGCCAACGCCGGCCGAGCCCGTGGCGCCGGTTTCACCGACGCCGCCCCCGACGCCGACGCCCAATGGCAGCGACCTGCCTTCAACCGTGCTGTACGAGGTCCAGCCCGGCGATACGCTGCGCTCGCTGGCGATCCGCTTTGGTGTGCTGGCCGAGGAGATCAGTGTCGTTGAGGGCCAGTTGCCGCCGGAAAACGAGTTGTTGGGCATCGGCCAACTTCTGGTCATCCCGCGCCGGCTGGGGCCGACCGGCCCGGCGCAGAAACTGCTGCCTGACAGCGAGTTTGTCTTTTCACCGCACGCGGTTGATTTCGACGCGGCAGCCTTCGCCAACGAACAGGGCGGCTTTTTGGGTGAGTACCAGGAATTCGTCTACGGCGGCTGGCGCAGCGGCGGGGAGGTCATCGAATTGGCCGCCCGCGACAACTCGGTCAACCCCCGGCTGCTGATGGCCGTGCTGGAGTATGAATCCGGCTGGGTGCGCAATCCGACTCGCCCCGAGGGCGACAACTTCAGTTATCCCTTGGGTCATAAGAATCCCCAGGCCGTCGGCCTGTTCCGCCAGCTGACCTGGCTGGCCAACGCCATGGGAGAGGGATATTACGCCTGGCGAATGGGGACGCTGACCGAGCTTTCCTTCAGCGACACGACCGTGGTCCGACTGGCGCCCGAGATCAACGCCGCAACGGCCGCTATCCAGACCTTCTACGCCCAGCGCCTGACCGGCCGCAGCTGGGCGGAGGCCGTCAGTGAGCAGGGCCTGCTGGCTGACTACCAGACCCTCTTCGGCGATCCCTGGCAGTACCAGCATCCGCTGTTTGAGCCGGGCATCGTGCAACCGGAACTGATCCTCCCCTTCCTGCCCGAGCACACGTGGGCGTTCACCGGTGGACCGCATGGCGCCTGGGAGCGCGAAGCGGCTTGGGCCGCCCTCGATTTCGCCCCACCCTCCATCCAATCCGGCTGCGTCGACTCGGATGAGTGGGTGGTGGCATCGGCGCCGGGTCTGGTGCTGCGAGCCAGCGACGGCGTAGTTGTGCTTGACCTGGACGGCGACGGCCGGGAACAAACCGGCTGGGTGCTGATCTACCTGCATGTATCCGATCGAGGTCGTGTGCAGATTGGGGACTTCGTCGAGCTAGGTGACCTGCTGGGTCATCCATCGTGCGAAGGTGGCATCGCCACCGGAACCCATGTGCACCTGGCCAGAAAGTACAACGGCGAGTGGATTCTGGCGGACGGCCCATTGCCGTTCACGTTGAGCGGGTGGGTAGCACGCGCGGGGGTGGCGCCATATCAGGGCGCGCTGGTCAACGGAGACCAGACCGTGCTAGCCTGCACCTGTGCCTCCAGCCAGACCTACATCAAACGATGATCCCAGGACGATTGCACAGGCTGGGGGCTGGGGTGACGCTCCTGGCCGTTGTAGCCGCCTGCGCACCGGCGGCGCCGACGGTCGTAGTCACGCAGGAACCCGCCCCGATGGTAACGCCCGACCCCCGGGCGACGATGCTCCCGACCCGCACCCTGCTGTCGCCGGGTGAACTGGTGCCCTACACAGCGAACTCGGGGGACACCCTGCCGGCAGTGGCGGCCCATTTCAACACTACGGTAGAAGAGATTCGGGCGGCCAATCCCGATTTGCCCGAATTGGTCACGACCCTGCCCGCCGGCTATCCTCTGACAATCCCGGCCTACTACGTGCCGTTGACCGGCACACCATTCCAAATCCTGCCCGACAGTGAAGTGCCCAATGGACCAAGCGCGGTCGAGTTCGACCTACGGCAGGAGGTCCTGTCCCGTGCCGGCTACCTGGCTTCGGTCAGCGAGTATGCGTTTGGCCGTGAGCGAGTGTCATGGGAGCTGGTCAATACGGTTGCCCTGAACTACTCGATACACCCGCGGCTGCTGCTTACCTTGTTGGAATACGGCTCCAGTGCCCTCACCAATCCGTTTCCCGGGCAGTTAGAGCGCCGCTACCCGCTGGGATTCCCCAACGTGCGCTATCAGGGCGTCTACCGCCAGTTGCTGTGGGCTGCGGAGCGGATCAATGATGGGTTCTACGGCTGGCGAGCGGGCAGCTTGCGGGAATTCGAGACCAGCGACGGCTTCCTGATCCGGCCTGATTCGTGGCAAAACGCCGGCACGGTTGCAATCCAGTACCTTCTGGCCGGCATGATGACCCGGGAGCAGCTCGAGTTGGCGATCGGCCCCGGCGGCTTCCATCAAACCTATGTCGAACTGTGGGGAGATCCGTTCGGATTGGCACAGGCGCACATTCCCGGCAACCTGCAGCAACCCGAGCTGGGGCTGCCCTTCTTGCCCAACCGTGTGTGGGACTTTTCGGGCGGTCCGCATTCCAGTTGGGGCGAAAGCCTGCCGTGGGGCGCGCTTGATTTCGCCCCACCGGCGGTGGAAGGCGGTTGCGCTTCGTCCAACGAGTGGGCGGCGGCGCCGGCCCCAGGTGTGATCACACGCAGCGGCAACGCCCTTGCGGTGCTGGATTTGGACGGGGATGGGGACGAGCGGACCGGTTGGGTCCTGCTGTTCTACCATCTGGCGGAGAACGGTTTGATCGCCGCCGGTACCGAAGTCGAGTTGGGGGACCGTTTAGGGCACCCGTCGTGTGAAGGCGGCCGGTCCACCGGCACGCACTTCCACATTGCTCGGCGCTACAACGGCGAATGGCTGCCGGCCGATGGCCCGGTCCCGTTCATGCTCGACCGCTGGGAGGCACATGCCGGTGACGAGCCCTACGAGGGGCAATTGACGCGCGGCACGAACGTGGTTCCCGCGTGTACTTGCTCCACTCGGGCCAACCGGATCATTTACCAGATCCCGGGCGAATCAGAGACCGGGTTCCTGCCCTAGGGTCGCAGAATCTAGCCCTTCTTCTTTGCGCTCGTGCCCTTCTTGCTCGATTTCTTCCTGGCCGGCTTCTTGCTGCCGGCTGCCGACTTCTTCTTGGCGCCCGGCTTTTTTTTCGGCTTCGGCTTGGAGCTTGCCTTCGACGGCGTGGCTTTCGCCTTTGACCTGGGCTTAGCATGCGCGGCCCCTTCCCCTTCGAAACGATCACCCCGCAGCAAAACCGGGGTCAGGCGTTTGACCCGGTCGCTTTCACTGACTTCGAACAGGGGGAAACCAGCGGCGGCGCGGCCCTTGCGTGGCACATCGCCGATACGCAGCGAACGGTCCGCCTGGCGAGCCAGCACGGCAGTCGCCCGGTCGGCGCTGCCTCCAACGGTGGCGCCGGCCAACTGCACTGCATCTCCCGAGGCCCAGGCCAGCACTCCCTTGCCGTAGCGGCCTTGGCTCGGAAACTGTTGCATGGCGGTTCGCTTGCCGCGGCCGTCTTCGGCCACGATCAGAAGAAAGGCCCCGGGCCGGACCAGGTCCATGCCGACCAGTCGGCCGCCCTTTTCCAGCTTCATGCCATTGACGCCGGCGGCTCCCAGTCCCATCGGCCGCACGTCGTCTTCAGCGAACCGGATGGCCATGCCGGCGTCGCTGACCATCAGAATCTCGTTGCTGCCGCTCGTCAGGTAGACCCAGGCCAATTCGTCGCCAGCCTGGACCTTGATTCCCGTGAATGAGCGGGCCGATGGACCCGGGAACTCGGCCAGCGAACTCTTCTTGACGATGGCCTGGCGCGTGCCGAACAATAGGAATGCCTTGGGTGCCCCTTGGTTGAAAAGCTCCTCGGGAACGGCAACGCCGGTTACGACGTCGGCGCCCGAATCCAATCCGCACAGCGAGCGGACCGGCGTGCCAGCTTCCGGGTCATCCGTTTCGGGAATCGTGTGGACCGCCAATGCGCCAGTTTCACCTTTCTTGTCGAACAGGTAAAGGTTGTCGCGGCCGTTGGCACCCAGCACAAGTTGCGGCGCCGACCGGCCCGAAATGCGGGGCAGGCGGGCGGTAGTGGTCCGTGAGATCTTGCCTTCATTTGTGATCACCACCCAGGCATCTTTGGACGGGGTCAGATCGGAGGCGGTCAAAGGTACACCGAGCTTGGATTGGCGCGGGCTGGCGATGACCGTGCGGCGCCGGTCGCCGAAAGTGGCTTTCAGCTGCTCGAGCTCGGCAACGATCCGACCCCGGATCTTGGCCTCAGAGCCCAACAGCGTCTTCAAATCCTTGATGCGCTTGACGGTCTCCTTGTAGTCGTCCTCAATCCTCTTGCGTTCCAGGCTGGCCAGCCGGCGCAGCGGCATTTCAAGGATGGCCTGCGCCTGGCGCTCGCTCAGCTCGAAGCGTGTCTGCAGCCGCTGGCTGGCGGTTGGCACATCCTTCGACTTGCGAATGGTCTGGATAACATCGTCCAGGTTGCCGAGTGCGGTGCGCAAGCCTTCGAGCACATGGGCCCGCTCTTGGGCCCGGGCCAGTTCGAATTGGCTGCGGCGGCGGACGACGGTAATGCGGTGGTCGAGGTAAACCTGCAGCGCCTGCCTGAGCGGGAGCAGCCGCGGCTGCCCGTCCACCAGTGCCAGCATGATGATGCTGAAGGTGCCCTGCATCGTGGTTCGCTTGTAGAGCTTGGCCAGGATCTTCTCGGGGTCGGCCGACTTGGCCAACTCGATGACGATGCGCATGCCCTGGCGGTCGGACTCATCCCGCAAATCGGTGACCCCGTCGAGCCGCCCTTCGCGCGCCTGCTCGGCGATCTTCTCGATCAAGTTGGACTTGTTGGTCTGGTAGGGGAGTTCGGTGACGATGATCCGGTTGCGGCCGCGCCCCATCGCCTCGACGTGGGCTCGCGCCTGGACCGTGATCTTGCCCCGGCCGGTGGCATAGGCCGTGATTAATCCTTCACCATCCTGCTTGTCGCGCAGGATCACTCCGCCGGTCGGGAAATCGGGGCCATGGATGAATCCCATCAGGTTATCGAGGCTGATCTGGTCACGCTTGGACCAATGTTTCAGCATATGCACCAGCGCCGACACGACTTCGGCCAGGTTGTGAGGCGGCACCGAGGTCGACATACCGACAGCGATGCCGGTAGCGCCATTGATCAGCAAGTTGGGGGCGGCCGCCGGCATGACCGACGGTTCGGTCAGCGAACCGTCGAAGTTGTCTTCAAAGTCAACCGTGTCTTTGTCGATGTCGGCCAGCATCTCACTGGCCAGGGCCGTCATGCGGGCTTCGGTATAGCGCATGGCCGCCGGCGGGTCGCCGTCGATCGAGCCGAAGTTGCCCTGGCCTTCGACCAGCGGGTAACGCACCGAGAAGTCCTGCGCCAGGCGGGCCATAGCCTCATAGACCGCCATGTCGCCGTGCGGGTGGTACTTGCCCAGCACCTCGCCGACAATTCTGGCCGACTTGCGGAACGGCGTGCCCGGCCCTATGCCCATCTGCTGCAGGGCGTATAAGACCCGGCGGTGGACGGGTTTGAGGCCGTCGCGCGCGTCCGGCAGTGCGCGGGAAACGATTACGCTCATGGCGTAATCGAGGTAGGACTGTTCCATCTCCGACCGAATATCGATCGATCGAACGAGACCGACTTCCATACGTTCTCCTCAGTGCAGGGGCTGGTTGAAGCTGGCGGTATGATAAAGTCTGACCGTGGGGCCGTCAAACTTGAGGGGCAACCACCAAGGCTCGAAGTCCACCAAGTTTCCATTCGGGGGCACAAAAAGGGAGGCTGTCAGCTTTCAGTCTTCAGCCATCAGCTAAGACCTGAAAACCGACTGCTGACAGAGCCCCCTTCGTGTTGCCTCTTGACACCTTCGTGCACTTGGCGTCTTGGTGGTTGTTCGAGTTTCAGCTTGCGGGCAGGCCTATCGATGTGCTACAATGACCGCGTACTTCCCGAGGAACGGCCAAGTCTGAGAGGTTGCGGCGAGAAGTGGGTTCCCCCCACTTCTCTTCATATGCCGAGCCGGCCACAACCCAAAAAGGGCAAGAAGGATCGATGAAGAGCGAGTTCAGCCTAGCGATTAACGAGATTACCGAGCGCTTCGGCCTGGAGCGCGACATCGTGATGGAGGCGCTTGAGGCCGCCATGATTTCGGCATTCCGCCGTGCGGTTAACGCCTCCAGCGCCCAGGATGTCTCGGCCACGATCGATCTCGAGACCGGCGAAGTGCAGATACTGGCCGAGAAGGAAGTGGTGCACGGCGTCGAGAACGAGCAGACGGAGGTTGAGGTCGAGCGCGCCCGCGAGTTTGATCCCGAGGCCGGCGAAGGCGACATGGTGATGGTCGAGGCCACCCCCAAGGACTTTGGTCGGGTGGCGGCTCAAACAGCCAAGCAGGTCATCCTACAGCGGTTGCGTGAGGCCGAGCGGGAAGCCCAGTATGCCGAATTCGCCGAGCGTGAAGGCGAGATGGTCCATGGGACGATCCACTCGATTTCACCGCAGGCTGTAACCGTGGGCCTCGGCCGGGCTGAGGCCATCCTACCCCGCAACCAGCAGATTCCGGGCGAACGGTTCCGCGTGCGCGACCGGGTGCGGGTCTATGTGCTTGAGGTCCGCAAGTCGTCGCGTGGTCCGGTGATCATTGTTTCAAGAACTCACCCCAACATGCTTCGGCGATTGCTCGAGATGGAAGTGCCGGAGATCAACCAGGGTTTGGTCGAGATCAAGGGCATCGCCCGCGAAGCCGGCAAGCGGGCCAAGGTGGCCGTGGCCGCCCTGGCCGACGGGGTCGACCCGGTCGGGGCGTGTGTCGGGCTGCGCGGTGTCCGCATCCAGTCGATCGTGCGCGACCTGAACGACGAGAAGATCGACGTCATCGAGTGGAACTCGGACCTGCCAACGTTTATCGCCAAGGCGCTGAGCCCGGCGCGGGTTTCCGGCGTGTTCTTGGATGACGATCCGGCCCGCGGCCGGACGGCAATGGTCGTCGTGCCTGAAGACCAGCTGAGTCTAGCGATCGGCCGGGCCGGCGTCAACGCTCGGCTGGGCGCTCGGCTTACCGGCTGGCGTATCGATATTAAAAGCCTGCCCGAGGCGGCCGGTGACTCACTCCATATGGTGCAAAGCGATGCGGAGTACGGCGAGCTGGCTGAAGCCGAAAGCGAGCGGATGGCCCAGGTCGAGAACATTCTGGGCAAGAAGGCCGAAGGCCGGCCCATTCCGCCGGAGGAATACCAGGTCCTGACAGCGTTCGTCGACACCGTCCAGGGCGAGCGCCAGGCCCGGATGGAAGCTCGTCGGCAGACGGAGCGCCAAGCGCTCGAAGCAGTCCGGTCCGAGATCCCGGAAACGGCCTATGACACAAGCCTGGAGGCAGCCGGGGTCTCGACACGCGTCGTCAACCTTATGACGGAGGCCGGCTACAGCTCGGCGGGCCAGGTCATGGAGCGGCTGGCGCTCAACGAAGACGCCTTGCTCGAAATCTCGGGCATGGGGCCCAAGTCGATTGAAGAGCTGAACCAGGTGCTTGATGGCTTCGAGTTCCCCGAGCCGGCGCCGCCGGTGGAAGAAGTGGTCGAAGCCGAGGGCGAAGGGCTGGTTGGGGCCGAGGCGGCTGTCGAGGTCGAGGCCGACGCGGCCGAAGCCGAGGCCGGAGCCGACGCGATGCCCGCCGAGGCAGTGGTCGCGGCTGAGACGGACGAAGTTGAGGGGGAGCCCGAAACGATCGAAAAGGCGTTCGACGCCATTGCCGAGGAGATCGAGAGCGAGATCGACATCGAAGCGATCACGGACTTCGACGAGGAAGAGGAAGAGGGCGACGGCGACCAGGACGAGCTCGAGAAGAAGAAGCAGAAGCAGCGCAAGCGGGTGGTCGAGTATGATCCTGAGCTGGACGAAATGATCGTCCGCCGGCGGCGCAAGCCGGGTCGGGCCGAAGGTGAGTGGGACAAGTACGGCGGCGACTTTTAAGCGGTCTCAGCGCCGTCCATCTGGTGCAGCTGGTGGCTAAGGGTGGGGCCCGGCGCCGCCACGTTCCTGTCCGAACGTGTGTCGGTTGTCGCCAGACAGCCGGCAAGCGGGCGCTGCTGCGGCTGGTGCGAACGGATCATGGGGTCGAGTTTGATCCCAGTGGAAAACAGGCCGGCCGTGGTGCCTACGTTCACGACGATCCGTTGTGCTGGCAAGCTGCCTTGAAGGGTCCATTGGCTCGAGCGCTGCGAACTTCGTTGACCGATGAGGAGCGGAACCATTTGATGGAGGCCTTGGCGGCCCAGCGTGCCAACTCAACCGATGGTTGATCGGCGCTGGATCGCTTTGCACAGGCTCCGCCGGACGGCCGCGCCGAGCATGAAACGACATATTTGATCTGACCGCCCGCCTGCCCATGGCGGCCGGCCGGAGCCAACCGGAGGTGCGCCATGAGCGAAAACGGTCACAAGGTCATCGAAATCCCCGAGACGATCACCGTCCGCGACCTAGCCGAGCGGATCGAGATCAGTCCCATCGATATCATCAAACAACTGATGGCCAACGGCGTCATGGCCAACATCAACCAGCTGATCGACTATGACACGGCTGCGATCGTTATGGAAGAGCTGGGGTTCGAAGCGCGCCCGGCGCTAGCGCCGGAAGACGAAGGCGTCCAGAAGAAGGGCGAAATTCCGCGCTGGCGACAGCTGCTGGAACAGGAGGAGACCGACAAGCTGGTCCCTCGAGCGCCGGTTGTCACGATCCTCGGACATGTCGACCACGGCAAGACCTCCTTGCTGGATGCCATTCGCCAGGCGAATGTGGCCAGCGGCGAGGCCGGCGGGATCACCCAACACATCGGCGCCTACCAAATTGAGCACAACGGCAGGAGGATTACGTTCCTCGATACCCCAGGGCACGAAGCATTCACTGCCATGCGAGCCCGCGGCGCCCAGGGCGCCGACATTGCCGTCCTGGTAGTGGCAGCCGACGATGGCGTGATGCCCCAGACAAAGGAAGCGATTGCCCACGGCCGCGCCGCCCAGGTGCCAATGCTGGTGGCGCTCAACAAGGTCGATCTGGATTCGGCCAATCCCGACTTCGCCAAGCAGCAATTGGCTGATGAGGGCTTGATCCCGGACGACTGGGAGGGCGACACGATGGTCGTGCCAGTGTCGGCCAAGAAGAAGACGGGCATCGAAGATCTGATGGAGGCGATCCTGCTGGTCGCTGACTCGCTGGAAATCGTGGCCAATCCCGAAGGGCAAGTATTCGGCACGGTGATCGAGGCCGAGGTCGATCCCAGTCGGGGTGTTGTGGCCACTCTGCTGGTGCAGAACGGGACCTTGCGGGCTAGCGATCCGATCCTGGTCGGCACCGAGTACGGCCGCGTGCGGGCGATGTTCGATTACACCGGCGAGCCCATCGAAGAAGCCGGCCCGTCGATGCCGGTGGCGGTGCTTGGCCTGTCCGACGTGCCACGAGCTGGTGAGTTGTTTCAGGTGACCGAGTCCGAGCGCGAGGCGCGTGACACAGCCGCCGAACGATCGGAGGCTGCCGAAGCCTCCAGCGGCGCCAGGCCTGTGCGCTCGCTCGAACATATCTTTGACTCGATCCAGGCTGGCGAGGTTCAGGAACTGCGCCTGATCATCAAAGCCGATGTCCAGGGCTCGCTTGAACCGGTTGTCAATTCCGTCGAGAATCTATCGACCGAAGTAGTGACGGTTAACGTGCTCCACTCGGCAACGGGCAATATCAGTGAGAGCGACGTCATGTTGGCGGCGACCTCCGACGCCATCATCCTGGGGTTCAACGTCACCGCCGATCAAGCGGCCCAGCGGTCGGCCGAAGCCGAAGGCGTAGACATCCGTGAGTACGAGATCATTTATCGCCTGATCGAGGACGTCGAGAAGGCGGTTCAGGGCATGCTCGAGCCCGAGGCCAAGCGTGTCGTGCTGGGGCGGGCTGAAGTGCGCGCCGTGTTCAATATCAGCAAGATCGGTAAGATTGCTGGCTGCCGCGTGGTGCAGGGTGAAATCCGGCGTAATGCCAGCATTGCCGTCATCCGCGATAAAGAGGTTGTCCATGAGGGCCCGGTTAGCTCGCTCAAGCACGAGAAGGAAGACGTGCGCGAAGTGCGCGAAGGGTTTGAGTGCGGCATTAACGTGCGCGGCTTCGAGGAGTTTGAAGAAGGGGACATCCTGGAATGCTTCGTCGAGGAGAAAGTTCCAGTAGCTTGAGGTTGGTGTGAGCATCAGCGAAGCCCGCGCCAGGCGGATTGCACAGCGGATCCAGCAAGACCTGGCGCAACTACTGCGACGCAGGGCAGCCGACCCGCGGCTCGAGCTGGTCACCGTGACCGGCGTCGAAGTCGATCGCGAGTTGGCCTTCGCCACCATCTACGTCAACGCCGCCGAAGCGGCCGACCGCCAGAAGGAGATTCTGGAAGCGCTGCGTGGTGCCGCTGGCTTCCTGCGCAGCCAGCTCGCCAGTGAGATTGAACTGCGCACTTTTCCCCGGCTCCGTTTTCGCTGGGACGAAACACCCGATCGCAGCGCCCGGATTGATGACCTCTTGGCCAAGCTCAGGCGCGATGAGGGGGAAGACCCGGCGTGAGCCTGCAGTTTGATGCTGCCGGCGCCGCGGTCGAGCGGGCCGAGCGGATCGCCATTGTGTCGCACGAGCGGCCCGACGGCGATGCCATTGGCTCCCTTTTGGGCCTCAGTCTGGCTTTGCAGGCGGCCGGCAAGCACGTCTCGCCGGCGCTGGTTGGTGGGTTGCCCAAGCGCTACGGCTTCCTGCCTGGCGCCGAGCTGGTCGGACAGTCGCTTGCCCCAGACTGCGATCTGCTGATCCTGGTCGACTGTGCCGCGCTCGATCGGATTGGCTTCGACGTTGGGGCGCTGCCCCGCCATCCTGACATCAACATCGACCATCATCCGACCAACACCAACTTCGCCGCCATCAATCTGGTGGACCCCCAGGCGGCAGCTACCACCGAAATCCTGTATCAGGCGCTCACACCGTGGTCGCTGCCTCTGTCGACCGAGGTCGCCACCAACCTGCTGGCAGGTCTGCTAACCGACACGATCGGATTTCGGACGTCCAGCACTCGGCCCTACTCCCTGCGCATGGCCGCTGATTTGCTCGAATCCGGCGCACCGCTGATGGAACTGTACGATCGAGTCATCAGCCGCGTGAGCCTGGTCGCGGCCCGCTACTGGGGCCGTGGGCTGGCCCGGCTGGAACATGAAGACGGCCTGGTGTGGAGCAGCCTGACCTTGGCCGACCGCAAAGCGGTATCCTACCCGGGTGACGACGATGCTGAGTTGGTCAACATCTTGATGACCATCGAGCAGGCGCGCGTGGTCGTGCTCTTCGTCGAGCAGCCCGCTGGCAAGGTCAAAATCAGTTGGCGCGCCGAGCCGGGTGTCGACGTGTCGGCCGTCGCCACCCGGTTTGGCGGCGGTGGACACAAGCCGGCGGCGGGGGCGATGCTGACCGGCGACCTGGGTGAAATCGAGGCCACGGTGTTGGCCGCCACCCGGGAGGCGATGAAGCAGCCGGCATGACCGAGCGGGAAGTCTTCGGGCTGCTGGTGGTCGACAAGCCGGTTGGCCCGACCTCCCACGATATCGTCGATCTGGTCCGCACGCAGAGCGGGGTACGTAAGGTCGGCCACAGCGGCACGCTCGATCCGGCGGCCAGCGGTGTGCTGGTGCTGTGCCTGGGTCCCGCCACCCGGCTCTCCGAATACCTGACCGCCAGCGACAAAGCCTATGAGGCACTGATCCGTTTTGGTCGTGAGACTGACACCTACGATGCCGACGGCCAGACGATCAGTGACAGTGGTCAGGCCCCTTCGCTCGAACAAATCGAGTCGGCCTTGCCGGATTACCAGGGCACATTCGAGCAGGTGCCGCCGGCATTTAGCGCCGTCAAGCGGGGTGGGGCCAAGGCCTACGAGTTGGCTCGGGCGGGCAAGGCACCCCAGTTGGCGCCGCGCCAGGTCACCATCTACGAGTTGGACGTCCGCGGTTACGATCCGCCGGACCTGCAGTTGCGGATCCGGTGTTCCTCAGGGACCTACATTCGTTCCTTGGCTTTCGACCTGGGGCGTCGAGTCGGGATGGGCGCCCATCTGGCGGGATTGCGCCGGACGGCGGTTGGCGGGTTCACCCTTGATCAGGCGGTCTCGCCCGATGAAGTGCGGGCAGCCGCGGCAGCCGGTGAGCTGGCAAAGCTCGTTCGACCGCCGGCGGAGGCGCTGCCCGGCTGGCCGCTCGTCCGTCTGGAGGGGGAGGCATTGACCAGGGTGCGCCACGGTCAGTCAGTCGAGGCGGCTGCCGCCGAGGGGATGGCGCTCGGGATGGACGATGCCGGTCAGCTGGTCGCCCTGCTGGAAGCGGCCC
>Ga0214472_10000994_pt1 | contig 33194 bp, 26 predicted proteins | sample RVTome_6_FD_207662 | JGI IMG/M metagenome (GOLD analysis project Ga0214472, IMG submission 207662) | Soil microbial communities from uranium-contaminated site in the Upper Colorado River Basin, Wyoming, United States - RVT140D175 | ecosystem: Environmental > Terrestrial > Soil > Contaminated >...
GGGGCTCGACAATACGATCCGGGGGCTTTGTGCCACGTTCGGCTACCGCCCCGGTCCCGGGCAAGGGAAGGCCTTTCTCGCGCGGATCATGGAGGCTGCACACATCCCCGGACTGGGCGATGCCATCCCGCACTGTTGGCGGTTCGCGCCGAGCTGGTCGAGCAGATCAAGGAAATGGACCGCAGGCTACGTATCATCGCCAGCCAGTCGCAGGCCTGCGAAATCCTGATGACCATCCCGGGCGTCGGGGTGCAGACATCAGCGGCTTTTGCTGCTGCCGTCGATGAAGCCGGTCGCTTCCGACAATCCCGGAATGCCGGCGCCTACTTCGGCCTGGTCCCCAGACGCCACCAATCTGGCGAGCTCGACTGGACCGGCCGGATCACCAAGCAGGGCGACGGTACGGTGCGCAAGCTTCTCTACGAGGCAGCAAACTCGATCCTGTCCCGGTGCCAGGAAACCTTCGCACTGAAGACCTGGGCCATGAAGATCGCAAAGCGTCGCGGCTTTAAGAAGGCCCGTGTCGCGCTTGCCCGTCGGCTCGCGGTCATAATGCATGCCATGCTGCGTGATGGCACTTTGTTCCAGGCATGAGATGAGGTAGAACTTGTTTGCCAGCGGTGAGGCCTCAAAGCTGATCCGAGGGCGGTGTCCCGCGAGGGAACGCAGGGACGAACGATCTGCGAAGTAGTCCGATGGGCATCATAGCCCGCTTCGAATCAATGCAACGTTCGCCCTTGTGAGACCCGATACAGCACGACCAAGCTCCGGCTCGGCCAGTGCGGACAGATCCATGAAACCCTCAAGGGATCAACACCGCCCAGCTCTGCAATTACAGATCCGGCTCTAATTTCCTTGGTAAATCAAAGCTTAATCGAACGTCATAAAAGTGTCATCGTTTTGTAGTAAATCTTGCGCCGAAGATACATAAGTTCGGCAGCGTCGGCATCCGGTCGACATCGCACATATCTGTTTGTGCGAGTGCAGATTCCTCGGCCCTGACGCTGGAGACATACAGTGATTAAGCATTCTCTCGCCGTTGCAGCAATTGCCGGCCTGGCCCTTTCGGCCACAGCCGCAAACGCACGCGACCAGATCCGCATCGTCGGATCATCTACCGTTTTCCCTTTCTCAACTGCTGTTGCCGAACAGTTCGGCAAGACCACCGATTTCAAGACACCTGTCGTTGAAAGCACAGGTTCCGGTGGCGGCATGAAGCTGTTCTGCAGCGGCATCGGCGTCGGCCATCCCGACATCACCAATGCCTCGCGACGCATCAAGTCTTCCGAATTCGAAAACTGCACCAAGGCCGGCATCACGATCAGCGAAGTCAAGATCGGTTATGACGGTATCGTGATCGCGAATTCCAAGACTGCTCCGCTCCTGAACCTGACCAAGAAGCAGATCTTCCTGGCACTTGCCAAGAAGGTTCCGGTCAACGGTGAACTGGTCGACAATCCCTACAAGATGTGGAACGAGATCGATCCTTCGCTGCCCGCCAAGAAGATCGAAGTTCTGGGCCCGCCGCCTACCAGCGGCACCCGTGACGCATTCGTCGAGCTGGCCATGGAAGGCGGCGCCATGACCTTTCCGATGCTTGTCGACCTCAAGAAATCCGACAAAAAGAGCTTCAAGGCGGTTGCTCACGGTATCCGTGAAGACGGCGCTTTTGTCGAAGCCGGCGAGAACGACAACCTGATCATACAGAAACTCGATGCCAATCCCGATGCCTTCGGCGTTTTCGGCTTCAGCTTCCTCGATCAGAACGGCGACAAGGTCCAGGGCTCGACGGTTGATGGTGTTGTGCCAAGCTTCGAAAACATCGCCGACGGTTCGTACGGCGTGTCCCGCTCGCTCTTCTTCTACGTCAAGAAAGAGCATGCCGGCGTGGTTCCCGGCATTGCCGAGTTCGTGGCCGAGTTCACGAACGAAGGCACCTGGGGCGACGACGGCTATCTGGTCGACAAGGGTCTGATCCCGCTTCCCGCTGCCGAGCGCAAATCCATGCACGACGCCGCGACCAGGATGAACTCTCTGTCCATGTAGTTCGCACCGCAATCCGCCGGCGAATCCTTCACGGCTTCGCCGGCGGACACGGTTCTTTTTCAGACGGCTTCGCTCCGCCTTTTCTTCCAGAGACCGCCCCGGGTTCCGCTTCGCATCAAAGGGACCCCTCCGGCTCTGATCTGTCCTTACTGAGTTGGTGACCGACATGCCGTTGCTGATCCTTGCCGCCACACTGCTCCTGCTGATTTTCGCGGGCTACCATATGGGGCGCAGCCGTTCGATCGCCGTTTCCGGCGGGGCCACTCACGAACTTCATTCCCGCCCCCAGTACTATGGCGTCTATGTCGCCGTCTGGTGCGGAATGCCGAGCTTTCTGCTGGTCGCGCTCTGGCTGGTCCTGGAGCCCCAGATCGTCGAGATGATCATGGTGTCGCACCTCCCGGACAGCGTTATGTCCCAGGGTTCGGACCAGAAAAACTTCATCATCAACCAGATCACCAATCTGGCAACCGGCGGTATCGTCGGCAGCGACATCAGTCCTGAAATCGAGGCAGCGGCCGGCGAATATGCCGGAATGCGCCAGACCGGTTTCGCGGCCATGGTGGTCTTTGCCCTCTGCATCGCACTCGCCGGCCTGGCCTTCAGCCGCCAGCAGATCGCAAAGACCCTGCGGGCACGCAACCGCGTCGAGACCATCATTGCAGCTTTCATGGTCGTCGCTTCGACCATTGCGATCGCCACCACGATCGGCATTGTGCTCTCGCTGCTGTTCGAAGCCTCACGGTTCTTTGACAAGGTCCCCATTACCGATTTTCTGTTCGGCCTGGAGTGGAGCCCGCAGACCGCCCTGCGCGAAGGACAGGTCGGCGGTTCCGGCGCTTTCGGTCTGCTCCCCCTGTTCGTCGGCACCCTGCTGATTACCTTCATCGCCATGTGCGTGGCGGTGCCGGTCGGGCTCTATTCCGCAATCTACATGTCCGAATATGCCGGTCCCAAAATGCGGGCCATTGCCAAGCCGATCCTCGAGATCCTTGCGGGCATTCCCACCGTCGTCTACGGCTTTTTCGCCGCCCTGACCGTCGCACCCTTTTTCCGCAATACCGGTGAAGCACTGTCGCTCGAGGTGTCGTCGGAATCCGCCCTGGCCGCCGGGATCGTCATCGGCATCATGAGCATTCCCCTGGTGTCGTCGCTGTCAGACGATGTCATGAACTCGGTTCCCCAGACGCTCCGTGACGGCGCTTACGCGCTGGGAGCGACCAAGTCCGAAACCATCAAGCAGGTCGTGCTGCCGGCCGCCCTTCCGGGCATTGTCGGCTCTGTCCTGCTCGCGGTCAGTCGCGCCATCGGCGAGACCATGATCGTGGTGATGGCCGCCGGACTTGCCGCCAATCTGACCGTCAACCCGCTGGAAGCCGTCACCACCGTTACGGTGCAGATCGTAACGCTACTGGTCGGCGATCAGGAATTCGACAGTGCAAAGACACTGTCGGCCTTTGCCCTCGGCCTGATGCTTTTCGTGGTGACGCTGACGCTGAACGTGATCGCCCTGCGCGTGGTCCGCAAATACAGAGAGAAATATGACTGAGCTGTCAAACCCTGCCGCAACGGCAATACGGCGGCCCGATCTGACCGGCACGCGCCTCAAGCGGCGCTATGCCGCCGAAGCCAGATTTCGCGCCTATGGGCTTGCCGCAGTCGGGGCCGCAATCGGCGTACTCGTCCTGCTGCTGGTCAGTATCGTGTCGAACGGCTACACGGCCTTCGCGCAGTACCACATCGCGCTCGATGTTACCTTCGACGCTGCCGAAATCGATCCGGACGGCGCACGCGACACGGACGTTCTGCGCAGGGCCAATTACCTCGCCATTGCCAGAACCGCTCTGCGCGCTGAATTCCCCGAGGTTACCGGACGCTCTGACAAACGAGCCCTGGCGGCTCTGATGAGCGGCAGCGCCAGCCAGACCCTGCGGGATCTGGTGCTGGAGAATCCGGAGATCATTGGAACCACCCGGCGCGTCTGGGTCAAGTCATCGGACGACATCGATTCCTTCATGAAGGGCCATATCACGCGCGACTCCGCGGAAGCGGACCGGCGCATCAAGGATCAGGATATCGCCTGGCTGGACAAGCTGATTGCCGACGGCAGCGTCGAGGCGCAGTTCAACAGCACCTTCTTTACCGGCGGCGACTCCCGTGAACCGGAACAGGCCGGTATCTGGGGCGCCACGGTCGGCTCCTTCCTGATGCTTTTCGTGACCCTGGCGCTGAGCTTTCCGGTCGGCGTGCTGTCGGCGGTCTACCTCGAGGAATTCGCTCCGAAGAACCGCTGGACCGACCTGATCGAGGTCAACATCAATAACCTCGCAGCCGTCCCCTCGATCGTCTTCGGACTTCTGGGGCTCGCGGTCTTCCTCAATTTTTTCGGCATGCCGCGCTCGGCGCCGCTGGTCGGCGGCATGGTGCTGGCGCTGATGACGCTGCCAACCATCATTATTGCCGCCCGGGCCGCCCTGAAGGCAGTGCCGCCGTCGATCCGCGAAGCGGCTCTGGGCGTCGGCGCCTCGAAACTGCAGGCGGTCACCCATCATGTTCTGCCGCTGGCGATGCCCGGCGTTCTGACCGGAACCATTCTGGGGGCCGCGCAGGCACTCGGCGAGACCGCACCGCTGCTGATGATCGGCATGGTCGCCTTTATCGTCGACATTCCCGGCGGCTTCACGGACCCGGCGACGGCCCTGCCGGTACAGATCTATCTGTGGGCAGATAGCCCGGAACGGGGCTTTGTCGAAAAAACCTCTGCCGCTATCATGACGCTTCTGGCTTTCCTGATCGTCATGAACGCTGTCGCAGTCCTGTTACGTAAACGCTTCGAACGACGCTGGTAGGGAATTCAAGAAATGGCCATGGCTGCTGAAAATCTCGCTGTCCGGACTCCGGACACTGCAAATATCAAACTGATCGCGCGTGACGTCTCCGTCTATTACGGCGAAGCCCGCGCACTCAAAGGCGTCAGCCTCGATGTAGGCAGCAATCAGGTCACCTCGCTGATCGGTCCGTCCGGTTGCGGAAAATCGACCTTCCTGCGCTGCCTGAACCGTATGAACGACGTTATCGACGGCTGCCGGGTGGTGGGAGATATCACCCTCGACGGCGAGGATATCTACGATCCGAGACTCGACGTCGTGCAGTTGCGCGCCCGGGTCGGAATGGTGTTTCAGAAACCGAACCCCTTTCCGAAGTCGATCTATGACAACATCGCCTATGGCCCGCGTATCCACGGCCTCTGCGAGAACAAAACCGATACCGACGAAATCGTCGAAGGCAGTCTGACCAGGGCCGGACTCTGGAAGGAAGTGAAGGACCGCCTGGACAAGCCGGGCACGGGTTTGTCGGGGGGGCAGCAGCAGCGTCTGTGCATCGCCCGGGCCATTGCGGTCAATCCCGAAGTCATCCTGATGGATGAGCCCTGTTCGGCGCTCGATCCCATCGCGACGGCCAAGATCGAAGAGCTGATGGACGAGCTGCGGGAAAACTTCACCATCGTGATCGTCACCCACTCCATGCAGCAGGCCGCACGGGTGTCGCAGAAAACCGCCTTTTTCCATCTCGGCGATCTGGTGGAGTGCGGCGACACGCAGCTACTCTTCACCAACCCGAAAGACGAACGGACACAGGGCTACATCACGGGCCGTTTCGGTTAAGCCGGGCATCCGCGAATAGCAACCGAACGCGCGCCGCAGCATCGGCACGCGGCCAAGCAAGCAGGACCAAGAATATGCCTACCGGATCCGAACACATCGTCAGATCGTTCGACAACGAACTGCAGGGACTCAACCAGATCATCGTGCGCATGGGCGGCATGGCCGAGAGTATGCTCGCAACCGCCATCGAGGCTCTGGTCAAACGCGACAGCGATCTTGCCGCCAAGGTGATCCGGGCCGACAAGGAAGTCGACGCGCTTGAAAAGACGGCCGACGAAATGGCCATCAAGCTGATCGCCCTGCGGCAGCCGATGGCCAATGATCTGCGCGAAGTCATCGCGGCCCTCAAGATTGCCAGCGACATCGAACGGATTGGGGATCTGGCCAAGAACCTCGCCAAACGCACCCTGGCCCTGAATCAGGCGCCACCGGCGCATCCGGCCTATGCCATCCCGCGGATGGCCAACCTTGTCCAGGGCATCATCAAGGATACGCTCGACGCCTATGTCGCCCGCGATGCGGAGCGCGCGCTGGACGTCTGGCACCGCGATGAAGAGGTGGACGAGATGTACACCGGCCTGTTCCGCGAGCTTCTGACCTATATGATGGAAGATCCGCGAAACATCACATCGAGCACACACCTGCTGTTCATCGCAAAGAACATCGAACGCATGGGCGACCATGCCACCAACATCGCCGAGAATATCTATTACCTCGCCAAAGGCGAACAGCTGGAAGGCCGCCGGCCCAAGGGCGATCAGAGCTCGTTCGAGGTTGTGAACCCACCCGCTGGCGGTGAGGCCGGGGAGAATGAGGCCGGCATCGAACAGGTGACGGCGCAGGACTCCCGGGAGAACGGTGAATGAAGCCCCTTGTACTGATCGTCGAAGATGAAGCCGCACTGGTGACGCTGCTGCGGTACAATCTTGAAGGCGAAGGCTTTCGGGTGGCCGAGGCCAACGACGGTGAACAGGCCCTCGTGCTGGCCAAGGAAGAAACCCCCGACATCGTCCTGCTCGACTGGATGCTGCCGCTGATGTCCGGGATCGAGGTCTGCCGGCAACTGCGGCGGATCCCGGCCACGCGTGACGTGCCGATCATTCTGCTGACCGCACGCGGTGAGGAAACCGACAAGGTACGCGGCCTGGACAGCGGCGCCGACGACTACATCACCAAGCCCTTTTCCCCGGCCGAGCTGATCGCCCGCATCCGCGCGGTTCTGCGCCGCAGCCATCCGGAACTGGACGCCGATTCCCTGAGCTTCGAGGATCTCGCCATGGACCTGGTGGCCCACCGTGTCCGCCGCGGCAGCCGCGAAGTCCACCTCGGCCCGACCGAATTCCGCCTGCTGCGCCATCTGCTGCAGAACCCCGGCCGGGTTTTTAGCCGCGAGCAGCTGCTGGACGCGGTCTGGGGCCGCGACGTCTACGTCGAACCCCGTACCGTCGACGTCCACATCCGCCGCCTGCGCAAGGCCCTCAACGACGGCAACGAGATCGACCTGATCCGCACCGTCCGTTCGGCGGGCTACGCCCTGGACCGGGCCATCGCGGCCTGAAAAACAGCCGGTTCCGACCGGACCCCGACGGGTCGCGGGACCTTTGTCGTCCGGTCGGAACCGCTATTGCTTCAGCTCTCCGCCTCCAGACGCCTGGTCACCCGCACCACGCCCGGCTCGCCCGGCAGGTGCCTGACCTCGAACCCCAGCTCACGGGCCAGTTCGAGCATGCGCCGGTTGTGGTCCAGCACGTCACCCCAGATTTCCTGCAGGCCCCGGCTGAGGGCGTAGTCGATGATCCGGTTCATCAGTTCGGCGCCCAGGCCCAGCCCCTTGATGTCGGAGCGGACCAGCACAGCGTATTCGGCGCGCTCGTTGTCCGGATCGGCGGAGATCCGTACCACGCCCCAGATTTCCGGGCTTTCCCCTTCGGTCTTCTTCAGGGCGACGAAGGCCATTTCCCGGTGATAGTCGATCTGGGTCAGGCGGGCGGCGAAGCTGTGGCTCAGTTCGGTGATGGCGGCAAAGAAACGCAGACGGATATCTTCCGGCGAAAGCCGGTCGAACATCTGCTGCAGCAGCGGCTCGTCCTCGGGCCGGATCGGGCGCAGGAAGATGTCGGTGCCGTCCCGCAGGGCAAAGTTCTGCTCCAGCTCCCGCGGATAGGGCCGGATGGCGAGTCTGTCACCCGCGCGTTCGCCCTCGTCTTTCGGGCGAATGCGCATGCGGGCGTCCAGCGCGACCACGCCGTTCTCGTCCGCCAGCAGCGGGTTGATATCGACCTCCGCGATCTCCGGGAAGTCGACGATCAGATCGGAGAGCCGGATCAGGGCCGCGGTCAGAGCATCCAGATCCGCAGGGGGGCGGTCGCGATAGCCCTGCAGGAGGCGGAACACCCGGGTTTCGGAAATCAGCTCCCGGGCGAGCACCGAATTGAGCGGCGGCAGTCCGATCGCCTTGTCGCCCAGCACCTCGACCGCAGTGCCGCCGGCGCCGAACAGCAGCACCGGCCCGAACTGGGCATCGGTGGCGGCGCCGAGAATCAGTTCCTGGGCGTGGGGCCGCTTGCAGTAGGCCTGCACGGAGAAGCCGGTCAGGCGCGCCGAAGGCGCCAGGCGGGACACCCGCGCTTTCATTTCCGTTGCGGCGCGCAGAACCTCGATCATATTGTTCAAACCCAGCTCGACACCGCCGATGTCGCTCTTGTGGGTGATGTCCGGCGAGAGGATCTTCAGAACCACCGGCCCGGTGATCCGGCCCGCGGCCGCGGCTGCGGCTTCAGGGCTGTCGACCTGAAAGGTTTCAACGACCGGAATACCATAGGCGGCGAGCACCGCCTTGGCCTCGGGCTCGCTCAGCCACGCGCGCTTTTCCGCCAGAGCCGCGGCAATGATGACGCGCGCCGCCGCCCAGTCGTATGCGGTTTCGCCGCTATCACCGTCGGCGACGATTGAGCTGGGGGTTTCCGACAGCAGGACCTGGTTGCGTTTGTAGCGCACCAGATGCATGAAACCGCGCACCGCCCGTTCAGGCGTGTCGTAGGCCGGCAGCCGTTTCCCGGCGAAGACCTTGCGGGCCTCCCGCGCGGAAGCGTCGCCGACCCAGGCGGTGAAGACAGTTTTGGTCTGGGTCGAGAAATGCGCCGACTTGTGCTTCTCGACGCTGGCGACCACGGCCTCCGCCGCTTCCAGCGAGGACGCCACAGCGGTCGGGCAGTTCATCACCAGCACGGCATCGGCCGTGGGATCTTCCAGCAGGATGTCCATGGTGTCGGCATAGCGCGATCCCGGCGCGTCACCGATGATGTCGACCGGATTGCCCTTGCTCCAGGTGGCCGGCAGGGCCGCGTTCAGCCGCTCAAGCGTCTCCGGGGTCAGGGCGGCCAGATGCCCGCCCTCCTCGATCAGCGCATCGGTGGCGAGCACGCCCAGGCCGCCGCCGTTGGTGGCGATCGCCAGGCGGTCTCCGCGCACCGAGTGTGTGGTCGTCAGGGTCTCGGCGGCGTCAAAGAGCTCCTCCAGGCTGAAGACCCGCAACAGCCCGGCGCGGGCGAAGACCGCATCGTAGACCGCGTCGCTGCCGGCCAGAGCACCGGTGTGCGAGGCCGCGGCGCGGGCGCCCTCGGCAAAACGTCCGCCCTTGATCACGATCACCGGCTTGGAGCGGGCCGCGGCGCGGGCCGCCGACATGAACTTGCGGGTGTGGGTGACGGATTCCACATAGAGCAGGATCGCCCGGGTGCCCACATCCATGGCCAGATAGTCGAGCATGTCGCCGAAATCGACGTCGCTCTTGTCACCCAGAGAGACAACCTGGGAAAAGCCGACCCCGCGCGGAGTCGCCCAGTCGAGCATCGCGGTGACCATCGCGCCGGATTGCGTCACGAAGGCAAGATTGCCGGGCAGGGCCGAGATATGACTGAAGCTGGCATTCAGGCCAACGCCCGGCACGATCACCCCGAGGCAGTTGGGTCCGATGATCCGCAGGGTGTTGGTCCGGGCGGCGTCCAGCATTTCCTGACGCCGCAGTTGGCCCTCCTCGTCGCCGCCTTCGCCGAAACCCGCCGTGATCACCACGGCCGCGCGCGTGCCCCGCGCCGCGAGCTGTGCAATGAGGCCTGGAACCGTTTTAGGCGGTGTCGCGATGACCGCCAGTTCCGGCGTTTCCGGCAGATCGGCGACGCCGGGATAGGCGACCCGGTCGCCGATTTCGCGCGCCTGGGGATGAACGGGATAAATCGGACCTTCGAACCCCGCCGACATCAGATTTGCCGCCAGCACCGCACCGAGAGAGTCCGGCCGGCGGCTGGCACCGATCAGGGCAATCGATTTGGGTTTGAACAGGCTGTCCAGATGCCGAATGCTCACCTGCGGTGCCCACCTTTGAAATGAAACCGGTGAAAGTGTAATTCTATTTTTGCTGCAGTGCAAAAATCATTGCCGCCCTGTGACAATTGTACGGCAAAATGCACCGGCGGTTTGAAATGTCCCACTTATGCCAGAGGGCGTCCCGGCAGGCTTTTTCGGCTTCGGCGCCGAAGACGCAGAAGATGACCCCGTCAATCGCAACGGCCGGTCCGGGAGCGCCGCGCCAGGACCAGAGCAGCTCCGCTCTAGCGACCGGCGTCCCGCAGGTGAGGTCTGATCAGGAACACCAGCATAAGAATCGCCGGGACACCGGCGATTGCCGTGTAGACGAAGAAATCGCCGTAACCCTGGGCCGCGACCAGCGTGCCGGAGTAACCGCCGATAAACTTGCCGGGCAGGGTCATCAGCGAACTGAAGAGCGCATACTGGGTCGCGGTGAAATCGCGGCTGGTGAGACCGGAGAGATAGGCGATGAAAGCGGAACTGGCCAGACCGGCACTGAGATTGTCGGCCGAGACGGTCACCGCAAGAAAGGCCAGATCAGGCCCAATACCCGACAGCACCGCAAACAGGAGATTGCTGCCCGCGGTCAGAATCCCGCCGAGCAGAAGCGGCCGCCAGACCCCGTATCGAGCGACCATGACACCGCCCAGAAACGCCCCGGCGATGGACATGGCGAACCCGAAGACCTTGGTCACATTGGCGATATCGGTCTTGGAAAAGCCCAGATCGATATAAAAGGGATTGGCCATTACCCCCATGACGATATCGGCGATCCGATAGACTGCGATAAAGACCAGTATAAGCAGTGCCTGACGGCCGTAACGCACAAAGAAATCGGCAACCGCATCCAGCATCGGCCGATAGACCGTTGCAAATGTTATTCCGGTTATGGAATGACTCTGCGGGTCGGGGTTGTTGGCATTCCCGGGCGGCCGGGAAATCACGAGCGTTGTCACGACCCCGACAGCGACCAGCGCCGCCATGAGGGCGTAAGCCCAGGACCAGGATAGAAATTCGGCAGCATAGAGCGCGCCGGCGCCGGCGCAGAGGGTTGCCAGCCGGTACCCCAGAATGTAGGTGCTGGCCATGGCGCCCTGCAGATCGACCTCGGCCACCTCGATCCGGTAGGCGTCGATGGCGATGTCCTGGGTCGCGGAGGCAAAAGCGATAAAGACGGCGAAGACGGCAACGGTTTCGATGTTCCGGGCCGGGTCGCTTAAGGCCATGGCGAGGATACCAAGGACCAGGCCGAGCTGGGCAATCAGCATCCAGGCCCGCCGTTTTCCCAACCTGGAACTCAGAAAGGGCAGGGGCAGGCGGTCCACCAGCGGCGCCCAGAGCACTTTTATGGAAAAGGTAATACCGACCCAGCTGAAGAAGCCGATGGTCGCCACGTCAACACCATCCTCGCGCAGCCAGGTCGCAAGGGTGGAGAAGACCAGAAGATAGGGAAGACCGGCGGAAAAACCGAGAAACAGCAGGGAAATGACCTGCGGCCGGCGATAGACGGCAGCCGCCTCGGACCAGCTGCGCCGGTCCGGGGAGGCCTCAGGAGACCGGCTGGCTTCAGCCGGCATCCTTCATTCTGCCCTGCTTCTTGCGGTCATGCGGGGAAAGCAGCTGCTTGCGCAGGCGGATCGACTGCGGCGTGACTTCCACCAGTTCGTCGTCGGCGATGTAGGACAAAGCCTGCTCCAGGCTGCGAATCCGGGGCGGGGTGAGGCGCACGGCCTCGTCCTTGCCCGACGCCCGCATATTGGTCAGCTGCTTGGCCTTCATCGGATTGACTTCGAGGTCGTTGTTCCGCGAATGTTCGCCGATCACCATACCCTCGTAAACCGGTGAACCCGGATGAATAAAGATCTCGCCGCGCTCTTCCAGGTTCCAGAGGGCAAAAGGCACCGCTGTGCCGGTCCCGTTGGAAATCAGAACGCCGGTGCGGCGGCCCTGGATCGCACCCTTGTAGGGTCCGAATTCGTGGAACAGGCGGTTCATGATGCCCGTGCCCCGGGTATCGGTCAGGAATTCGCCGTGATAGCCGATCAGACCGCGCGAAGGCGCGATGAAGGTGATCCGGGTCTTCCCGCCACCGGAGGGACGCATATCGGTCAGCTCCGCCTTGCGCTCGCTCATCTTCTCGACCACGACGCCGGAGTACTCGTCATCGACGTCGATGACCACCTCTTCCAGCGGCTCCTGGCGTTTGCCGGTTTCCGGGTCGGTGCGGAACAGAACCCGGGGACGGCTGATGGAAAGCTCGTAGCCTTCGCGCCGCATGGTCTCAATCAGAACGCCGAGCTGCAATTCACCGCGCCCGGCCACCTCGAAAGCGTCCTTGTCCTCGGTCTCGGTAATGTGGATCGCCACATTTCCCTCGGCCTCGCGCATCAGGCGGTCACGGATCATCCGGCTGGTGACCTTGTCGCCTTCACGGCCGGCCAGGGGCGAGTTGTTGACCGCAAAGGTCATCGCCAGGGTCGGCGGATCGATCGGCTGGGCATAAATCGCGTTTGAGACTTCCATCGCGGAGATGGTGTTGGCCACCGTCGCTTCGGGCAGTCCGGCAATGGCGACGATGTCGCCCGCATAGGCGGTGTCCACCGGCACCCGCTTCAGGCCCTGGAAAGACAGCAGCTTGCTGAGACGGCCTTCCTGAAGTGTCTTGCCGTCACGATCGAGAACCCGTACCGGCATATTGACCTTGGCGATCCCGCTGTGAATGCGGCCGGTCAGGATACGACCCAGATAGGGATCGGCTTCCAGCGTGGTCGCCAGCATGGCGAAGGGCTTGGTGGAATCGCCTGTGGGAGCCGGCACCGATTTCAGCACCAGGTCGAACAGTGCGTTCATGTTCTCGCGCGGATCTTCCAGATCGGTGACGGCCCAGCCCTGCTTGGCCGAAGCGAAGAGCGTGGGAAAGTCGAGCTGATCGTCGTTCGCGCCCAGCGCGCCGAAGAGATCGAAGACCTGATCCTGAACCCAGAAAGGACGGGCGTCCGGCTTATCAGCCTTGTTGATGACGACAATCGGGTTCAGACCGCGGGCCAGCGCCTTGGCCGTGACGAACTTGGTCTGAGGCATCGGTCCCTCGGCAGCATCGACCAGCAGCACCACGCCGTCGACCATCGAGAGGATACGCTCGACCTCACCGCCGAAGTCGGCATGGCCCGGGGTATCGACGATGTTGATGCGGACGTCTTTCCAGTCGACCGCGGTACACTTGGCCAGGATGGTGATCCCGCGCTCGCGCTCCAGGTCGTTGCTGTCCATGGCCCGCTCGGTGACCTGCTGATTGTCGCGGTAGACACCGGACTGCTTCAGCAGCTCATCGACCATGGTGGTCTTGCCGTGGTCAACGTGAGCGATAATCGCCACGTTGCGGAGGCTGGCATTGATCCGGCCACTGGTAACCTGACCGCTGTCGGCCCGGGACGTCTCACTCATCACTTTAACCTTGAAGTTCCCTCGGACAGCGGTCGTAACCCTATCCAAGTCGTTGTTTCACAAATGCCGCAAGCGGGGTCGCCGGTCTGGCACCGAAATGCGAGATAACCTCGGCGGCGGCGATCGATGCGATCCGGCCGCAGTCGTAAAGGCTCTTGCCCTGTGTATAGCCATAAAGGAATCCTGCGGCATATAGGTCTCCTGCCCCCGTCGTGTCAACCAGTTGCACGATAGATTCTGCTTCAACCAGCACAGTTTCTTCGCCGGAAACGATCACAGAGCCCTTTTCGCTACGGGTCAGAGCGGCGATTTCACAGTGTCCGCGCACCTTGTTCATGGCTTCATCGAAGCTGTCGATCTGGAACAGGGCGCAAATTTCGTCTTCGTTGGCGAACAGCAGATCGACGTGACCGGAAATGAGCTCCAGGAACGACTCCCGGTGCCGCTCCACACAAAAACTGTCGGACAGGGTCAGCGAAACCTTTCCGCCGGCGGCATGCGCGGTGGCGGCAGCCTCCAGATAGGCGGCCTTGGCCGGCGGCATGTCCCAGAGATACCCTTCCATGTAGGTGACCTTGGCGCGGCGGATCATCTCCAGATCGAGATCCTCCGGCCCCAGATCGACGGCGGCCCCCAGAAAGGTGTTCATGGTGCGCTGGGCGTCAGGCGTCACGGTAATCATGCAGCGTCCGGTGGGCGGGCCGGAAACCTCCGGCGGCGTTGTGAATTCGATCCCCACGGCGCGGATGTCGTGATGGAAGATGGTGCCAAGCTGATCATCACGGACCTTGCCGATGTAACCGCCCTTGCCACCCAGCGCCGCGATTCCGGCCATGGTGTTGGCTGCGGAGCCGCCTGAAGCCTCCACGCCCGGCCCCATGGCGTTGTAGAGCTCTGTCGCCCGATCCGCGTCGATCAGAGTCATGGAGCCCTTGACCAGACCGTTCTGTTCAAGAAAGGCGTCATCGGCCTGGGCCAAAACGTCGACGATGGCGTTGCCGATTCCGACAACGTCCAGGGGCTTATCTACCATTATCGCTATTCCGCTATCTATCCGTGAAAACGGCGCGCAGAGTATAGTTGCGGGTGATTTACAGCAAGCTAACAGTCCGAAACAAATTTTCCGGAGAGGAACACAAAAAGGATTACAGATTTACCATTACCGTTTCCGGGGATCATTCCGCCGTCGCAAGTGCGCCAGACGCGTCTGATGAGGCCTGCATTGAAATGCCGTCTTGTCGGGCTACGCGCCGCGGTTTAAAAGGCTGACTATGTTCAATGCGCTCTCCAAGGCTTTCGGCCAGTCCGCGGATCCCGCGTTCCGCCGTGTTTTCGGTTTTTCCTTTCTGGTATCGCTGGTGATCTTCGCTTTCCTCTGGGCGGTCTCCGGTTTTGTCCTGTCCTGGCTCAGCGGCGGTTTCGCCGAGTGGGTCAATGTGAACATATCGATCGAGTGGATCCGCACCGCCGCCGACTGGCTGTTCGGCGCAGTGACGGTCACCACAATCCTGGTGGTGAGCTTTTTCCTCTTCCCCTCCTTCATGCTGATCGGCATGTCGTTTCTGCTCGATCCCATCGCCGAGGCTGTTGAGCGCAGGCACTATCCGGGGCTACCCCCCGCCCGGCATCAGCCGAACGGCGAGGCTATCCGGGGCGCCCTGGTTTTCACCGCCGTAACCCTGGTGATCAACCTCCTGGCCCTGCCGTTCTATCTCGCGCTGCTGTTCCTGCCGCCGATGAACCTGGTGCTGTTCTATCTGATCAACGGCTATCTGCTCGGGCGCGAATATTTCGAGCTGGTGGCGGTGCGGCGCCTGGATATCCGCGGCGCCACGAAGCTGCGCAAGCATTTCCGCCTGCGGGTCATCCTCGCCGGCGCGGTGATCGCTTTTCTGCTGACCATTCCGCTGGTCAATCTTTTCACGCCGATCCTGGCAACCGCCTTCATGCTGCATATCTTCGAAGACCTGCGGCGCAGAACCGGCGGAACCGCGCCATGATCGCGGCACAGGGCTTCAGAACCACCCACCGCGTCTGGACAGTGGCCCGGAAACTGTCTCCCGCGCTTGCGGTTCTGCTGCTGGCCGCTGTCGTGAGCGGCTGCGCCCAGCCCCGCAAAGTGCCAACGGGCGCCACGGAGTCCCCGGCAGCAGAGGCGGTGACACCGCCGGCCGCAACGCAGGAAACCGCCCTGCCAAAAGCCCCGGAAATCGATGACGATCCGGCGCAGCTGCTGGAAATGTCACGCGATGATCTGAACGGCCTGCTCGGACAGCCCAGCCTGGTCCGGCGGGAAAGCCCGGCGGAGATCTGGCAGTACCGTGGAAAAGACTGCATCCTGGACGTCTTCCTCTACGCTGACGGCGACAACAAGGATGATCCCTACAAGGTGGTTTACAGCGAAGCGCGGGACCGCAACGCGGGAACAACCGATCAGCGCGCCTGCCTTAACAAGCTGCTGCAGGCGCAACTCAACTCCTGAACTCTGATCCTGTCAGCGCGGACAACGGAACTTGCCCGTGAACACGGCTGCCGGAAACGCCCGACTTTCGCCAACCGGCCAGGGTTCACCCCTTGGCGGCGGCCGGCCGGGCGCGGCTCTTGACCGTTCCGGTCCCGGGTGCCTCGGCAAGGGTCTTGGCCTTGTAGGCACAGAGATCCGCGACGATACAGGACGGGCAGTCGGGCTTGCGGGCCTTGCAGACATAACGCCCATGCAGAATCAGCCAATGATGGGCATGGAGTTTCCTGTCTTTGGGCACCAGCTTGTCGAGCTTGCGTTCGACCTCGAGCGGCGTTTTGCCCGGCGCCAGACCGGTCCGGTTCGAAACACGAAAAAGATGGGTATCAACCGCGATGGTCGGCTGACCGAAGGCAATATTGACGACGACGTTGGCGGTCTTGCGGCCCACACCCGGCAGTTGTTCCAGAGCATCGCGATCGGCCGGTACCTTTCCGCCATGCCGCTCGATCAGCAGCCTGGAGAGGGCAATGACGTTTTTGGCCTTTGCATTGAACAGACCGATGGTCTTGATGTGTGATTTCAGGCCCGCCTCGCCGAGGGCCAGCATCTTTTCCGGCGTGTCGGCTATCCTGAAGAGTTCCCGGGTGGCCTTGTTCACACCGACGTCGGTCGCCTGCGCGGACAGCACGACGGCAACCAGCAGCGTGTAGTCATTGACGTAATCCAGCTCGCCCCTGGGTTCGGGATCAGCGGTGGCGAAACGCTCAAAAAAGGCAATCCGGTCGGCTTTTTTCATGACGCCACTGTAGCCCCGGGAAAGGGTAACGGAAAGATTCATTCTTTCGACAGTTTCGGTTTATGCTACCGGCATGATGTCCGCAGAGAGCAAAGCTTCAGCCCCAGTCGACGCCATGACCGGCGGCGAAGAGCCGCTGCTGCTGGACGCCTGCCTGCGCCCGAACAGAAGCCTCAATCCCCGGGGATTCGTGATCCTGATGACGGCCGTCAGCGTGATCAGTTTTTTCGGTGGTCTGATGTTCTTCATCGCCGGCGCCTGGCCGGTGGTCGGCTTCCTCGGATTCGATGTTCTGCTGATCTATATCGCGTTCCGGATCAATTACCGCGACGGCCGAAACTACGAGACGCTCCGCATGTCCCGGGACAAGCTGGAGGTCACCAAGGTCAACTATCACGGCAAGGCGCGCAGCTGGCGCTTTCAGCCGGCCTGGCTTCAGGTCCGGATCGACGACCCGGTGGAACATGATTCCGCTCTTATGCTTCGTTCGCACGGCCGTAGCCTGATTATCGGCAGTTTCCTGGCACCCGAGGAGCGCGCGGAAGTCGCGCATGCTCTCTCGGAGGCCCTCATGGAAGCCCGCCGGGCCGCCGTCTGATCCGGGCATATCTCAAGCGGCAGATAATTCTGACGTCTCTAGTCAAAAATCGTATATAATAACGCCGGGCGTTCTACTTTCGGTCCTAGTATTCGGATACAGTCGCCAAGTTCCCATAGGTCTTACGGTCAATACCGAAACGGCGAATTCTCGCCTAAACTCATCGCGGCTCGCGAGCCTGATCGCTTTTCTTTATCCAAAGCAAAGGTGAACCGGCCTCTACACCACAAGGTAGGAGCGCGCTCTCACGCCGACAAGAAAACCGATCGAAAGAGGACCCGGCCTGGCAGGTAGATTTTAATCAAAATAAAATGGGAGGAACCAATGTCAAAATGGCTTACCACCGTTTCAACCATCGTGCTCGGATGCTTCATGGCGAGTCCGGCATCCGTCGCCGACAATCTTGAAAAGCTCTCCGCTTTCAAAACCACCGGCGCTTCGATGGACATGGAAACCATTCCGCAGGACAGTTCAGCGGCCACGCAGATCCGCAAGAACCTTGAGCGCATAAAACTTCCGCCCGGTTTCAGGATTGATCTCTATGCTCTGGTTCCCGATGCCCGCCATATGGCGGTCGGCCCGACCACCGGGGTGGTCTTCGTCGGAACGCGCAAAAACAAGATGTGGGCCGTTACCGACCGGGACAAGGACCGGGTTGCCGACGAGGTCAAGATCTTCGCGCCCTCGATCGACTTCGTCATTCCCAACGGTGTCTGTTTCTCCAAGGACGGGTTTCTCTATGTCGCGGAACAGAACCGCGTCCTGGTGTTTCCGGCCGCCGAGTATTTTTACGAAGGTCCGGACGTTGCCGCCTTTGTGGTGGTCGGCAAGGGCAAGCTGATTCCCGAGGATGAAGAGTCCTACAATCATACCGCCCGCGTCTGCCAGATCGGTGCCGACGACAAGCTCTACATTTCGCTCGGCCAGCCCTTCAACGTTCCCGCCGAGGAAAAACTGGCGCTCTACAACGAGGCCGGAATCGGCGGCATCATCCGCATGAACCGGGACGGAGCCGGCCGGGAGGTCTATGCGACCGGCATCCGCAATTCGGTCGGCATGGACTTCAACCCGGCCAACGGCGAGCTCTGGTTCACCGATAATCAGGTCGACGGCATGGGCGATGACATTCCGCCGGGCGAACTCAACCGGATCACCGCGATGGGTCAGAATTTCGGCTTTCCCTGGTACGGCGGCGGGAGCGTCCGCACCAACGAGTACAGCGGTTCCGAACCACCGGCCGACGCGGTCGCACCGGCGGTCGAGATGGCTGCCCACGCGGCCGATCTGGGCATGGACTTCTATAGCGGCAAGATGTTTCCGAAAGCCTATCGGGGCGGCATCTTCTCGGCCCAGCACGGGTCCTGGAACCGCACCGAGCCAATCGGCGCCCGGGTGATGTTCACCGCGGTCAACGAAGACGGCACCGCCGGAGAGAGCAAGCCCTTTGCCGAAGGCTGGCTGACCGGGGACGGCGAATACCTCGGACGTCCGGTGGCAATCACCGAACTGCCGGACGGCTCGATACTGGTGTCCGACGACACCGCGGGCGCCGTCTATCGGATTTCCTACCAGTAAATCACACACCCCGACCGCCGCGCCTGTCATCGGGCAGGTCCGGCGGTTGCTGTATTTCACAAGCTTTCGGCCGCCCGCGGCTCAAGCGGGATGACCGGAGCAGAAACGTGAACCAACCTGTCGGTTCGAGGTCCAGAATGCCCGCGATGCCCTGTAAAATTACCCGCTTGAGCGTCTCACGACCGGCGCTGTCCGCGATCGTTCTCTGCATCTTCGCCGCGATCCCGCTCGCACAGGCCGCCGATATCAAGGCCGGACAGGCCAAGGCCAAGGTCACCTGCCGGGTCTGCCATGGTCTCGACGGCCTCGGAAAGATGCCCACGGTTCCCAATCTGGCAGGCGAGGGTGCCATTTATATTTCCAAGCAGCTCAAGGCCTTCCGCTCGGGCGAACGCACTCACCAGCAGATGTCGATCATTGCCCAGGGACTATCGGACGAAGATATCGCCAATGTCGCCGCCTACTATTCGGCGATCAGGGTGACGGTGGAGCTGCCCGAATAGAGCCGGACCCGACCGATCAAACAGGACGGACCTAACCTTTCAGGCCCAGAACGTCCTTCATGGAGTAGAAACCGGCTGGCTTGCCGTTCAGCCAGAGGGCGGCCGTAATGGCGCCGCGTGCGAAGACGTCCCGGTTGGATGCCTTGTGACTGAGGATGACCCGTTCGCCGTCCGCCGCGAAAATCACCGAGTGCTCGCCAGGCACATCACCGCCGCGCAGGGTCGCGAAGCCGATATCGCCGCGCTTGCGGGCACCTGTGATGCCGTCACGGACTTTGTCCGCCACGGCGTCGAGATCGACGCCACGGCCCGCCGCAGCGGCTTTTCCAAGCGCAAGCGCCGTGCCGGAAGGGGCATCGACCTTGTGCCGGTGGTGCATTTCCAGCACTTCGATGTCGTAGTCGTCGTTGAGCGCAGCAGCGACCTGCTCGACCACTTCGAGCAACAGATTGACACCCAGGCTCATATTGGCGGCAAAGAGAACCGGAGCTTTGCCGCCGGCAGCCCTGATGGCTGCAATCTGACCGGCGTCCAGTCCGGTGGTGCCGATCAGCAGCGCCGTGCCGGATTCGGCCGCCAGCCCGGCATGTGCGACGCTGGCTGCCGGTGCGGTAAAGTCGATGACCACATCGCAGGCCGCAAAAAGCGCCGCCGCATCCTTTCCGGCCGAAACACCTAGCGGTCCCAGACCGGCAAGCTCACCGAGATCCCTGCCGAGGAAGGTGCTGCCCTCGGGCTCCGTACCGCCGCCAACGACACAGCTTTCGGCTTCCGTCGCCGCCTTGATCAGCATCCGGCCCATCCGGCCGGCACAGCCGAGTATTCCGATTCTGCAGTCGTTCATCCTGTCTCAATCCCAAGCAGCCTAGCGCGGATCATGTTTTGCCGGAACCGCTTCGTGGCTTTGGCGAAGCATGTGAATCCGCTCACTATCATATGGTGAGATCAGATTCACCGGACCGACGAATCGCCGCAAGCGATTCCATCTGAACCGGATCTGATCCAGAGTCCGGTCGATGTCGCAGCGGGTTTAGCACGCCGGGATAACGAAGCCCAGATTGAGATTGCAGCGCGGACGGGAGATCGGCAAACGGACGGCGGCGGAAGGACCGCCGCCGTCATTGTCATTGCGACCTGGCATCACCACCTGGCGCTATTCCGTCAGGTCTTCCCAGAATTCCCGGACCCGGCTGAAGAAACCATGGGATTCGGGATTGGTCTTGTGATTATCGCCCTCTGCCTCGAACTCGCGCAGCAACTCCTGCTGGCGCTTGGTCAGGCTGACCGGCGTTTCCACCGAGACCTCGACATACATGTCGCCAGCGGCGCTGGAGCGCAGAATCGTCATGCCCTTGCCTTTCAGCCGAACACGCTGGTTCGCCTGGGTTCCGGCCGGGATCGTCACCTTGGCGCGACCGCCGTCGATCACCGGGACTTCAACATTGCCGCCGAGGGCCGCCGTGGTCATGGGAATGGGAACGCGGCAGTGAATATTGGCGCCGTCACGCTGAAAAATCCTGTGCGGCGCGATCGAGAGAAAAATGTAGAGATCGCCGGCCGATGCGCCGCGCATACCGGCCTCGCCTTCACCCGACAGGCGGATCCGCGTGCCGTCCTCAACGCCGGGCGGCACGTTTACCTGAAGGGTCTTTTCCTTATCCACACGGCCCAGACCGCCACAGGCCCGGCAGGGCTTCTCGATCACCTGACCCGCGCCCTGACAGCTCGGGCAGGCCCGCTCAATGGTGAAAAAGCCCTGTTGCGCCCGGACCCGGCCACGGCCGTGGCAGGTCGGGCAGGAGATCGGTGAAGAGCCCTGTTCCGCGCCGTTTCCGTCGCAGGCATCACAGGAGACACTGGTCGGAACCTGGATCTGCGCCGTCTTGCCGCTGTAGGCTTCCTCGAGGGTGATTTCCATGTTGTAGCGCAGGTCCGAGCCGCGGGCGGCATCACTGCCGCGCCGGCCGCCCATGGCCCCAAACATTTCATCGAAGATATCGGCAAATCCGCTGCCGAAATTGAAGTCGAAACCGCCTGCGCCGCGGCCGCGGCCGCCACCGCCGTTTTCAAAGGCCGCATGACCGTAGCGGTCATAGGCTGCCCGGCTGTCCTCGTCTTTCAGGATGCCGTAGGCTTCACTGATGGTTTTGAATTTGTGTTCCGCATCGGCATCGCCCGGATTGCGATCCGGATGAAACTGCATCGCGAGCTTGCGATATGCTGCTTTCAGATCCGCCGCGCTGGCATTCCGTTCGACACCCAGCGTGTCGTAATAATCCTGTTTTGACATCGATATCCCAGACCCTCGGCCCCAACGCTTCCCCCGGCCGCCGAAGAAGCCGCTGCAAACTCTCTAAGAGAAGGTCACAGCGGCTCCTTTTTTCACTTATCCGGCGACCCTGACGTCAGGCAGATTTATCCTTCTTGTCGTCGTCAACTTCCTCGAAGTCGGCATCGACAACCTGATCATCACCGGCAGAGCTGCCGGCACCGGCGCCGCTTCCGCCGGCATCGGCACCCGAGTCAGCTTCTTCCTGGCTCTTGTAAAGCGCTTCACCAAGCTTCATGGAAGCCTGAGCCATTGTCTCGGTCTTGGCCCTGATGTCTTCGAGATCGTCACCTTCGATCGCCGTCTTCAAAGCGGCAACCGCTTCTTCGATGGCGGACTTGTCGGCACCGCTGATCTTGTCACCGGCTTCGGCAAGTGTCCTCTCGGTGGTGTGGATCAGGGATTCGCCCTGATTCTTCGCTTCAACCATCTCGCGGCGCTTACGATCGCTTTCGGCGTTGGCCTCGGCATCCTTGACCATACGCTCGATGTCGTCGTCGCTCAGACCACCCGAAGCCTCGATGCGGATCTGCTGTTCCTTGCCGGTGGCCTTGTCCTTGGCACTGACGTTCACGATACCGTTGGCGTCAATGTCGAAGGTCACCTCGATCTGCGGGATACCGCGCGGGGCATTGGGAATGCCGACCAGATCGAACTGACCCAGCACCTTGTTGTCGGCCGCCATTTCGCGTTCGCCCTGGAACACGCGGATGGTTACCGCGGTCTGGTTGTCCTCGGCGGTCGAGAAGGTCTGACTCTTCTTGGTCGGGATGGTGGTGTTGCGATCAATCAGCTTGGTCATGACACCGCCCAGGGTTTCGATCCCCAGGGACAGCGGCGTGACGTCGAGCAGCAGGACGTCCTTGACGTCGCCCTGCAGCACACCGGCCTGGATCGCGGCACCGGCAGCGACCACTTCGTCCGGGTTCACACCACGGTGCGGATCCTTGCCGAAGAAGCTTTTGACCGTCTCGTAAACCTTGGGCATACGGGTCATACCGCCGACCATGATCACTTCGTCGATCTCGCCCGGAGTAACCCCGGCATCCTTGAGAGCGGCTTTCATCGGGCCCATGGTCCGCTGCACCAGATCATCCACAAGCGCTTCGAGCTTGGCCCGGGTCAGCTTGATGTTCAGATGCTTCGGCCCGCTGGCATCGGCGGTGATGAAGGGCAGGTTGACTTCGGTCTGATTCGAGGAAGAAAGCTCGATCTTGGCCTTTTCGGCGCCTTCCTTCAGGCGCTGAAGGGCGAGCTTGTCTTTCCGCAGGTCGATGCCCTGTTCCTTTTTGAACTCGGCGGCAAGGTACTCGATGATCTTGGCATCGAAGTCTTCACCGCCCAGGAAGGTATCGCCGTTGGTCGACTTCACCTCGAAGACGCCGTCGCCGATTTCCAGAACCGAGATATCGAAGGTACCGCCGCCAAGGTCATAGACCGCGATGGTACCAGCGCCGCGCTTCTCGAGACCGTACGCCAGAGCTGCGGCGGTCGGCTCGTTGATGATGCGCAGCACTTCCAGACCGGCGATCCTGCCGGCATCCTTGGTGGCCTGACGCTGAGAGTCGTTGAAGTAAGCGGGGACCGTGATCACCGCCTGAGTCACCGGCTCGCCCAGGAAGGCCTCAGCGGTTTCCTTCATCTTCTGCAGAATAAAGGCGGAAACCTGCGACGGGCTGTAGTTTTCACCCTGCGCTTCCACCCAGGCGTCACCGCCCTCAGACTTGACGATCTTGTAAGGTACAAGATCCATGTCCTTCCTGGTCGTCGGATCGTCGAAACGACGGCCGATCAGACGCTTGATGGCGAAGAGGGTGTTTTCCGGGTTGGTCACGGACTGGCGCTTGGCGGGCAGGCCGACAAGCCGTTCGCCGGACTCGGCAAATGCGACCATGGAAGGAGTCGTACGACCGCCTTCCGAGTTTTCGATAACCTTCGCGTCCTTACCGTCCATGACGGCGACACAGGAATTGGTTGTCCCGAGATCGATTCCGATAACTTTGCTCATATGCTCCTCACGCGTAGCAAACTCCTGGATGGCCTTATTCAGTAAGCACCACCACCTGGTCCCGTTGGGTGAAGTGAAATAACCGTACTGATTAACGGGTTATATAAGCAGCGTCTTTCAGCCTGCAAGGCAGGAAACGCTTTTTCATCCCAAGGTTCCCTCGAATGTCGGGGCTAATTTGGCTAGTCTCGCCGTCATGTCAAGCGTCGCAGGTTTCCTTTGCGGCTGTGGATAGAAAAAACAGGAGCTTTCATGCAGGAATCCGGGCAAAAATCACCTCATGAGCGCCCGCCGGCGCCGGTTCCGCCGGCTTCGGTTCCCAGGGATGCCATTTTTAGCACCATCATGTGGATCATGGTCGCCAATGTCCTGGCCGGCGCGGTACTGGCCATCACCGGGGAAACCCTGAATCTGTCCCCGGCCTTCGGCCGTGTCGGGCTGGGTATGGCGGTCATCTGCGGTAGCGTGTACTTTTTCTTCCGCTGGCTTCAACGAAAGGAAGCCCGGCGAAGATCGGAAACCGGCGGCAACGGCGATCCCGGCTGAGCGGATGCTCTCGAAGGATCAGCGCTCTAAAAACGGATGACCAGTCCCGCCCGAACGCCATGTGAGTGCAGATCCTGCTCGAAGTGGCCGCTGTAGCTGGCTGCGAAGGAAACCTGTTCATTCGCCTGATAGGACACCCCAAGCTGCGGCGACAGGCCCAGTGTCATGTCATCGTCGCCGGCGATCGTGAAAGTTCCCTCACCAATGAAACCGGAACGGATCAGGCGATCGTCAGTCGGCAGGCCCGCTGTCACCGCAAGATCGGCATCGACGGTCAGCAGGCTGGCGCCGATCCGGACGTCATGCGCGAGGGACAATCCAAGTTCCCCGGAAACCTCCCCGGTCTGCGTGCTTTCGACGCACAGGCTGATGGACCCGGCGCCCGTCTCGCAGTAACCGTCGCGCCAGCTGTTCAGGTAACTCAAGCTGCCGAACCCGGCATAACGCAAGTCCCCCTGATTGCCGGCCAGTTCCGCCCGCAGCTTGACCCCCAGAGACCGGACGTCGACCACGGCATCCGCCTGGCGATCGATCCCCCCGAAACGGATGTTGCGGTGGCTTTCAAGCCGGGTCGTGTCGGCCCAGCCCATAAGCTCGACGGCCACGCCGGTCTCGGAAGACCAGCCCACAAAGCCGCCGCCGGCAACGGTCCGCCCCGCGCTGGTTCCCCGGTCATGGTCGAAATCCACATCGCTCTGTCCGGCCGCAAAGACCGCGCCGGCTTCCCACTGCGGTGAAAAGCGGCGCTCGACACCGGACGCCACGCCATAGACCCGGTAGTCGTAGCCCAGAAACGCGTCCTCATCCTCTTTATCGCCAGCTTCGCCCATCATCTGAACCCAGAAGCTATCGGCGCTATCGTCGAATTCGAACAGTGAAGCCGACTCTTCCGCCAGCCCGGAAATCGCCAGAAACTCATCCTGCCAGCCGGTCGATGCGTTCATCAGCAGCGGGCTCATCGAAGGCCCGGCGCCGCCGGTGGCCGGCACCGGGGCAAAACCTGATGACGAGGGAGCGTCCTTGGGCATGGCGTCTGCCCGCTGTCGCCGCAGCCGCCCTTCCATCACACCCGTCAGGAGGCGATGATAGGACGTTTTAAGCGCCGGTATCACGTCGACCGTTTGCGGCGACAACGCATTAAGGGCATCGTCCAGACTATCGACGGGCAGTACTTCGAGGAAAGAAATGACCGACGCCAGATCGCCGGTGGCGGTCGGCCGCAGCCCGTCGATATAGTCGGCCAGGGAGCCGTCGGAATCTTCACTCGCCGCGCCTTGGAAAGAAGCGTCATTGAGTTCCAGAAACACCTGATCCGCGGTGGTGGTAACCTCAACCTCCAGGCCCGCGAGCCGGGTCTCCTGAACGACTTCCGAACCGCTGAATCCGCCGGTAACGCTACCGGCATCTATGATGACGTACCGGGTGCCTGCCGTATAGCTGCCGGCTTCCGGTATCACCCGCAGAGTGCCGTCCAGGATCACCGCGCCGGTCACCACGATCCTGTCGGCATTGCCGGCAGCATCGAACTCGACTTCCAGAACATTGCCGGGCGCCAGCGTCAGATCGCCGGTGACATTCATGGTGCCGATGGAATTGCCCGGCGCCAGAACCCCGTACGAGGTGATATCGCCAAAAACACTGGAGCCTTTCAACGACGCCCCGGCCTGGACAGTCACCGGCGAGGACATGGCGCCATTGACCGACAGAACACCGGCACTCACCGTTGTCGGCCCGCTATAGCTGTTGTTACCGGTCATAAACAGCGTCCCCGCGCCCGTTTTGGTCAGGCTGCCGCTGCCCGACATATCACCGGCATAGGTCCCATCGCTGGCCTGAGCGAACTCAACGATAGCGTTGTTAACAATATTACCGGTCAGACTGAGCGTCGTGCCTCTGAGCGTCCCGCCGCTGACGGTGGTGCCGCCGCTATAGCTGTTGGCGCCTTCCAGAGTGAGCGTGCCCGTTCCCGTTTTGGTTAGGCTGCCGGCACCGGAGATGTTGCCGGAATGAACGGTAGTACTGTTGTCGCCGCCGGTTACCAGTGCGCCGGCGAGCGAGACATTTCCGTTACCGGCAAGGGAACCTATGGTTTCCCCGGCGGCGCCGACATTCAGTTGACCGCCGGCAAGGGTCACCGCCGAGCTGTCGCCGATGCCGGAACCGTTGACGCTCAGCGCGCCGCCCTCGACCCGGACACTGCCGGTGTGCGCATTGTTGTTGCCGGACAGGGTCACGGTTCCGGTACCGGTTTTTACGGTGCCGCCGCTGCCGGTCACATCGCCCGCATAGATCCCGTCGAAACCCTGGCTGATATAGACGAGGCCGTCGTTATCGAGATCGCCTGCGAGATTGCCGGTGTTGCCGCGCAGGCTGCCCGCCGAAACCGACCAGCCCCCCGTGGTAATTGCACCCGCCGAGGTCAGGTTCAGTTCACCGGCGCCGGTCTTGCCCAGCTGCGCGCTGAACCCGGCCTGCAGGAGGCCGGAGTCGGAAAGGTTACGGATCAGGCCGGTTGCGACGTCGAAGCCGACGGAGGCATAGGACCCCAGGCCGGCGGCGGCATCGACGGCATAGATCTTGGCGCCGGCCGCGCCCCCGGCCGCGCCGTCGGTACCATCGACGGCATCCGGACCGGATGTGCCGCCTGTCCCGCCGGCCACCGCATTGACGCCCGAACCGCCGAAGGTCACGCCCTCGCCGATATTGAGCGTCCCGCCGTTCTGAACGAACAGGGCACCGCCCAGTCCTGCACCGCCGCCGCCGCCGCCGCCACTGCTGTTCCCGGCGGCCGCACCGCCAACACCACCACTTCCTGCCAGGACTCCGCCGCTGCCCCCCATACCGCCAGCCGGTGTGGCTGCACCGACTGCGTATGCGCCACCGCCGCCGCCGCCGCCAGCACCGAAGCCGCCAGCACCGCCGGATCCTCCGGTCCACACGCCGGCCTCAGTCTCAAGTACCGTACCGCCACCGCCGCCCGCGCCGCCAAACCCGCCATTGCCCCCATCGCCGCCAGAGCCTGTATTGGAATTTGCGCCCGAAGACCCGCCACCGCCGCCGCCGCCGCCAAGGCTACCACCGTCACCAGCCTGTCCTGCGGCTCGACCTGATTGATTGGAAGCGCCGCCACCCCCTCCACCGCCCATATCGCTGCCCGAAGACGCCGCGTCTCCACTATTACCGCGCGCCCCTCCACCGCCATCGCCGCCATCGCCGGTCCCACCCAGGCCGACGACGGAAACCGTCGGCTGTGTACCGTCTGCCGCATTATTACCGCCGCCACCACCACCGCCACCGTGGACGGAAGTCGCGGCAGGCACATCCGCACCATCCGCACCAAAGCCGCCGCCACCGCCCTTACCGCCGCCCCTGCTCGCGCCGGAACCACTGCCACCGTCACCACCGTTCAAGCCGCCGCCGCCGCCGCCGCCACTGAAGGGAGCGGTACCAGTGGCATTGCCGCCATTTCCGCCCTGCGCGGTATTGCCGCTGAGATCGACATTGGTAAGGGTCAAACTGGCGCCGGCACCGACGAACACACCGCCGCCCGCCCCCAAAGCCCCGCCACCGGCACCGGCGCCCCGAGCGTCATCGCCGCCGTCACCGCCCTTTGCCAGGCCGTTGGTAATGCTGAAATCACTCAGGGTGACATCACCGCCGACGACGGTGAAGAGGCGGGATGTCCCGGTTCCATCCACGGTCCGGGGGCCGCCGCTGCCACGGATCGTGATGGTGGAACCGACGCGATCGATGATCGGAAGGTCCTGACTGGTGAGAGAGATATTGCCGGTGATGTTGATGGTGTCGCAGCTGCCGGCGTTGACTTCGCCGATCGCCGTTGCGAGAGAACCGCCATCACTGGCCGCCGTGCAGTCCACGGCATAGGCGCTGTGAAGCGGCAAAGCGGCCGAAAGCAAAAAGCCGGTCGAGGCAAGCAGGCTTAACAGCCCGGAGCGGCTCGGGATAAGCGAGCGGTCGTTGACGTATGATTTCGTGACTGACCTAAGTTCTCGCACCACCTGGTTGAACCTCCCTTCCCGACATCCTCTCGAAGTTCATTTGTTTCGACACGAATTTGTGCTTATTTGAGGTTGTATTACGGCGCAATAATATTAACGCATTGTGTAGAGTTATTACTTTGAAAATTTGATCTTTAATAAATATAAAATTTTATATACTATGAAATACGTCCTTATCATTGATCGCGTTGAAGCAATCGACTCAATTAAAATTCAATTCTCAGGTTGCTTTTTGCATCATGACGCTACCTTCAGCAGTTGTTTTTAAATAATTTTTGAGCAATCAGATCGAATATTTGATTTAAGATCGGAATCCAAGAATTTCGCGTCGACGGTTCAATCAGTACTTGTTTTAAATCAAATCTGATCCCGTGTTGGACGCACAAATTTTTTTAATTTACTCTCCGTCCCTGACCGATTGATGGACGGAATGAGCGCCGTGATCGGGACCCCGGCCAGTTCCTGCGATGTTTTTTTCGTTCAGGTGTTCCTCAAGAAAAGCCAAAGTACCCGCCAGGTACCGCGGACAACCACTGTCATAAAGAGCCATTTCCACAGAGGCCTATTGTCACCGATGAGCGAGGGTCCAACAGGGGGCAGGCAGGAACGACGAACGATGCCCGAAGGCTTCAGGATCATTCCCGAGTACCTGTCCGCAGCGGCACAAGCCGATCTGTTGGAAGAATTGCGTCGCGTCGTGGCCCAGGTGCCGTTCTATCGTCCGGTCATGCCGGGAAACGGGCGCCCCTTTTCGGTGGAAATGACCAATGCCGGGCCCCTGGGCTGGGTTTCAGACAGGACAGGCTATCGCTATCAGTCCACACATCCGGTCACCGGCAGGAGCTGGCCGTCCATACCGGAAAGCGTTCTGGACGCCTGGGATGATCTGACGGGATACCGCGCACCGCCCGAGTGCTGCCTGATCAATTTCTACAGGAATGAAAAAGCCCGGATGGGACTGCACCGCGACGCCGACGAAGACGCTTTCGATGCACCCGTTCTGTCGCTGTCGCTCGGCGACAGTGCCACCTTTCGGCTGGGCGGCACCACGCGGCGCGGCCCGACCAGCAGCGTGACGCTCCATTCCGGGACCGCCCTGCTGCTCGCAGGCGAGTCCCGGCTGGCCTATCACGGTATCTCGAAAGTGTTGGCTGGAAGCAGCCGCCTGCTGGCCGGCGGCGGGCGTCTCAACCTGACGCTCCGCCGCGTGACCAAACCGGACTAAGGTCTCAATACCCGCCGCAATCTATGCGGTGGTATCCACGTTTTCTCCCGGAGAAGGAGGGGTTTCGGCGCCAGCGGCAGGGCCGCCGACCGCCACACCGACCCGCGCCGGACGAACCAGACGGTCGTGCAGGCGATAGCCAGGCTGCATGACCTGTACAATGGTTCCGGCCGGACGGCTGGGGTCCGGCACTTCAAACAGCGCCTCATGCGAATGAGGATCCAGCTTCTCGCCCAGTGCGGCCACCTGCTTGACGTTATGACGCTCGAGAACCGAAAGGATTTCCTTGTCGGTCATCTGCACGCCGATCAGCAGATTTTTCAGCTGATCGTCATCTTCAAACGCCTCCGCCGGCACCGAATCGACCGCCCGCTTCAGGTTATCGGTTACCTCGACCAGATCCTTGACCAACCCCATCGATGCATATTTGAGGGTGTCCTCACGCTCGCGACGGGTCCGCTGACGAAGATTTTCCGTCTCCGCAAGTGCGCGAAGCAGCTGATCCTTCAGGCTGGAGACCTCGGTCTCGAGTTCGGCAATGCGCGAAGCTTCCACGACCGCTTCATCCGCCGCGGCTTCCTGGGCAGAGTCCTGCCCTGCGGTTGTTTCGGGGTTCATCTGCACATCTTCTTCAGCTTCGGTGTTCTGTTTATCCTGATCTGACATCCTTGCCAGTCGCTCCTTTCTGATCTTTCAATCGGGCCAGTGGATTAATCCCGCAAGGATTTAACCCACCAGGCGGCCGATCACCTTGGCCGTATAGTCGACCATCGGAATAATGCGCGCATAATTGATCCGCGTCGGACCGATCACGCCAATCGCGCCGACGATCTTGTTCTGGCTGTTGCCGTAGGGGGCCATCACCACCGAGCAACCCGACAGACCGAAAAGATCGTTCTCGGCGCCAATGAAGATCTGCACACCCTCGGCGCTGTCGGTCAGTTCGAGAAGACGCGCAAGCGCTTCCTTGGTTTCCAGCGCCGTAAAGAGTCTGCGAATGCGCTCGAGATCCGCAAGCGCGGTAATATCCTCCAACAGCTGCGCTTGTCCACGGACAATCAATGCGCCGCTGCTGCCTTTTGCCCAAGTGGCCAGGCCGGACTCGACGACACTCGCCGTCAGCGCGTCCAGTGCGGCATGCTGTTCCGCCAGCTCCGCCACCACTGCAGCACGGGCTTCAGTCAGCGTACGGCCTATCAGACGCGCCGAAAGATAGTTTGTCGCTTCAACCAGCGACGCCGGCGGCAGGCCGATCGGAACGTCTATGACCCGGTTTTCCACCTGACCCGATGCGGTCACCAGAACCACCAGAGCCCGGCCCGGCCCGAGAGAAACAAACTCTATGTGCTTCAGCGCCTCAGCGGCCTTCGGCGCGACGACCAGGCCGGCGCAGCGCGACAGACCGGAAATCATCCCGGTCGCTTCTTCCAGAATTTCCGGCACAGAACGTCCCGAAGCAGCACATTGGCTCTCGATGGAGGTGCGCTCTTCCTCGGACAGATTTCCGTGTTCCAGCAGGCCATCGACAAACAGCCGCAAGCCCATCTCGGTCGGCAGGCGCCCCGCAGAGGTATGCGGCGCATAAAGCAGCCCCATATCCTCGAGATCGGCCATCACGTTGCGAATGGTCGCCGGCGAGAGGTCGAGTCCCAGTTCGCGCGATATGGTGCGCGAGCCTATGGGTGCGCCAGTGGAGACATAGGCATCGACGATATGACGAAAAACCTCACGCGACCTGTCGCTGAGGTTCGACATCAATGACGTGTCCTGAGTCTGTGACGGCCGCTGCTTCATTCTTCAATCCAGCGCAGATGTGATGTTTTCGACATTCGCTTCAAGACCTGCTGCAAACGTCGGTGACTCAATCACACGGCACGCAAAGGGTTAATATCCATTCCACCCTCAACTTCGACGAAACGCACTTGAGGGCGGCAACACCGAGCATCAACAATACCGGTCATCAACCACTTTTTCCGACCTTGTGCACTAGCAATGTAGTAACGGCTCACCACAGCGTCAACGCGGGCCGTGATGTATGCTGCGCTGCGGGAGGGCGGGAAATGCGGGAAGATCGGCCGAGAACAGCTTGAAGAGTGGACGCAGCAGCAGGCTTGGGATAGCTTCCCGCCGCAGCGGCGCCCGGGGCTTGCCGCGAAAGCACAGATCCCGAAATAACGCCTGAGTTTGGCAAATCAGACAAATTCGGCCAACCCGGATTTACAAAAGCTCCCAGGAAAGAATAGAGGCAGAATCATGCGACCTTCGAACCGGAAGCCGGACCAGCTCCGAGAAGTCACCCTCGAAATCGACGTGAACAAGCATGCCGAAGGCTCCTGCCTCGTCAAGTTCGGCGATACCCACGTCCTCTGTACCGCTTCGGTCGAAAATTCCGTGCCGCCATGGTTGCGCAACAGCGGCAAAGGCTGGGTAACGGCCGAATACGGCATGCTGCCCCGTTCGACCGGATCGCGCATTGCGCGGGAAGCGGCAAAGGGCAGGCAGTCCGGCCGGACACAGGAAATCCAGCGCCTGATCGGCCGCAGTCTGCGCGCGGTCACCGACCTCAAGGGTTTCGGAGAACGGCAGATCAAGATCGACTGCGATGTCATTCAGGCCGATGGCGGCACCCGGACCGCCTCGATCACCGGTGCCTATGTCGCTCTGCACCAGGCTTTCTCCCATATGAAGTCCCTGGGCGCCATTTCCGAAATCCCCTTTACGGATCAGGTCGCGGCCATCTCCTGCGGTCTTTACAAGGGCACAGCGGTTCTCGATCTGGATTACGATGAGGATTCGAACGCTGAAGCGGACGCCAACTTTGTCCTCACCGGACGCGGCGGCATCGTCGAGGTTCAGGGGACCGCCGAAGACTATGCCTTCAGCCGGGCCCAGTTCAACACCCTGCTGGACCTCGCCGAAGAAGGAACCCGGTTGCTGGCTGCCGCACAACGCAAGGCCCTGGGTCTCGAATAGATCCGGTTTCAATCAATCGGGCAGGATCAGAACGGAAATACTCAAAACGTGACCAAACGCCGCCTTAAGGAAGAAAAACTGGTTCTTGCCAGTCACAATGCCGGGAAACTGCGCGAAATCGCCGAGCTTATCGGTCTTTACGGCGTAAGCGTGATTTCCGCCGGCGACCTCGGGTTGCCCGAACCGGAGGAAACCGAGTCCACCTTTACCGGTAACGCCCTTCTGAAAGCCCGCGCCGCCGCCGAGGCCAGCGGTCTGCCGGCCCTGGCGGACGATTCAGGTCTTGCGGTCACCGCCCTGAATGGCCAGCCGGGCATTTACTCGGCACGCTGGGCGGAAACCGACGGCAGCGGCGCTCAGGGCGGCAAGCGGGATTTCGCGGCGGCCATGGAGCGGGTTCAGCGCGAACTCGGCGAGCAGGCAGCAGCAGGCAGGTCCGATCGTTCCGCCCGCTTTGTCTGCGCCCTTTGCCTCTTCTGGCCGAACGGCGATAAAATCCTATGCGAAGGCGAGGTCCGGGGAACCCTGATCTGGCCGCCGCGCGGCACGCACGGCTTCGGTTACGACCCCATGTTCCAGCCCGAGGGCTATGACATCACCTTCGGCGAGATGGACGAAGACCACAAACACACGAT
>Ga0214472_10000995_pt1 | contig 33160 bp, 23 predicted proteins | sample RVTome_6_FD_207662 | JGI IMG/M metagenome (GOLD analysis project Ga0214472, IMG submission 207662) | Soil microbial communities from uranium-contaminated site in the Upper Colorado River Basin, Wyoming, United States - RVT140D175 | ecosystem: Environmental > Terrestrial > Soil > Contaminated >...
AGCTTTTTTCTATTTATTTACCAACTCCACAAGCCCTCTCAGCCCGAGCTCGTAAGAACCCGTCCCGAAGCCCCCGATCACCCCGGCGCACACCCCGGAGAGCAGCGACCTGCGCCGGAACGGTTCGCGCGCGTGGATATTTGAGAGGTGGACCTCCACGACCGGGATCCCGATCGCTGCGACGGCATCCCTCAGTGCGACGGACGTATGCGTATAGCCTCCCGGGTTGAACAGGACCCCGTCCGCCCATTCGCCCGCGTCATGCAGGGCGTCGATCAGGGCGCCCTCGCCGTTCGACTGGAACGTCCGCACCTCCGCTCCCAGTTCGATCCCCAGCGCGACGAGCCGCTGGTCGATTTCCGCTAGCGTGTCCGAACCGTAGACCTCCGGCTCGCGGGTCCCGAGCAGGTTCAGGTTGGGACCGTGGAGGACGAGCACGGCCGGCGTCATTCCACCGACTGGGCGGCCACGTGTTCGACCGAGGCCCGCACGAGGTCTTCGAGCGCTCCCTCGTCCACATCGGCCAGCTTGTTGATATAGAGGCAGGCTTTGCCGGTCTTATATTTACCGAGGCGCTCCAGGATCCGGTCGTAGTCGTCGAAGCCGGCCATGATGTACAGCGTCATGTTCTGCTTGCGCGGGGAAAAGCCGACCAGCGGCATCTCGCCCGTGCGGCCGCTGGCGTACTTGTACTTGTACACGCCGAACCCGACGATGGCCTCTCCCCACATTTTGGGTTTTTCCCCGGTCACTTTTTCCATCAGGGAGACGATCTCCCAGCTGTCGTTCCGCTTCCGGTCCTCAGGGACTTTGTCGAGGAACGCCTTGACGCTTTGATCGGTCTGCTTTGTTTTGAGGTCGGCCATCATTTCTTCTCCCGATTCGCAATTATACCCGCAGCAGCTCGCGCACCTGGGGCTCCTCCACCTCGATCACTTCCACTGCGCCGATCCGCTCCGGCAAGGCGAACCGCAGCAGCCCGCCGCGCTTTTTCTTGTCCCGGTGCATGGTCATGAAAATGGCTTCCCGGTCGAGTTCTGCCGGGATCGCGGTGGGCAGCCCATTCCGTTCCAGGCAGCCGGCGATTTGTGCGGCAAGCCCGGGGGCCGCCGTGCCGATCTGCTCCGCCAGGGTCGTTTCAACCGCCATCCCGATTGCGACGGCTTCTCCGTGAAGCAGCCGGTATCCCGAGACGTGCTCGACAGCGTGCCCGACGGTGTGACCGAAATTGAGGGCCGCCCGCACTCCTCCTTCGAACGGGTCGGCCTCGATCGCTCGGATCTTGACGCTCATCCCCCGGGTGATCCAGTCTGCGGGCGGAACACCCCCGTCCCAGCCGACGCAGCGGTCGAACAACCCCGGATCCCCGATCACCCCGGCCTTGACGACCTCCGCCATCCCATTGCGAAGCTCGCGCACCGGGAGGGTCGCCAGCGCTTCCGGATCAGCGACGACGAGGCTCGGCGGATGGAATGCCCCGACCAGGTTCTTGCCCTGCGGAAGGTCCGTCCCGGTCTTTCCACCCAGACTCGCATCGACCATCCCTAACAGGCTCGTCGGGACTGCGACCCAGGTGACGCCGCGCAAAAATGAGGCTGCAGCAAATCCGGCCAGGTCCCCGACCACACCACCGCCGACGGCCAGGACCGTGCTGCCGCGGTCGAGGCCGGCTTCGATGAAAGCGGTCCACAGCCTCTCGACCGTCCGGACGGTTTTATGAGCCTCACCGGGTTCGATCGTGATTTCGGCGGATCGGCGGCCGTTCCGCTCCAGCGAAACAGCGATTTGGCGGGCGTATCCGGCGGTGTTGGCATCGGCGACCAGGGCAAACGGTCCGTCGAGGCCGCGGGTCTGCAGGAGTTCAGGTATCCGGGCCAGGATCCCCCGCTCAACGCGGACGTCGTAGGGGCGCCCCATTCCGGTGATCCGGAAGAGTCCCAGGGCCTGTCCGGCGGCGAGCGCCGTGCCGGTCGGATCCAGGCCGGTCGTGTCAAGTTTCAGATCGAAGGAGTCGTAATGCGCCGCCCTTTCATCCAGGTAGCGTTTCATGGCGATCGACAGGTCGTCATGGAGCAGCGGGCGATCGCCGGGATCGGATTGGAGGCGTTCGATCAGCGCATCCAGGCTGGCGTTCAGGCACAGGACCCGGCCGGTGCGTTTGGCCAGCTCCCGACTTTGCGGGTCCAGCAGGGCGCCGCCGCCCAGGGCGATCACCGAGTCCGGCTCACGGCCGGCCAGCCTCGCCAGCTCTCGCCGCTCGATTTCCCGGAAGCCGGTCTCGCCGACGCGATCGAAGATGCCGGAGATCCCGCCGGCCTCCGCCGCTTCGATCTCGTCATCGAGATCGAAGCAGGGCAGCGCCAATTGTTCGGCGAGCAGACCCGCCACAGTCGATTTCCCAGCGCCGGACGGTCCATACAGGAAGTAGTGTCTCATTCGTTCCAAAAGGTTTGCGGGTGTCCTTCCATGGGCAGGTCGTCCAGCGTGGCTTGCCGCAGAGCGGCAACCCGCGGGCCGATCTCCTCCATCGAATCGCCCCCGACCTTCTCGAGCAGCGCATCGGCCAGGATATGGGCCAGGACCGCCTCCAGGATCGGGACGGCCCGCGGGACGGGGCAGAAATCGGACCGCTCGTATTTCGTCGGAGTTTCCTCCCCGGAGGCCAGGTCGACTGTCTCCTGGGGGGTCAGGGTGGTGGCGATCGGTTTCATCGCCGTGCGAACGACGATCGGCTTCCCGTTTGAGATCCCGCCTTCGATCCCTCCGGCGCGGTTGGTCGGACGAATAATCCGGCGGCCCTCCAGGCGGAGGGCGTCGTGGGCGTGGGTCCCGGGGAGGCCGGTGGTGGCGAAGGCATCGCCGAACTCAACGCCTTTCATAGCCTGGACGCTCAGGAAGGCCCCCCCGATGCGGGCTTCGAGCCGGCGGTCCCACTGCACGTGCGAACCGAGGCCGGGAGGCAGGTCGAGGGCGACGGTCTCGAGGATGCCGCCGAGCGTGTCCCGGTTTTCCATCGCCGCCCGGATCGCGGCGGACATCCTTTCGGCCGTTGCGGGGTCGGGGCAGCGGACCTCGTTCTCCTCGGCCTGGGCAAACCGCTGTTCGAATGGGAGATCGCCGGGATCCGTCTCGACATCCCCGATCCGGGTCACATACCCGCCGATCCGGACTCCAAAGGTTTCGAGGAACTGCCGGCAAACTGCGCCGGCTGCGACGCGAGCGGCGGTCTCACGTGCGGAGGCGCGTTCGAGGCCAGGGCGGAGGTCGCGGTAGCCGTATTTGATGGCTGCGGTCAGGTCGACGTGGCCGGGCCTGGGAGTGGTGAGGGGTTCGATCGCCCGGCCGCGCCATTTTTCGTGGTCGCGGTTGATGATGCGCATGGCGAGGGGGGCGCCGGTGGTCAGGCCGCCCAGGACCCCGCCGGTGATGAGGGCCTGGTCCTGTTCGATTTTCATGCGCGGTCCGGCGCCGTAGCCGCGCTGGCGGCGGGCGAGTTGGGCGTCGACGGCGGCGGCATCAAGCGGCAGCCCGGCGGGCAGTCCGTCGAGGATGACGGCAAGCTCCGATCCGTGGGACTCGCCGGCGGTCAGCAGGCGGAGGCGGTTTGTGATCAAGGATTTTCCTTGCGCATAGCCATAATAGCGGTTTGGGCCGCCTCTCGGAGATGTTCGACCGGCGGGCGCCGGCCGGTCCAGATCTCGAAAGCCAGGGCGGCCTGTTCGACCAGCATCCCCATCCCGCCGGCCGCAGGCACTCCCTGGGTCCGGGCGAGCCGGAGAAATGCCGTCTCCTGGGGATTGTACACCAGGTCATAGACCGCGCATCCGTTCGGAAGAGGGCGGTCGACCGGCCAGGGCGAATCTCCGGTTTCAGACGCCATCCCCAGTGGAGTCGCGTTGACGATCAGGGCCGGCCGGTCTGCGGCGGTCCGGACCTCGTCGGGCGGCAGCCCGGGGACCGTCTTGACCCCCGGCAGATCCCGGGCCAGGGCTTCAGCCTGGGTCGACCGGCGGGCTGCCACGCGGACCCGCCAGCCGTCCGCCAGCAGGGCGGAGGCGACGGCTCGAGCCGCGCCGCCGGCCCCGAGGATCAGTGCGGTGCCGGGGGCCAGGTCGAAGACCCGTTTCAAATCCCGCCGGAAACCCTCCACGTCGGTGTTGTCCCCGATCAGAGTACCTTCGTTGAAGGAAATGGTGTTCACAGCCCCGGCCGCCGCCGCGGCCGGGGCCAGGCGGTCCAGGAACGGGATGACGTTCCGTTTGTGCGGGATCGTGACGTTGAGTCCGGCGAGGTCCCCCTGGCGCACCCCATCGACCAGCCGTTCGAGCTCCAGTGCGCCTGCGGGAAGATGGGGGACCGGGTACAGCCGGAACCGTCCTGACGTCCCCGTCGCCGCCAGCGCGGCCTCGTGGAGTGCGGGCGAGATCGAATGGGAGAGCGGGTGGCCAGTGAGGCCGAGGTCGAACCGTTTCATAAGGTTTCGTAGGGGCGGGCCTTGTGCCCGCCCGGTTGGTGAGGCGCGAGCTAAGCGTCTACGTTCGCGCCCAGACCTTCCAGGGCCGCAGCGAACCCGGGAAACGATTCGGTGATGATCTCCGGGTCGGCGACCGCGACCGGGCCGCCGGCGCCCAGCCCGGCGACGGCGAGTGCCATGGCGATCCGGTGGTCCCCGGCCGGGTGGACGATCCCGCCGGTCGGGAGGCGGGCGCCCTGGATCCGGAACCCATCGGGCCTTTCCTCCGCCGTCACACCGATCGCGGACAGCTGCGCACACAGGCTGCGGATGCGGTCCGATTCCTTGTTGCGCAGCTCCCCGGCCTCCGAGACAAGGGTCGGACCCTGCGCGAAGGCGGCGGCGACGGCGAGCGCCGGAAATTCGTCGATCATGCGCACGACGAGCGTTCCGGAGACCTCCGTGCCCGACAGCCTGCTGTGACGGACCCGGATATCCCCGGTCGGTTCGCCTCCCTCCTCTCTTACGGGCGATACCGCCAGGTTGGCGCCCATGGTGCCCAGCGCGTCCAGTAAACCGGTCCGCGTGGGGTTCAAACCGACCCCCTGGATGAGGATATCCGACCCCTCGGTGATCAGGGCTGCGACGATGAGGAAGGCCGCCGATGAGAAATCGCCCGGCAGCTTTATCCGCAGGGGGGAGAGGGCCGCGGGAGGCTCCATGACGATCTCGTAAACCGGCGCACCATCCGGGGACTTCGCCGGTCCGGTCCGAATGACCGCCCCCTGTGCCCTCAGCATCCGCTCGGAGTGGTCCCGGGAAGGACCGGGCTCCAGGATGCGGACCGGCCGGTCGGCGGAGAGACCGGCCAGCAGGAGGCAGGTTTTGACCTGTGCGCTGGGAACGTTGAGCAGGAAATGCTCCGGGGGAGACAGCGGGAGGTCTCCGGCGGCGAAGGTGAGCGGGGCGCACCCGCCGGCCGATGCCAGCCGAACTCCCATCGACTGCAGCGGGAGGACGATCCGGTTCATCGGCCGCCCCCGGAGCCCAGCTGAGCCGTCCAGCACGGCCGGCAGCCCGGCGGCCGCGATCGCCCCGGCCAGGAGCCTCAGTGTGGTGCCGGAATTGCCGCAGTCGATCGGCGCAGTCGGTGCGCTCCAGCCGGAAATTCCCCGGCCCTGCACGGTGAGCCGGTTTTCGGAAAGCGACCAGGAGACACCCAGCGCGGTGAGTGCGCCCAGCATCCGGCGGGTGACCCCGGCGTCCAGGAAGTTGGCGATCCGGGTTTCCCCGTCTGCCAGGGCTGCGAACAGGGCGGCCCGATGCGACATGGACTTATCGCCAGGGAGCGAGACCGTGCCGTGGAGCGAGTTCGAGGGGGCGGTGGTCAGCATGGGAGTCAGCGAATGGGCGAATGGGCGAATGGGCGAAAAGGCGAATGGGCGAATGGGCGAATGGATGACTCGCTGAATCATCTATCCGATTTCCGGGACGCGACGGCCGACGGCTTCGGCGATGGCCCTGACCTGGCGGACGAGTTCGGCGAAGCGTTCGGGTTTGAGCGATTGACCCCCGTCGGAGAGCGCTTCGGCGGGGCGGGGGTGAACCTCGACGATCAGACCGTCCGCGCCGGCGGCGACGGCGGCGCGGGCGATCGGGACGACGTATTCCCAATGACCGGTGGCGTGGCTGGGGTCCAGGAAGATCGGCAGGTGGGTCCGGCCGCGCATGACCGGGATCGCGTTGATGTCGGTCGTATTGCGGGTGCTGGTTTCGTAAGACCGGATGCCGCGCTCACAGACGATGACCCGGCGGTTGCCGTGCGAGAGCAGGTACTCGGCTGCCATGAGCAGCTCGTCGACCGTCGCGCTGATCCCACGCTTGAGCAGCACGGGGAACTGGCATTCCCCGACGGCGTGGAGCAGGGGGAAGTTCTGCATATTGCGGGCGCCGATCTGGAGCACGTCGGCGTAGCGGGTGATCAGGGGGACCTTGTCCGGCTCCATCACCTCGGTCACCACCGGCATCCCGGTGCGTTCGCGCGCCTCGGCCAGGATCTGCAGCCCTTCTTCGCCCATTCCCTGGAAGGAGTATGGAGACGTGCGCGGCTTGAAGGCCCCGCCGCGCAGGGCATGGGCGCCGGCCTCCCGGACCGCCTCGGCTGTCTCGAGCAGCTGTGTCCGGCTCTCCACCGAGCAGGGTCCGGCGATGATCAGGATCTCATCCCCCCCGACCCCGACCCCCCCCAGGTCGAAGACCGTATCCTGCGGGTGGAATTCGCGCGAGGCCAGCTTGTACGGTTTGCTGATCGGGACGACATCCTGTACACCGGCGAGCTGGATGAAATGGTCCTGCATGACCGGCTGAAGATCCCCCGTAAGGCCGATTGCCGTGCGTTCGGCGCCGCGGACCAGGTGTGTGGTCAGCCCCAACGATTCGGCGCGTTCGATCACGGCGCTGATATCGGCCTGGGCGGCATCGGTGTTCATAACGACGAGCATCGTGTTAGTGTATCGCGGACGGCCGGCCAGTCAATCCTTGGGATGAATTTTTTTTAATCCCGGCATTAACTTTTTTTCATGTATACTTATGGATACCCTATGTCCAGTTTTATATTAGGTGTCCAATTGCCGCCGGATACCCTTCCGGCTGCAGACCCCCAATTATCCTCATCCGAGACCGGTTTTGCTCATCTGGGTGAATCCCATGCTGGTATGTTACCTGCCCGAACTTCGAGAAGGCGGTTTGGGGGGCGGCGCATGCGGCGGGATTAACCCACCGCATGCGCCGCCTTCCAAACCGCCTTCCCGTATATATCGGGACGGTTCGTCACAAACAAGGAGGCAGAAGAATCGAATTTAGGATCCCGTTCAAAATCGTGTTCCCGGTGCGCAGGTCCGGACCCGTTCCGGCGGCGCCGCTTGAGAGGTTTCACTTGCCGAAAGAAGATGGAGGATTTCAACTATGAGAAGAAAGGCTTTGTACGTATTCAGTCTGCTGATTATCCTGGCGATGCTCGTCGCGCCGGTCAGCGCCAGGCAGAACCTGGCGGATGGCGATTTCGAGTTCGAAGGGGTGGATCCGGCGGACGTTCAACAGGTGGACCGGCCGATTGCGCCGGTCTACGGAAAGAACAGCGATACGGGCCTGTTCATCGTCCGACTGGCCGATGCCCCGGTCGCCAGCTATGCCGGAACAGTCGCCGGCTTTGCTGCGACCAGCCCGTCCGTTACCGGCGACCGTAGGCTGGACGCAGATTCTTCCGCGGCCGAAGCCTACCGGGATTACCTGATGGGCAAGCAGCAAGAAATGCTGTCCGCGATCGATCTGAAGCTGGGCCGCGCTGTGAAAACCGAGTTCCGGTACACGGATGCATTCAACGGTTTTGCGGTCGCCATGAGCTACGCCGAGGCCGTCCAGGTTTCAAGCCTGCGCGGCGTCCTGGCAATCTACGCCGATACGATGCGGGAATTGACCACGGACGTGGGTCCTTTCCTGATCGAAGCGGATGAAATCTGGAACGGCAATACCTGGACCGGTGCGGACACCGAGGGTGAGGGGATCGTCATCGGTGTGATCGACTCGGGCATCAACCATGCCCATCCGTCGTTCGCCGATGTCGGCGGGGACGGCTACAATCACACCAACCCGTACGGGGCCGGCAACTACGTCGGCTACTGTGACACCACAGATCCTTCATTCTGCAACGACAAGCTGATCGGCGCCTACGATCTCTATCCCGGCGGCAGCGGCGGTCCGGAAGACACGGACGGCCACGGCTCGCACACCGCCAGCACGGCGGGCGGGAACCGGCACGACGCTATATTCGACGTCGGTCCGGATACCTACACCGTCACGATCCAGGGCGTTGCCCCTCACGCCAACATCGTGGCTTACAAGGTTTGCAACCCGGGCTGCCCGGGCTCGGCTGCCGTCGAGGCGGTCGACAACGCTATCGGAACGGATGACGTGGACGTGCTCAACTACTCGATCTCCGGCGGCGACGATCCCTGGAACGACAGCGTCGACATCGCCTTCCTCGAGGCCTTCAACGCCGGGATCTTTGTCTCGGCCTCGGCCGGGAACGACGGCCCCGGCGCAAGCACGGTCGCCAAAACCGGCCCGTGGAACGCAGCCGTTGCTGCAAGCTCGCACAACCGCGTGATCGCGCAGACGCTGGACGTATCCGGCGGTCCGACCGGACTGGCAGTTAGTCCCGGCGAAGGCACCAGTATCGTTTCCGAAATCACCGGTGTGATCAATTACGACCCCGCCAACCTGGACGGCTGCGCCGCCTTCCCGGCGAACTACTTCGACGGGGACATCGCCCTGATCCAGCGCGGTGCCTGCAACTTCTCCGTCAAGGTCGATAACGCCGCCGCCGCCGGCGCCCCCGCAGTCGTGGTCTTCAACAACGTCGGCGGCCCGCCGGTCTCGATGGGCGGCCTGGACGGCACCCCGCCGGCCGTGATGCTCGATATCGACGACGGCACTGCCTTAAAGGATTTCATCGACGCCAACGCGCCGGTGACCATCACGATCAACCCCGAAACTTCTTACATCCAGAACGACAACTGGCAGGATATCGTCGCCGGGTTTAGCTCGCGCGGCCCGAGCCAATTCAACGTGCTCAAGCCGGACTACGCCGCCCCCGGTGTCGAAATCCTTGCGGCGATTGCAGCCGACGGCGGCGACACCGATACCTACGCCTTCTACCAGGGGACCTCGATGGCCTCCCCGCACGGCGCCGGTGCGGCCGCACTGATGGTCGCATTGCACCCGGACTGGAGCCCGGCACAGGTCAAATCCGCGCTCGCGCTGACCGCCAACGCGGCGGTTCTGCTCGACAGCGATGGGCTGAACCCTGCGGATCCGTTCGACTCCGGCTCGGGCCGTCTCGACCTGGGTGGAGCCAGCAACACCGGCTTCGTTCTTGACGAAACGTATACCAACTTCGTAAACGCCAACCCGGATGACGACGGGGATCCGGCCACGCTGAACATGCCGTACTTCGTGAACAACAATTGTTTCGGCGATTGCAGCTGGACGCGGGTGGTCTCGAGCACGGTTGACGTTTCTGTGGAGTGGACTGCGAGCATCGATGCGCCGGCTGGTCTGGACCTGACGGTCGATCCGGCCGTGTTCACCCTGGCTCCCGGGGCAACCCAGGTGATCGAGGTGACCGCGGATGTGAGTTCCCTCGACGGCGATGTCTGGTCTTTCGGGGATATCACCTTCACCCCGAGCGTCGTTGGCGGTTCCCTCGCCTCGCCGCACTTCCCGGTTGTCGTGCTGCCCAAGACCGGACTCCTGCCGGCCTCGGTGGATTTCACCACCCGCCGCAACGCCGGGTCGGTGCTCCTGGAAGACCTGCAGACCATCCAGATCACAGATATGACGATCGAATCTTTCGGTCTGACTCAGGCGACGCTGACCGAAGAGTCCCTCAACGTGGACCCCACCAACGGTGATCCGTACGACAATGTCAACGACGGGACCGTGTTCTACGTCACGGTGGACGTCCCTGCAGGCGCGCTGCGGCTCATCGCCAGCATCATCGCATCGGAAGCCCCGGATATCGACCTGTACCTCGGGACCGGCAGCACGCCGGGGGCCGCTACGGAAGTCTGCGTGAGCGCGACCGGCGCCGCCCTGGAGTACTGCGAGCTGACCAACCCCGCCCCGGGGACGTACTGGGTCCTTGTCCAGAACTGGCAGGCATCGGGCAACCCGCCTGACGCGGTGACCCTGGCCACAGCCGCGGTTCCGGGCAGCGACTCCGGCAATATGACCTTCGATGCGCCGAACCAGGTGCACCCGAACGTACCGTGGGACCTGCGGCTGTTCTGGGACACCCCCTCGATGCAGGCCGGCGACCGCTGGTACGGCGCCTTCTCGCTGGGCACCGATGCGGGCAACCCCGGTAACATCGCGACCATCCCGGTCAACATCATCCGCGCTGCGGACGACGTTTCCAAGACCGTGGATCCGTCCGGTGCGTTCGTCGGTGAGACGCTGACGTACTCCGTCACGGTCGAGAACAATGTGTTCGTCGATGATCTGACGTACACGATCACGGACACCGTCCCGGCCGGTCTGACCTACGTGGCTAATTCGGCCTCCGCGACGGACGGCTCTGTCAGCGTCGTCGGGGATACGATCTACTGGGATGTCACCATGACCGTGCCGGAGTTCGGCTACGCGGTCTCGGATTCGGTCAACGATGCGAGCTGCGACACGCCGTTCGGCGGTTACGTCAACCTGCAGGACTTCGGGATCTTAACCCAGGCGGGCATCTCCGGAGATACGGTCGGGTTCACGGCTTTCAGCACAGGGAACCCGATCAACTACTTTGGAACCAGCTACACCGGAATGGGCTTCACGGATGACGGCTTCGCCATCGCCGATATCGGCAGCAACTGGGCCGGCGCACCTTGGATCCCGCAGACCATCCCGAACCCGACGTTCCCGAACAACGTCCTGGCGATGCTGTGGCAGGACTTCGAGATCGTCTACGACGGACCCTCGAACTCCGGTGTATCCCTGGCCACCGCCGGGGCCGACCTCTTCGTGATCGAGTACGACAACATCGAGTTCTTCGGCGGAAGCGCCGACAACTTCGACTTCGAGATCGTGATGACTCGCGCGGTCAACGATACGCCGGGTGCCTACGAGATCGTGTTCGCATACGACAACCTCAACGGTGATCTGAGCGGACCGACGACGATCGGTCTCGAAAACGTGGGCGGCAGCGAGGCCGCCGTCTTCCTGAACAACGGCGACGCCAGCAGCGTCCTCAGCGACGGGATGACGGTCTGCTTCGACTACATCGCCTTCGGCGTCGATCCGGCGGTCCTGACCTACCAGGTGACGGTGGATGCCGGCGCAGAACTCGGCGACACGATCACGAACACCGTCGAGCATTCGGTGGACAACGAGGGCAGCCTGCCCGACAGCACCGATGCGACCGTGACGCTCGGCAAGGACTACTTCCTTCCCGTGATGTTCCGGGAGGACTAGAAACCGGAACCGACCTACAAACAGGAAAGCGGGCCGAGGAACGTCCTCGGCCCGCTTTTTTTTGCTTCGGGCGGATGACGCGCGAGGGATGGAGGACGCGCGCGGGGGCACGCGCGGAACCGCGCGGAGAGGCACGGCGGATCAAATATGGCCTTTGCGATCGGACTCGCCGCCGTGCCCGTCCGGGGGAGGGGGAGCCGCCGTGCCCGTCCGATGGGGGTGGGAGACGGCGCGGGGATATGATGGGGTTTTGGCCCAGGATGTTTTAGGGCGCCCTGCCTTGCCGGTCCGGGGGGGCGGTGGGAACGACCATGGTTTCGAGGCTGATGTGCATCGCCCTGATCCAGATCCCGGCTTCTGAGCAGGCGGTGACCAGGCTGGCATATCCGGGACGAGCGGCGCTGCCCGGGACGACAAGGACGCCGTCAACCGGATGCGCGCGCAGGATCTCGAGCGCCTGAGCGGCGCTGCCCAGGACTTCGATGTTGTGGATTCGGCGGCCGAGGTTGAACTCGTCGTCGTCCAGAAAACCGACGATGTGGTACTCCGGACTCGACGCCAGGGCCAGCCAGCGCAGCAGGAGGTCGGCGCCCTCGCCGGCGTCATATACAAGGACGCGGATGTCCCCGCGGATTCCCCGCCCGGTCTGGAGTGGGGAGAGCTCATCCAGCAGGCGAAAGGATGACCGCACCACGGCCGCCCCGACAAAGAGAAAAACAGCAAACAAAAATATGATGCCGGGGGAGAAGCTCCCGGCCGGCAGGACCAGGGCCTCGAGCAGGCCGGTCAGGACCGACCCGGTCAGCACGGCCAAACCCAGCCGCAGCAGGTCGCGCGGGCCAATGTACTGCCAGACTCCCCGGTAGACCCCCAGCAGAAAAAAAGCAGCGTACGTCCCGCCGATCGCGATCGGGAGGGACCGGACGAGCCGGTCGAGCCCCGGCGCGTCCAGGGAAAACCCGCCCTGGCTCCAAAACGCCAGATAATAGGCGATGCTGGCCAGGAAGAAATCCAGGGCGATCTCAAACAGGCGCCGGCGGTACGTCAGCCCCTGCAGCAGGTTGGACAGCGGACTCTCCCGCCGGGTGGTATCCACCACCTTCAGCCTGCTCAGGTAGGCAGCAAGGACTGCAAATGTGACCATCAGGACCGGGATCAGGACCAGGCTCAGCGTGTAATCAAGCGACTCGATGACCGCCCCGGCCGCACCCGAGACCACGGCGATTGCGTAAAGGACAAGCAGGCTCTGCCTTTCGGACAGTCCGAACGCCACCAGGCGGTGTGAGGTGTGGTCCCGCCCCCCCTGTGCGGGGGATTGTCCGCGCATCAGCCGTGTGATCGTCACGAAGACGGTATCGAGAATAGGTAGGGTGAACAGCAGCGCCGGCACACCCAGAACGGCAAAGACGTTGGAGGCCTGGGGAGTCCTGGCGATCGCGAGAGAAGCGAGCGTGAACCCGAAGAGAAGGCTGCCGCTGTCCCCCATGAAGACGCGGGCAGGCGGGAAGTTGTAAACCAGGAAGGCCAGCAGACCCCCGAGCAATGCCGTCGAGATGACCAGGAGATCGCCGTCCGCCCCGTTGCGCCAGAAAAAAAAGCTCATGAATCCTGCCGCGATCAGGGAGATCCCGCCGGCAAGGCCGTCCATGTTGTCGAGCAGGTTGAGGGCGTTGGTGATCCCGACCAACCAGACGACGGTGATCAGGATATTGAGGAGCTCGCTCCGGAAAAAGCCGGTGCGGTAGCCCGAGAAGATGACCACCAGGGCGACCATGATCTGGGCGATGAGTTTGACGGGCGGGCTCAGCTCCCGCAGATCGTCGTAGAGGCCGATCAGGAAGATCAGGCCGGCTCCAAGGAGCAGCCCCCAGTGGTCCGCGACAGCCGCGCCTCCGGTCAGGATCAGGGCCAGGGCGCCGGCTATAAATACCCCGATCCCGCCGACGGTCGGAACGACAGCCCGGTTCCAGCGGTCGGCGCGCGGCTGTGAGACCAGCCCGAGCCGGCGTCCGGCCGGCTGAAGCAGCCACAGGGCGGCCAGGCCCGTCAAGAACGAGAGCAGGAAGGTCAGGGGCGGCATGGGGCGGGCGACACGTCGCGCTACGGGTCCGCCTGCATCCCTGTGATGGTCTCGATCAGCTGCAGCTGGACCGGTTTTTGCTCGTCCGGAGCTGCTTCGAGAGAGAGAGCGGCGTACTCCAGCGCGGCCTGGAAATCCTCCGCACGGGCATAGACTTTGGCGAGGGTATCGGCGACCAGCCAGACCTGGTTCTCCGCGCTGTTTTCCAGTGCGATCAGGTAGGCGTCGATCGCAGCCGGCAGATCTCCGGCGAATTCCCGGATGCCACCCATTGCAACGGCGTAGAGATACATCGTCGCCGGCCGCCGGGTCCTCTCCAGTGCGCCGGCATAGTATTCTGCCGCCTTCCCGGCTGCCGCCAGCCGGTCGGCATCATCAACCGCCGCGCGCGCCTGGGCAGCATGATAATCCCCCAGGATCCCATAGGTGCCGGCGTAGAACGGGTCGATATCCATCGAGTGCATGAGCAGCTCGAGACCCCTTTCCGGATCCCCGAGCTCTTGCAGATAGAGGAGGGCCCACTCATTCCATAGGACGGCATTGTTCGGGCTCAGGACGAGGGCCCTCGAATAAAAGTCGGAGGATTCGATCAGGAGCTCGCCCGGGTTATCGACCAGGCCGGGGATCCCCGCCCAGAAGCGGTACAGCCGCGCCAGGTTGGCGGTGTGGTCGGTGTTGAGTGGGTTGATCCGCTGCGCGCGCTTCAGGTCGGATTCGGCCTGGGTCAGAAGCTCCTGTACCTCAAACGGGCTCTGGTCCCGGAGCAGCCGGGTGAATTCGAGATAGGCCTTGCCGAGGAATAGGTAATAGTGATCCTCCTGGGGGGCGAGCCGGTTGGACCGTTTGAAGAGGTCGAGTGCGACCTGCCAGCTGTTGGCGTTGTCGCTCCGGGTGAAAGGATCGGCGACCTTGAAAGCGATGTCGGCGTGAACGACCCGTAGGTTGAACTGCCAGGCGCCGGCCAGCGCAAGTACACCGACAACGGCCGCGATCGCAAAGCCGCTCCCGTCGGAGCCTGGAAGCCGGCGATATTCTTCCGGTGGCCCGGACAGCTGCCGGCCGGCCAGGAGCACGAGCACCAGCACGGCGACGTAAAACTGGGTGAGCATCCCCTCCAGGGTGGCCGATTGGCGGATGACCGCATCCAGCGTGGTGGGATCGCCCACCCCGGCGGTTGCGGCCTGGATCACGGCGACCAGCCGCCCGGCGTGGAAGGTGCTGAAGACAAACCAGATGACCAGGGATAGAAGCCCGGTGGTGATCATGACCGGCCGCCATTCCCCGGGTTCTCGACGGGCCCATTCCGAGGCGAATACCACCGACCAGGCTAGCCAGCTCGTTACAAACAGGGCCAGGATTCCGTAAGACGCTACCTGACCGTCGACTTGCGGCAGGATCGTCAGCGACTCGCGCAGGATACCGGCGATTGAGATCAGCCGGCTCGAATTCGTGAAGTAATCGAAACTGAGGGTCGCGAGGAAGATCCCCCCGGTGAGACCGCCGATCCAGGCGTGCTGCCGCCAGAACGGCTCCCCGCCCCTCCGCCTGGACTTGCGGCCGGATGCCGGGGTCCCGGTGGGTCCGTCCACCGGCTCCGCCAGCCAGCCAGGCCGGATGCCTGCCCGCAGGACGGTCTGTGCCTGCTGCCCGTACCGGCCGCCGTGGGTCATCCAGAACCCGACGGCCAGGATCACTCCACAGTAGACCCAGAAATAGAGCCGGGTGGCGGAGATCGCGATCCCGAAATGGACCTCGACGTAGTGAGCGATGATCGCGCCGAGGAACATCATCAAGGTCAGGGCCCGAGTTCGCTCCCCGGGAGTTTCAGGCCGCTGATATGCAGAGAAAACGGAGGTCAGGGTCAGATAGGCCAGCAAGCCCAGCAGCATCCCAAACGGCAGCCCGACCCCGAGAAAACCGATGTCGATCAGGAAAACGAATCCAAGAGAGCTGAAGAGCCCGCCGGCGATAATCAACCCCAAAAAGAGCCGGCGCTGGCGGGCGTCGTTCAACAGCCCCAGCCACTTGAGACCGTAATAGAACACCGACACGAACAGGACCTGTTCGGCGGCGAGACCGATGATCCCGGTGATGACGAGTGCATCCCAGGTCTCGTTATGCGAACGGTCCGGTGAGGCGTTCCGCTGTTCGATGTTGGCCAGCTCCGGTGGATAGACCGAGTTGTAGACCACGTACATCGACTCCGGCCCGTAGCCGATGAACGGCCGCAGAAAGTTCCAGCGGTCGCGCGTGCCGTCCGGAAACTCGATTGGATCGCCGTACGCAACCAGCTCCGCCGCGCCCTGCCAGATCAGGACCCGAACCCGTCCGGTGCCGGCTTCGGTCTCAAAGACGTTTCCGAGCCGCCCGATCGTCCCCGATGAACGCAGGCTTTCCAGCGGTCCCCCGGGGATGCTGAAGACGACGAGGAAGATCCCCAACGCGGTTGCGGCTCCGACCGTCGTGAGGGTGAGCCAGCGTTTCCCCCAGTACAGCGAGAGCAGGACGACAAGAAAAAACGTCCCGGCGAGCAGGCCAAGGATAGGACCGCGGCTGACGCTGAAATAGATCCCGATCAGCTGGATCGCGGCGGTGAACACGTAGACGGTGCCGCGGGCGATGTGCGGCCCCAGGTCGGTCTGGGATTCATCCAGGATATGCGAGAAGGCCTCGACAATCCGCCCCAGGGCCAGCGGGAATGCCATGATCAGGTATGCGGCGACGAAGATCGAGTTGCCCAGGTTGGCCGCCACGCGCTCCGACGTATCCGCCCCCCACGGGAGCGGATCGATCTGAAACCGCTGCAGGATCCCGTAAAGGCCGATCGGGAGGCTGGTCAGGATCGCCGTCGTGATCAGCCGCTCGACCTGCGCCTTGCGCCGCATGTTGACCGCGACCATACCGAAGATGACGAAGTAGGAAAACATGGTGTAAGCGCCCTGCAGCCGCTGGTACGACCCCAGGAGGCTCACGCGCGGGGTGACCGAGAAGATGGTCGAGATGAGGTAGGCGGCGGCCAGACCGAATACCGCCGGGATGAGTGGAATTTTAAGGAGCGATCGAACCCGTTCGGAGCCGGACGAGGCCTGCAGGCCGCCCCAGTCGATGCCCCCGCTCGCGGCCGTTTTGACCACCCATGCGCCGAGCCCGATCAAGGTCAGGCTGCGCAGGATGGAGATCTTATCCGGTTCGAAAATTCTGCTGGAGTAGATGTTAAAGAAAACGGGGACGATGATCACCGCGGCGAGCCAGACGGCTTCGATCAGGCCATCCGCGTAACGGGTCAGTTTGGTCTGCATCACGGCTCATTATAGGCCAGAGACCGGTAGATTTCCAGCGTGGCCGCCGCGGTCTCCTCCCAGGAGAAGCGGGCCGCCTGCCGGATGGAGGCGGATGGATCGTGGCCGGTGAGAAGGGCCTGGTCGACGGTCCGCCGGATCGATTCCGGTTCCTCCGGATCGAAATAGAACACAGCCGTCCCCCCGACCTCGGTCAGGCTGGACGCGTTCGAGCAGGCGACGGCGGCTCCGCAGGCCAGCGCCTCCACGACCGGGAGACCGAAGCCTTCGTACAGGCTGGGAAAGACGAACAGCCTGCAGGCCGAATACAGGGCCGGCAGATCCTCATCCGGGATCGGGCCGATAAACCGGATTTGGCCGGGGACCAGACCCCGGGCTGCCCGGCGCGCTTCGGGATACCGCTCGTCCCAGGCGCCGGCGATGACCAGCGGCAGACCGTGTTCGAGCCTGGCCCAGGCCCGAATCAGGCGGACCAGGTTTTTGTGCGGCTTGTTGATCCCGAGGTACAGGCCGAATTCAGGCGGCAGCTCGTGGATGCGGCGGAGACGGGCGACCCGCTCAGGCGGTTGGGGTTTGAATCGATCGTCCGGGGCGAGGGGGATGGTCGAGATTTTATCAGGAAGGAGGCGGGGAAAATGGGCCGCGTAATCATCACGGCAGGCTTTCGAGATGGCGATCACCTGGGCTGCCGTTCGGAGCGCCAGGCGGGTGGCCAGGCCGAACAAGACCCGGGCGCGCAGCGAGACCGCCTCGGGAAATAGCTGCGGGATGAGATCGTAGACGGTCAGGACGGTGGGCAAGCCGGGCCGATACGGCATCAGGTAGTAGGGGCTGTGGTAGACGGTCGAGTCGGAGAGCAGTGGTGGGATTTCCCGCTGCTGGGCGAGCCCGAACGGGGAGGCCTGGGCCGGAATCCTTGCGATTCCTCTACCCGGGGGTTTGCCGCCCGAGCCGGCCGGATCGTAGAGCATCGCAAGGGTTTCGTTTGGGCGCAGCTGCGGCGGCAGCGCTTCGGCGAGAGCCCGGACGTAACGGCCGATCCCCGGGAAATGCGGGGTGGCCGTGCGGGCGTCGAGGGTAAAGCGGATCGGAGAAGCCATGAACGAAGATTATAATCATCCAGCAAAAACAAAACCCCGGTCGGCTCTGCCGACCGGGGTTTTGTTTTTGTTTTTTCTTCGCTTACTCGATGCGCGGGACAAACCAGAAGGCTTCTGCCTCGGACGGGTCTCCGCCGTTCACCTCGGCGACGAGGATGAAGGATACGGTCTCCCCTTCGAGGAACGACAGGTCGATGTCGATCTCGGTGATCTCGCCATCGTAAACCTCGTCCCAGGATCCCAGGGTCATCACCTGACCCCCGCCGATCTGGTACTGCAGATAGAAAGTGACATCGCAGTCATCCGCGCCATCCAGGCAGCCCACCCAGGCTTTGAAGTGGTCCCCGTCTCGGACCACGACGGCCGGGAATTTACCGCTGATATAGCCGTCCGCGTCGGCGTCCGGGGCGGTCCAGAGGGCGGGCTCGTTCTCGGTGCGGTTCTCGAGGTTGGGCTTGTTGAGCCGGACGACGAAGCTGCCGTTGACTTTCTCCGTCCCGGGGCAGGGCAGTACGCCAACCCCGCTTTTCCAGGACGCCGCGCAGTAGTTTGCGGCGAAGTCAAAGACGTATTCGTTATCCGTGTCGAGCACCGCGATATCGACCCAGAACGGGCCGGTCTGAGCGTCGCCCAGGCCGAAGCGGGTGCCGTCGGAGGCTTCGATCAGCCAGAAGCCTCGGTAATCTCCGGAGCCGTTGGGGGCCTCGAGATTGACCTGGAGGTCGACGGTCTCGCCGGGTTCGACGCGCTCGGGCATATCGAAGGTGGCCCCGTCCAACCGGTCGCCGCTGGAATGGAATACCTCGAAACCGGTAGTCCAGTCGCAGTCGCCGATATTGCGCAGCCGCCAGATCTTGGTGAAGGCTGCTCCGGGAGTGAAAGCGGTGTTGTCGGGAACGGTGACGTCGGCGACGAAGGCGGCCCAGTAGCACGGCAGGACGACGTTAATGCGGACCCAGAAAGCCCCGTCCCGGTTGTCCCCGAGGCCGAAGCGACCCCCGTCCGGATTGCGCAGCTGCCAGTAGCCGGCGTAGCTCCCTTCATTCTCCGGGGCCTTCATCGGGACGGAGATATCGACCGATTCGCCGGGCCGGACGAGACCGGGGAGCGCGACCGAGACGGGGGCGGCCATCGCGTTCCCGCTGCTGAAGGTGATGTCGTAATCGCTGTTCCACGCGCAGCTGCCGATATTGCGGATGCGCCAGGTCTTGGTGAAGGAGACGCCCGGAGCGAGCTGGGCGTTGTCCTTGATGGTGACGTCCTGGACGAACTCGGCCCAGTCACACGGGATCGGCGTCACGGTTGGCGAGGGGGTATTCGTGATGGTCGGCGACGGGGTGGCCGTCGGCTCGGTTGTGGCCGAGGCGGTAGCGGTCGCGGACGGTGCGAGGGTTGGCGCGCCGGTTTCGGTTGGGACGATCACGGTCACACCCGGGGGGGAGGTCTCAGTGGGCGGGAGCGAGGCCTGCGGGTTGAAGAGCATCGGCAGGGCCAGCAGCCCCACGACGACCCCTGCGACGATCACGACGGCGCCGGCCATGGCGGCGAGGATAAGGTATTGTGATTTGGACATGGTGTTGCCTCCTGTCCCCGATTGTTAGAATCGGTTCTCTCCATTTTAGAGACGTACAGTCTCCGGTATATTTCGAGGATGTGACTGGTCTGTCAAACCCGGTTGCAAAGCGGTAACCGGTCTGCGCGGCGGAACGTCATGCCGGGCGCGCGTTCACATCATCCATTCTAGGACGTTGGAGTGGGGGACAATGTTCCAGACGGAACGATTTTCTTTCGTTTGGAGGCAGGTCGTTTTCGAGCCAGGAGGCTTTCGGTTCGCGGCCGGTGATTGCCTCAATCCTCCCTGCTGAGGATCGGGATCCATATCCTGAAAGGCGCATCCCCCACGGAAACCAGCAGGGTATCACCGCCGATGCCCCCATCGTCGTCCGTGACCGTGAGGGTGACACTGTATTCACCCGCCTGGGCGTCCGGCGCGGTCAGCTTGTCCGTTTCTCCCCAGTTGTCCACGCCGCCGGCGTCCTATTCAAAAATATAAACAGCGCCCGCGTCAATGCCGTTATCATCGTCGTGGATAGAACTGATTATCAGAAGGTTCTCGGAAAGGATGACCGTGCGCCTAAAATTGTCTCCAGGGGCGATGTCGTCTGAAGCGACAATTTTCAACTCAGAGAAAAGGGTTTGTCAAAGCACATCAGAGGGGCTTCGCAAAAAATCCAAATCCTTAACCACGGTTGAATCTGTAGCCATTCCGATGATGACTTGCTGGCTCAAGTTCGTGTCAATGTGTGCGCGCACACCGTGTCAATTAATGCGAACCCAGGCAATAATCTATAGCTAAATTCGCCGCTTATCTGTCGGCATCGTCAGCCCGGTGAGGATATCCGAAACCTCAGCAGCCATTCGATCGGCAGAAAAATTTGTTTCCACGCGTTTACGGCCTGCAATACCCATGCGCTCCATTAACCGCGGAGACCGAAGCAAGGTGAGGATCGCGTCGACGAGGTCTTTTTCTTTACCAGGAGAAATAAGAAAGCCGGTTTCTCCATCCTTCACAATTTCAGGTAAAGCGCCGTGATTGAAGCCGACGACGGGCTTTTGCATTGCCATCGCTTCAATCAATACCAGGCCGAATGGTTCCGGTTCACCTGGATGAACGAAGACATCCATCGTGGATAATGCCGGGCGGATATCTTCCAACTGGCCGGTAAAAACAACCCGATCCGAGACGTTCAACTGATCGACCAGGCGGTGGAGACTTTCTGCATACCCATCGCGCACATCAAAGGGAGATCCCCCGACCACCAGAAAGATGACATCCTTATCCTGCTGGGATATTTCTGCTGCTACACGGATAAATCGGTCGGCTCCTTTCCAGGGGCGCAGTCTACTTACCGTTCCGACGATCGGCTGATTGTCCGGTAACCCGAACAGCGCTTTCATCGTTGAAATATCGCCGGGAGGTTGGAAACGTTCTGTATCCACGCCGTTATAAACGACGCGAGTTTTTTCGGGGTAAGGCAGGTGGCGTGCGACTGCTTGTGAATTTGCGAGGATGCAATCCGCGTGGAATCCGATCCAAGCTTTTCCCGCGCGATCGGGAAACTGCAAGACGGGTCGGTTTTCAGACAGCCAAAAGTCACGCATGTGCCAGACGAAACGCGTTGAACTCATCCGAGCAGCCAACGAACCGTAAATTGCAGTTCTAACTGTATTGGCGTAAACAACGTCTGCTGAATGGAAATTTGCTATAGAGGCGAGTTGTTTCGCCTTCGTTAATAAATCTGGAAGTGCCCGCACAGATCGTCGAAGGCGAGGGAATTCAAATTCGACGATCTGTGCAGAAACCTCTCGTCCTGCTTCCCATAACGATCCATAAGGACAGGCCAGGATAGGGTGAAAAATCGAATAATCGAATTTTTTAAGTATGAGAAACAGACTAATTTCTGCACCTCCCAGGGCGGTGGCATGGTCGAGAAACAGGATCCGATTCACTGTCACCTCAATAACCGGGCGATAGCTTCCGCAGTTCGATCCCAGCTCATCTCGGCCACGGTCCACCGGCGACCGGTTTCTCCCATCCGCCGACGCTTTTCCGGATTGAGTAGTAATTCAAGAATAACTTGAGCCAATTCATGATGGTCGTTCGGATCGACCAGCATACCGGTCTCGTTCTCTCTTACGGCATCCACAGCACCTCCGCTGCGTCCAGCGATAAGAGGAAGACCGCATGCACTCGCCTCCAGGTACACGATCCCAAACCCCTCCATGCTTGTTGCGTCCGCGCGGACAGGCATCACGAAAATATCTGCGCTTCGATATTGGAGTGTCAGATCCTCATTCCTTATAGGGCCTAAGAACTGGACGGCAGATCCGACTCCCAGCTCTGCGGCTAATTGCTCGAGCCGCGGACGATCCGGCCCATCCCCGCCTACTCGATATATCAGATCGGGGACCCGCTGTAAGACGATCGGTAACGATCTTATCACCAGGTCGATCCCTTTTCGCGGAACAAGTCGCCCGATCGTCAAGATGATGGGAGGATGATGATCATCGGAATCGGATGGCGAGAAACGTACGATGTCCACGCCAGGATGGACGACGATAGAATTAGAAAATCCGAGTTGCACTAAACGCTCCGCGGTTGGATTTGAATTTGCGATGAGTGGCTGACTACGACCGAGCAGGAAATTGAATAATGGGCGATGCCAACGCTTTTGAGCAGAAAGGAAATCGCTGCCGTGTACGATCGTCCCGTAATAGTCGATGCCCGAAAGAACTGCGGCCATCAGCAACATCGGGTGCGCATGTCCGAGCAAGACTCGATCCGGCCGAATGGATTGGAGCACTCGCCAGAATGTGAATGAGTTTGCAGTCTCTATTCTGACTCTTTGGAAGCATTCTTTCGAATGATGACCACCTGAATCAACCGGTGTAATTACATAAACGTCGTAAGTCCGATTCAATCGCTTGGCAATTTCGAATAATAAAGTTTGGACTCCACCGGTGTTCGGTGGAAAATCCAGTGTCAATAGGGCTAGTCTTCGCTTCATGAGATTCAGAGCTTAGTCGACCGAGTCCAATTTACAGTCGTTGATCGGATTCCGGCCGCCAGGTCAATCGACTTTCGGAATCAGGCCAAGCCGCCAGCCAGCCAGCCGACCAAGGGCTTTGATCGATCGCCCGAGGGTAAACACCCAATTTCGAAGCCAACCGCTAATGATCGTGACAGCCAAAAATGGCCCGGAGACCATTGGTTTCAAAGCCTTGAACTTCCACCTTTCCATTTCCGATCGGCAGGCGTATTCAACCAGGCGAATCTCCAGACTCGACAAATTTGTTTTCCACCTATCGATGCGCGTGGGATCGGTTGATCTGTATCGTGTCTGTGTATCAGGTTTTCCGCCGACATAATTCGTAGAAAGATAATCGAACGAGATCATGCTGTCCGAAAACGGGATGCCGACTGCATCGCAGACCTGTATTAATGTTTTTTCCGTGTGCTGAACCAATTCCTCAAACCGGATTTCATGATAACGGTCCGGGTTTCTTTGTGCCCAAGATCTGCCATGGCGGAGGGCCTTTCGCCAGACCATGGCACAATCCCATACTGTGAATTCTGGCCATCGATTCCGCTGGGATAAAACATTTGAACGGGGGTCCCGGACGACGTGAAGAATCACCGCGTCTGGGACGATCCTGGTCAGGAAGTCCAAATGATAAATCCACTGGGGATGTTTCATAACCAGGCGTCTTGTTTTCAACGCCTCTCCCCCCCAAATTTGGAGATACCGCTCAACAAACAGCCGAAGAGATGTCCTTTCTAAGTTCATGAACCCGGCGTGAACAAAATTTGTGTCAAGGGTCGGAGGGAAATATTTGTGCGAAGTTAAGTACCGCAGGGCGGTGGAAACGTCCCTGATTTCGAACCCAAATCGCCGGTAAAGTCCCAGAATGAATTGAGGTTCGTCCGGATGTACAAGCAGCTGCGGATGGCTATCCATCATAACCCGTAGTATTGTGGTACCGCTCCGCTGACATCCCATGATCAGGATCGGCCGGCTAATAAGGGGACGGCTACTCATAACCCCAGAAGTTGGCATATTCTTGCATCAAGTCGAGCACCTGATTGGCTTCACTTAATTTTTGCTGATCGGAGATCTTTTTCCAATTAAAAACCTTTTTAGTTGTAATTTGATCCCGATGAACCTGATGTTCGGGAATCATTTTCGGATGCCGGGATGTAACTGCCCCAATTGAACCTGTACCGTTCATCGGGGATTGGATAAAAACCTTGATTTCCTCTATCAGCAAAGGGTTCTGGCAGAAATCTTCGTATCGCAGCAGATAATGATCCGTTTTTTCCATCAGGTTTCGCTGAAGCTTGAACTCACGGTTGAGTTCGCCTGCAACGGTCGACGGATTGAATTCCCGTTCTCCACGAAATTTGCTTTTCTTCCAATTCAAGTTGCCTCTGTTACGCAGTTTCAAGTATGAAAGGTAGATATCGCGAGGATCTCGAGCCGTGACGATGACTTTCATTCCAGGGAAGTGGGAAAGATAGTTTTCCCAACCTTTATGCTTGATTTCTTTGACACCGACTTGCGAGACAACGGTGTGCAATTTTGGAAGCAGCTTGTGTTTGAATGTGCGCATCATGAAATCCTGCGGATACCCGAAAGGTCGGAGACGCCGGAAAATAAACGCGATCTTAAGACGCCAACGTAAAAATCCGCGAATATCGATCCCTTGTTGCAAGAACACTTCCGCGTCGATTTTGTTCAAGGCGAAATAATTCTTTCCAAGATGGGGCTCGAAGAAGATGAAAGAGTATGGAAGACGTGTCAATGTCTCCCCGAGGAGGGTGGATCCGGTTCGAGCTAATGTTGCCAGGTAAACGAAAGGCGGAGGGTCATGCATAAAAGTGAATACCTGCCTTGTGCGAGACAATATTTCCCATTTCAGAGGTAACCCAGCTTGCGCAACTGATCCAAAACCTCGGCCTCCTCCTCTGGCGAATATCCATCCCTGGGGAGGGGCGACGGGTTTCGTGCTGGTTCCAACGCCAATTGCACGGGGTGCGCTTCGAGGAATTCGGCGGTGAGGATCTCTTCGAGCACGCGCCCATCCATATCCGGCGGAACCGGCAGCCCAAACAAATAAAGAATCGTCGGTGCCAGGTCCATCAAGGAAGGGACCTCAACCACCGTCGCCCGGATCCCAGGACCCCGAGCCAGAAGAATACCCTCCTGCGTGTGCCCGCCCTCCGTAAACGGATTATCCGCCCGCGGCGGCGCATCCAAATCGAAATCGTTCTCATACTCGATCACGAGATCCGGCCCGGACGAGGCATGCGGCCCCCGGTACAGGTCCTCCCCGCGGTGGACAGCCCGGATGATGCGCCGCCCATTCTTCGGATCCGTGTCCGACATCAAAAATGCGACCAGTTCGTCCGCGACGGCCTCGACCTCCGCCGGAGCCACGACTCCGCACGGGAACCGGCCGGTATCGTTCACCCACATCCGCAGCCCAAAGTTGGTCGGGATAATCTTCGAGGCCGACAGGTCGATCCCCTCCACGGTCGGGAGCATCCCGGCCTCCTTTAACCCGCGCGTCAACGCCTTGCGCCGGTCCGATCCCAACCCTTTAACCCACTCCCGCAAGAACGGAAACCGGACGTAGGCCTTTGTCGCCGCCCGCGCGAGCCGAGCCCGGGCCGAACCGGTCCGGGCCCCTCTCGGCGTCACCCAACCGCCGGCTATCAAGCGCTCGTAGATGTACTGCCGCGGCCGAACGCTGCCGAAGCCGTGGTCCGAGATCACGAAGGTGGTCGTGTCCGCTCCGGCGGCAGCCATCAGTTCGCCGAGGATCCGGTCGCAGCTCTCGTAGGCTTCGAAAAACGCCTCCCGGTAGACCGGGCCGTCCGGGTGCCGGTAATTGGGATGGTTGGGTTCCAGGAACGTCCAGAACACGTGGGCCATGGTATCGGTGATCGAGAAGACGACGCAGAAGAAATCCCAATCCTGTGCCCGGATCAGCCAATCGAGCAGCCGCCGCCGGCCGGCCATGATCGATCGGAATTCCTCGATAAACCCTCGGCTGCGGTCGAAGTTGGTCTCTGGCAATGCCAACCGGATTTCATCCCGGAGATCGGCCGGCACCCGATCGGCCAGGTCCGGCGGATAGGTGAAAACCGTGCCGGGTACGCGCGGCGTCCCGTAACCGGTCAGCATCCAGCTGCCCGCCGGCATCGGTCTCGGTGGGTACGTGAACGGGACGTCCCAGACGATCGAACGCAGCCCGGCCTCACCGAGCAGCTGCCAGATCGGTTTTTCGGCATGCAGGTCCGTGCGGACGGTCGTGAAGGTCGCGGTTTCGTAATCGAGACGCTGAAAATCGAAAATGCCGTGCCGCCCCGGGTTTTTCCCGGTGAAAAAAGAAGTCCACGCCGCCGGGGTGACCGGCGGCACGGTCGAGGCGAGCGGGCCGGAGGCTCCCTCCCGGATCATGCGTGCCAGGTTCGGAAGCCGGTCGCGATCGATCAGGGGCTGGATGATGTCGAAGGTCGCCCCGTCCAGACCGATAACGAGGGTTCTAGCCATCACAATCGAAAAAACGAACCGCTGCCGGGAGCGAAGCCCACGGCAGCGGTTCGTTTTTTCGGATACTCCTCACGGCGTCGTATTGTTATAGAACCAGTTGAACGAGTAGTACCCGCTCGTCGGGCTCTGGAGCCGGATCGAGATCTGGTACAGGTCCTTGAGCGCGTCCGGGATGTCGTACGTCTCCGAGAAGCTGCCGCCCATGCCGCTGGCCTGGGTGTCGACCACGATCCCGTTCACCCCCCGGGTGCCCATGTAGCCCATCGTCACGGTGAAGGTGTCGTTCGCCGGGAAATTGGCCGTCGTGATCGTCACGGTCTCGTTCCGGACGACGGCGTCAATCTTGAAGGTCGGGATCTTGAACGGCGCCGGGGCCGGATCCGGTGGCGGCGGGTTGCCGCCGGTGCCGGCGGTGTTGTTGTAGAACCAGTTGTACGAGTAATACCCGCTGGTCGGGCTCTGGAGCCGGATGGCGATCAGCTTGTAATCCTTCAACGCCTCGGGGATGTTGAAGGTCGCCGTGAAACTGCCGCCGGCGCCGGAAGCCTGGGTTCCCGCCGAGATCCCGCCGACGCCCTTGGTGCCGTAGGCGCCCATGGTGACGTTGAAGGTGTCGTTGGCCGGGAAGTTCTTGGTCGTGATCGTCACGCTGACGCCCTTTTCGACCGAATCGATCGTAAACGTCGGGATGACGAATCCCGCCGCCGATGCCGTCATCATCGGCACCAGCATCAGGATCACGAGGATCGTTAAAATGGGAATAGTGCGTTTCATTTCATCCTCCAGTCTTGGAAAGTGGTTGCATTCATTCTATCTTAATAAACGCCCCAAACGGAAAATTGTTCCCGGAAAATCATGAGGGCTCCCCGCCGCCCGATGAGACCCTGCCCAACAGGCCGCGGATCATCCGCACCCCCGTCAGCAACTGGTCCCGCTCCACCAGGTAAAGAAACCCGGCATAGAGCGCCGGGACCGCCGTCAGCTTGAGCGCCAGCGACCACGGATCCGCAAGCCCACGCATCCCCGGGGCGGCCAGGACGGCCAGGACCGTGATCCCCATCACGGCGACCACCGGCCACAGCCACAAGGCCGAAGGAGAATAGTCCACCACCCGGGAGGCCGCCCGGAACAGCAGGATCACGCCCACCAGGACCATCAGGTCGGCCGCGACGGCGACACCTGCGACCCCAAACCCCCGCCCCCCTGCCACCACCGCCGGCACAAACACAGCGAGCTGGACCCACCCGGCCCGGACGACCTCCCCGGGCCGCCCCGTCGCCAGCAGCAGCCGCCTGGCCGCAAGCTGCAGGGGGTCGAAGAAGGTATAAGCGAGCATCAATTGAAACACAGGGCGCATCGGCAGCCACGCCTCCGGCAGGAACAGCCGGAAGACCTCCGGCGCCGCGATCACGGCGACCAGCGCAAAGAGCCCGCCCAGGCGGACGATCAGGCTCGCAGCCCGGAAAAAAGCCCGCGAAAGCCTCGTCCGGTCGCCCTGCAGGTAGGCGAACGTCGGGAAAAAAACGGACAGGACCGGGTTGGCGACCACCCGGCGAGGATAACGGGAAAATTCATAGGCCTTGTTGTAAATCCCCAGCGGACCCCTGCCCAGGGTGGTCCCCACCCAGAAATCGTCGAAATAGCCGAGCAGGAAGGTCAGGTTCGAGTTCATCCAGACCGAACGGCCGTAGCGCCAGAACCAGCCGGCCGTAGCCCGATCCCAGCCCAGCCGCGGCCGGAACGGTCGGATCCAGAAATGCAGGAGGGTGAACCGGGCCAGCGTCCCGGCGGCAAACTCCCCCAGGATCGCCCACACTCCGAAGCCCAGGAACGCCAGCCCGGGCCCGACGACGGTCGTCGCCAGCGCGCCGCAGACGTCCAGCACGGCGATGCGGTTGAAGCGCAGGTCTTTTTCCAGGAACGCGACCTGCGGCTGGTTGGCGATACTCAAGAGGGAGATCCCGGCGTACAGCCAGATTACGACCTGCAGTCCATCGAACTGCGGGTAGAAACCGGCGATGGCCGGGGCTGCTAGGGATACGGCCCCGAGCACACCGGCGCCGAGCAGGAGATGGAAGGTGTAATACGTCCGCCGGTCGGCCGGACCGGCGTCGGGTTTGTGGATGAAGGCCGTGTTCAGCCCCAGGCTCCCGACCTGGGTGCTCATTTCAACGTAGAAAAGCCCCAGCGCGGCCAGCCCGACTTGCTCCGGCAGCAGCAGGCTCACCATCAGGTAGGTCCGCAGCAGCCCCAGCCCGATCGTGATCGCCGAGGCGGTGACGCTGTATACGGAACCCCGGACGGTGTGGCGGGCGATCTCGGAGGGGGGCGGGACGGGGTCGTTCAAGACGGAAGAATCTTATCATGGCATGGCTCGCGTACCGTTAATCACAAATCGTGATAAGAATATCTCAAAAAGTGATAATAAGCGGGATTGGTAAAATGCGTTGCAAAATAAAGAAATATGCAAATTAATATGCAAACCTTCGGGCGTAGAAGCGCTATAATTTTGTTCCAGGTTGGCAGGCATGCGGATTCTTCACGTTTACAAGGATTATTACCCGGTTCTCGGTGGGGTCGAGAACCACGTCAGGACCCTGGCGGAACTGCAGGCGAAGGCGGGTCACGCTGTGACCGTGCTCGTCACCAATCCTGGGAGGTTGGCTCCGCGGGAAAGGGTCGTGGGAGTTGACGTGGTGCGGTTGCCGCGGCTGGCGACGGTCGCTTCGACGCCGTTGAGCCTGGGTTTCCCTGGAGCGATCCGCCGGCTGGCGCCCGACATCTCGCATCTGCACTTCCCGTACCCGGTGGGGGAACTGGGGCAGATGCTGGGCGGGCGGGGACGGCCCTACGTCGTGACGTATCACAGCGACGTGGTCCGGCAGCGGGCGATCCTGCAGCTGTACCGGCCGCTGCTGAAACGCTTCCTTGATGGGGCGCGGCGGATCCTGCCGACGAGCGAGAATTACATGCGGTCCTCGGAGTTCCTGAAAAAGCGCAGTGATCAGTGTTCAGTGGTCAGTTTGTGCGTGGATCCGGAGCGGTTCGCCGGAGCGGCGCCGCTCGTGCCGGCCACGGCGGTCCCGACGGTCCTGTTCGTCGGGAGGCACCGCTACTACAAGGGGGTGGACGACCTGCTCCGGGCGGTGGTTGGGCTTAATGCCCGGCTGCTGATCGGGGGCGACGGGCCAGAAAGGGCCGCGTGGGAGAGGCTGGCCGGCGAGCTGGGGCTGGGAGACCGGGTCGTGTTTGTGGGGGAGGTTCCGGAGGGGGATCTGCCCGGGCTCTACGCCAGCGCCGATGTCTTTGCCCTGCCCGCCAACTCGCGGGCGGAGGCCTTTGGGAAAGTCCTGCTGGAGGCGATGGCAGCGGGGCTGCCCTGCGTCACGACGGAGCTGGGGACCGGGACGTCGTTCGTGGTGCGGGACGGGGAGTCAGGCTTCGTTGTCCCGCCGCGCGATCCGAACGCACTGCGCATAGCCATTGAAGCCCTGCTGGATCATCCCCGGCGCAGGGACGCGATGGGTGCTGCCGGGCGGAGACGGGTGGTCGCGGAATTTAGTCCGGCAACCATGTTAATGCGAGTGCTGGACGTATATCGGTTGGTTTGAACATTCGCCTAGAGATTCTTCACAGTCAGGAGAATAATCAGACTACGCGGTCATGCGGTCGATTGTGAACGCTGCGGCACAGATGCGCGACGCCACATGTGGCGTCTCTCCGCGCCGTCAGCAACGCGAGCCGGGTTGTAGAGAGGCCACAATGTGACGTCTCTACGCGCGGTCAACAACGCGGGCCCGGTCGCGGCGTCCCTACCGAATCCGCTCGCCGTACAATTGCCGGCACACGGACTTCCGGCTGCTCCGGCCTAACAGGTCGATCCCGCACCCCTGGATGGTTTCCTGGACCTGCCCGGGCAGCATCATCGACCGCTCAAATGCGTCCAGGACGACTTCCCCCAGGTCGTCCGCCGCAATCCGGTTGATCGACAGCGCCCCGCAGCCCGTGCAGTGGTGTACGAGCATCAGCTCCCCTCCTCCAGCCCGGTATTTCTTGTTCCGCCGTTTGAATGTCAGCCCGACCGGCTCCATAGGAGCCTTGCAGGCCGACAGCCGGTCGCCAGCTTCGAACAGGTCGAGATGCCGCGACCACAGGCAGTACGGGCAGTGGTTGCGGTGGTTGACCCCCGCCAGTGCGGTCTGCGCCGGGACAAAGTTCCCGCAGCGCACGCAGCGGAAATCGGGGTTGCGATCCGTGTGGCCCCTCATCGCAGATCCTCCGCCAGCCGCCGGTAGCTCCGGTAGCGGCCCGGGCTGATCGCGCCGTCCATCACGGCCCGGCGCACCGCGCAGCCCGGCTCCTCGTCGTGCCGGCAGTCCAGCCGGAACCGGCAGGTCCCGACGAGCGCCCGCATTTCCGGAAAGTGCATGGCCAGGTCCTCTTCGGGGATACCCAGGAGCCCGAACTCCCGCACTCCCGGCGTGTCCACCACGAAGCCGCCGTCATCCAGCGGGAACATCTCCGGGTTCGTGGTGGTATGCCGGCCCTTCGAATTCCGCCCGACGGCGGCCACACGCAGCCCCAGTCCGGGCTGGAGAGCGTTCAGCAGGGAGGTCTTCCCGACCCCGGACTTGCCCGCCAGTACCGAAACCCGGCCGCGCAGCGCCTCCCGCACCGGTTCCAGCCCTTCACCGGTGACCGCGCTGACCGTCAGGACCGGGTACCCGATCCCGCGGTACCCGGCGGTCGCCCGGTCCAGCCCGTCCCCGGGACGGGCCAGGTCGGTTTTTGTGATGCAGACGATCGCCGCCAGGCCCGCCGCCTCGGCGGCCACCAGGTACCGGTCCAGCAGCCCCCATTTCGGCGCCGGCTGCGCGGCAGCGAAAACCGGGACGACCTGGTTCGCATTTGCGACCAGCACCTGTTCGAACGCCCCCCGGCCGGGGGCGGTCCGGCTCAGCCGGGTGCGGCGGGGCAGGACCTCGACGATCATCCCCGTCCCGTCACCGGCATCCACGAGCCGGACCTCGTCACCGACCACCACCGGATCGGCGCCGCGGATCTCCTTCACCCCCTGCACGACGGCCGGCTTCCCCCCGCGGTCGGATGTCGTGTAGCTGAACGTCTTACGCAGCCGCGAGGATAGGGCGCAGGGGATCTCCCGCCCGCGGGTTTGGACGTGGTACCGTCCATGGTTTTTTCTGATTACGATCGCAAGCTCGCCGTTCCCGATGGCGTCGATCGCGCGATCGTCCGGAACATCTGTGTTCATGGCTGATTTTTCCTGTAAGCGGGGCATTTGCGTGGGGAGTACGAGTCTCCCCGGCTTTCGTCCCGGTATGATCTTTCTGAAATAAACGAGCCGCACAAGCCGTGCAGCACTGACCGCCTGACCGTTCAGGGCCGGCAATTTCCCGTGCTTTCGCCTTTTGAGTTTGCATAAAACACCGCCTTTCCATTTGAGTTGACTCAGGGTTGGAAAAATTGAATACCCAGGGGGCGAAGCCCCCTGGGTATTCAATTTTTCACGTCTTCATAAATACAAAAACGACCGCGCCCGCGGTCGTTTTTTAAGACAAAAACCACGGGCAGGGGAGCGCCCGTGGCAGCCGTTTAAGTCAATATGCGCGTTGCGCTAAGCCGCCGCGCCGAGGCGCGCCCACACCATTTCTAGGGTAACGACAACAATCGCCATACTCAACATAAAACGCGCCTCCTTTTGGATCCTTTCGGAAATTTTTGAACCTGGACGAAAATAGGGGTAGCGCTGTTGGGCTGTAAGCCGGCTTTACCAACGCACACCCCAACAGCACCGATCCTTCAAATTTTCGGTCAGGTTCGTGCTTCAGGGACCAATATATCATCAGGGGTGGGGAGCGTCAAGGAAAATAGGGCCTGGCACCTGGTTTATCATCCTGGGCACCAGGCACCAGGCACTAGAATTCCACCACCCCCCGCGCCGTTTCCCCCGCCAGCATATCCGCGTAGGCCAGGTTGATCTGGTCGAGCCGGTAGCGTTGGGTCACCAGGCGATCGAGGTCGAGTCTGCCTTCGAGATAGAGGGCGGCCAAGCGCGGGAACTCGCGGCTGGGGTCGGCGGTGCCGTAATAAGAGCCCATAACGGTTTTCTCCTCGCGGGTCAGGATGGCGCCGGGGAGGTTCGTCGCGCTGCCCATCGGGGAGATCCCGACCAGGACCGCGGTGCCTCCAGGGCGCGCCGCTGCCAGGGCCTGTTCCTGCAGGGCCGGGAGCCCGACCGCCTCGAAGACGTAGTCGGCGCCGCGCCCGTCCGTGAGGCGGCGGATCTCGGCGGTGGCCTCCGGGCCATTGACGACGAAATCGGTTGCCCCGAACGCCAGCGCTAGGTCGCCCTTGCCCTCGTGGCGGTCCACGGCGATGATCCGCTCCGCTCCGGCCAGCCGCGCCCCCAACAATACGCTCAACCCGACCCCACCGACGCCGATCACGGCCACCGAGCTCCCGGCGGCGACCTGCGCCGTGTTCAGAACAGCCCCGACACCGGTCGTCACTGCGCAGCCGATCAGGGCGGCCACATCCATTGGAATTTCGTGCGGCATCGGGACGCAGCATACCTCGGGCACCACGATCCGCTCGGCGAAGCAAGCCAGCGCGCTGAAATGATAGACCGGCCGGCCGTCCAGCGAGAACCGGGTGGTCCCATCCAGCATCGTTCCGGCCCAGATCGGTTCGACGTAGGTCCGGCAGAGGCTCGGCCGGCCGTGTTTGCAGTAGAAGCACTCCCCGCAGCTCGGGGCCCAGTTCAGCGCCACCCGGTCGCCCGGCCGGACCCGGGTGACCCCGGCGCCTACCCCCGCCACCGTCCCGGCCCCCTCGTGCCCCGGGACGACGGGCACCGGATGGCGGGTCGCCCCCGTCATCAAGTGCCAATCGCTGTGGCAGACCCCGGCAGCTCCCATCTCAACGAGCACCTCCCCCGCTCGCGGGGCCTCGAGATCCAAGGTCTCGATCCGAAATGGTTCACCGGGTTTCACGAAGAGGGCGGCTCTGGTTTTCATCTCCAAATTGTATAACAGGATCTGACCTTCACCTCCCGCAGTTGTGGGGGAAAA
>Ga0214472_10000996_pt1 | contig 33156 bp, 28 predicted proteins | sample RVTome_6_FD_207662 | JGI IMG/M metagenome (GOLD analysis project Ga0214472, IMG submission 207662) | Soil microbial communities from uranium-contaminated site in the Upper Colorado River Basin, Wyoming, United States - RVT140D175 | ecosystem: Environmental > Terrestrial > Soil > Contaminated >...
CGACGGCGAACCCGCCATCCGTTCCACCATCTCCCGGTCCTCAGCGGTCATCGTCAACGCAACCATCCCCCCATGCTACGCGACGTTGCTAATTCACAGACGAACCACTAGGAATCGTGTCGTTCAGCCTCCAAGGCTGAGATGGTTCGCGCTCTGTCCTGTCAGGGCCACCGAAAAACCCCCAGGTCAAGGCCGGAGCTGACCTCTTCTGGCGTGTCCTCATAGGCTTCTCCCCATGGCCGGGATGTCCGAGCGAGCACGCACTTAGGGCAACCGTGAGCGCGACGGCTGCCGACGCTACTCGAGACGTGAGGGCGCTCATTCCTCGATCGCCTCGGCGATGTAGTCGCGGTAGGCGAGGTAGGTGAGCTTCGGTGTGAAGTCCTGTTCCACGAGCCCGAAGTGGTGCTCGGGGTCGTTGGGGTCGGTGCCCTTGTCTCGGAAGTTGTACCAGACGATCGGGCCGATTCCGTCCATCCCCCGAAGCACATCGAAGCTGTCATGGAGCCAGTCGGCCATCATCTGCTCGGACCAGTACTGGAAGCCGGTGGGGTAGCCGATCTCCGTGATCCACAGCAGCTGATCGGAGGCTCCGCCGTTGCCCATCGCCGCACGAACGGTGGCTACCCGGTCGAACAGTGTGCCGCGGTTGTTGCCGTGTCGGGATCCCCGCCGCACGAGCCAGCAGCGAGCAGAACTGCCACGAGAAGGCCTGCACGTGTCGAGCGGCGACCGCAACAGGGTGCATGACCCGCCCTCTCGGTCTCCATCGGAGCCCCCAATCTCCGGTCTGAAACCTACCGAACCAGGGGACTTCGAGGTGTGAAAGCCGTCCCATCAGGCCCGCTGTGTTGGTTCCCGGGCCGCCTTCGGCCCTGCGGACCGAACAGACGCCGGTCGCCCACTGCGATTCGCTCGAACCGCGAATCACGCTGATCCCCTGGGGTGATCACGCGGTCTGGCGCGAGCGTTCTGTTGGGTAGGGGACACCACACGCTCGAACCGTCGTCGACATCACCCGTCGGCAGGCGTTCATGCGTCTACCTTGTGGAGCGGGACGCTCCTTCATGAGTCCATCGATGTGTCTCTCGTCGAGGTTCGGGACCGCGATGACCAAGAGAGGGGATAGCAGTGGATCGCAGCGAACCTGGCTACAGGGGCTTCAAGGACTACAAGCCCAGGTTCCTCCGGATCTATGACTGGTGGGTCCTTCACTTCATGGCGTCCCGGGTCTGGGGCGTCGCGGACGAGCCAGCGACCGATCTCTACCGGAAGCACATGGGCCGACGGCATCTCGACGTCGGGCCCGGGACGGGATACTTCATTGTTCAGGCCGATCCGCCGCGTGACCGCGAGATCACACTGATCGATGCCAACCCGCACGTCCTTGAACACTGCGCCCGGACCCTGGTCGAGTGGGCGCCGACGTTGGTCGAGGCAAATGTGCTGCGGCCCCTGCCGCTTGAGGGACCGTTCGACTCTGCAGCTCTTACCCATGTGCTCCACTGCCTGCCCGGGCCACTGTCAGCGAAGAGGGTTGCTGTCGAGCATATCGCGACGAAGCTGACCGCTGACGGCGTTCTGTTCGGAGGCACGGTGCTCGGCACCAGCGCCAATCACACCCGGTCAGCGCGCCTGGCGGTGCGCGTTCTCAACCGGCTCGGCGGTTTCGACAACACGGATGACGATGCCGCCGGGCTTTGCGCCATCCTCCAAGCCTCCTTCTACGAGGTGGACGTTGACGACTCGAGGGGCTCCATCACCTACTTCGTGGCATCCGGGCCGCGGCCGTCCGATCACCGCTGACCGCTGAGATGACGACCCTCCCAAAGAGTCGTAGGGAGGGCCGGGGTGCTGTCGAGCCATTGCGACTACCGCGTAGGCATCCTTCACAGGCCTCTCAGCTGAGCCGATCCCTCACTCGCCGATGCCGCCGCTTGGTGGAAGGTCGGCCATCGGCACATGCCGACGAAGGGCGATGCGATAGCGAGAATCAGCACCAACGCGGGCAGTCCCAGGCTCATCCAGATCAAGCAGAGTGATAGACCGCCGAGAGCGAGGAACGCGCCTCCAGCAGCCGCAGCCCAGAACACGCTCGGCTGGATCCATCGCCGACGTTGCGCGGTGACGCTCAGGGCGATGAAGGCGGCAAGGGTGCCGCCGATCCCGGCGAATGGCAGGACCGTCTGGCTGAGCGTTGCCCACGGTTCAGATGCCGATGCCGCCGCACTCACTCACACCTGTGGCGCCGGACCGCACCCTGCTCGCCTCGGTGGCCACGGGTATGGCGGTGAGCACGGCCAGCGCAAGCCCTCCAGCGGGGACCTCAACCGTCAGCGAAACTCCTCGGGCGGGTGCGTCCGGTCCCCGACCAAGCCCGATCGACAGAACAGCGATCAAGCCTGCGCATAGGACCATCACCGCCAACGAGAATGGGATACCTCGATCCTGCGTCGACGATGTTGTCATAGGTCTGTCGGAAGTACCCCGGACGGGCGTCATACCTTGGGAAGAGAGCCACAACGACCGCGACCGTGATCGGTATGGGCAGAATCGGCCAACCCGTCGCCCCGAGGACTTGCGAGCCAACCGTGACGACCCTCTGTCATTTCCCCATCATCGTCCAGAGGCGTCACAATGAGGTGGGGGGATTCCACGGGAAGGGCTGGCCGGAAGTACTGAGGCCGGACTGCGGTTCGCGTTCTGTCCTGTCAGGCCCACGAGAAGCCCCGAGCCGGGGGCAGGATGCCACTCTCCCTGGGGGCCGACAACACGGTGAACCCACGTCCTCTCTCGCCTGTGGAGACACCTCATGACGAACGAAACGAGCCCAATAAGGGCCGGATTCTCAGCAGCGAAATCCGACCTCCCGTGCCGCCACCGTGTTCACCGAGCCAAAGAACTCGGTCGCCGGTGAACCGATCAGCCCTTAGCCGTCGACAATAAGGATGTGATCAGAACCCAACTCGCGAATGCAGACGATCGCGAGCTGTTGTCTCTGATCTCTGCGGGTCGGGACGACGCACTGAGCGAGCTCTACCGCCGACACATGGGGTGGCTCGCCCTGCGGTTGAGCCGGCGCTGCCCAGACAGCTCGCTGATCGATGAGGTCGTCCAGGACACCTTCGTGGGGGTGTGGAGGAACGCGCGACAATTTCGCGGCGATGGCGCGGTGCCAGCGTGGATCTGGGGCATCGGCGTTCGTCGCCTGGTGGACCGCCTTCGCCAGAGCCCGCGGCCAATCGGGCTCGAGGACACCATCGACCCCGAGCCCTCCGCTGAGGATCTCGTGCTGCAGGGAGTGGACCACGGGGACTTGGCGGCGGCCCTCCGCGCGCTGTCGCCCGAATTGCAGGCCGTCCTGCGTGCGACCGTGCTCGACGGCCTCACAACCCGTGAAGCATCAGTGCTACTGGGAATCCCACAGGGAACGGTCAAATCGCGACTGCTGCGCGCCCGTCGTCAGCTGAAGGAGGCTCTGGCATGAGCTGGCACATCACGGACGAGGTCGTGACCGAGTATCGGGACGGACGCCTCAGTGCCGTGACGGCCGATTCAACCGACGCCCATGTCATCGAGTGCGCAAACTGCCGGGCTCTCGCGACCAGGGCGGTTGACCCCCAGCGTCGAGATCGAATCTGGGATGAGATCGTTGACCAGGTCGACCAGCCGACCCCCAGATGGCTGGAGAAAGGACTGGGTTGGCTCGGGGTCACCGCGCACGTTGGACGATTGGTGGCCCTGGCTGCAGCGGTGCGTTCTTCCTGTTTGGCGGCGGCAGCTGCCGTCCTCGCACTCGCCGCTTTCGCCTCGCACTCGCTGGGCACGATCACGTTTCTGGTCGTCGCCCCGCTGCTGGCAGTGATCGGCGTTGCCATGTCACTCAGCCCCTCGGCCGCGCCTCTCGAGGAGCTCGAGGCGTCGTCACCCACGGGTCGCCTGTGGCTGGTCGCGGTCAGGTCGTCGACCGTGATCGTGGTGGTGGCGGCGACAGCCGTGCTGCCGGCGCTCATGCTCGATGAGTTTCACGCTGCGGCGCTGTGGCTGCTCCCCGCAGTCGCGTGCACCCTGCTGACACTGTTCCTCTCGACCGTGTCGAAGCCTGTGACCGCGGCCGCCGTCGTGTCCGTTCTGTGGGTTGGGGCCGTCACGGCACTCGAGATGTCCGCCTCCACCCCACTCGTGTCGTTCCACGGCCCGGCACAGATGGTGTTCTCGGTCCTCGTGTGCGGTCTGCTCGCGGCGATGGCCCTGCGTCGAGACCTTTTCGATCAACCGGCCCGAAAGGCGGCACGATGAGCGGGATAAGGCTGACCGGAGTGAGCAAGCGTTATGGGCGCGTGCAGGCGCTGGACGGGATCGACCTCTCGGCGGAGCGAGGCATCACCGGCTTGCTCGGGCCGAACGGAGCTGGCAAGACGACGCTGCTGAGGATCCTCGCAACGGTGCTGGCGCCCGACGCAGGATCGGTCGAACTGCTCGGGCATGATCCTGCGGGCGCCGAGCAGCGAAGGTCCATCCGACGCCGTCTTGGGTACATGCCCCAAGAGCCGGGCTTCTACGACAACTTCACGGTGTTCGAGTTCGTGGACTATGTCGCGATCCTCAAACAGCTGACCGACCGCAGAAGGCGCCACGACGAAGTGCGCGAGGTGCTGGGGCTGGTCGAACTGACCGCAGAAGGGCGCCGCAAGGTTCGGGATCTCTCGGGCGGCATGCGACGCCGCCTGGCCCTCGCTCAGGCGCTGCTCGATCGTCCCGACCTGCTCCTCCTCGACGAGCCGACATCAGGTCTCGACCCGGAGCAGCGGCTCAGGTTCCGCGAGCTTGTATCCCAACTCCCCAATCGACCGGTGGTCCTCCTCTCGACCCACCAGACGGAAGACATTGCGGCGGTCTGCGAGCGAGTAGTCGTGATCACTGCCGGCCGTGTGCAGTTCGATGGCGCTCCCGACGCATTGCGCCAAGTGGCCGTCGGGAGGGTCTGGACCTCGGACAGGCCGAACGCGCAGACGCTCCTCTCGTGGCGCAGCGGGGACGGGACGCTGCGCCATGTCGGCGAGCCGCCGTCTGGCGCCGACCTTGTCGAACCCACGATCGACGACGCATATCTGTTGCTCTCGAGCTCAGGTGGAGGTGCGAGTTGAACTCGTCCGGCAAGCCGCCAATGGGTCCGGTGGTGACCGCCCTGGCGGTGGCCGAGGGAAGGCACCTCCTGGCGAGCCGGATGTTCTGGTCCGGCCTCCTCATCGCTCTCCTCGGTACCGGCGTGTTCATCCGCTCCGCACTGGCTGAAGAGTCGCCCACATGGGACGACGATGCTTGGACGATGGGCGTCGGCTTCTTTCTCGCCGCGATATTCGTCATGGTTGCGGTGAACCGGGCCGCGCTGCGGGACCGACGTGAGCACGTCGTCGAACAACTCAATGCATTGCCGGCACCGCGGAGCGCTCGGGTGGCCGGGCTGTTTGCCGGAGCACTCTGGCCCGCCGCGGTGACGAGCGTGCTGGTGGCGGGCGGGGTGCTGTTCGCCGCGACCAGCCTCGAAGTGCCCGCGGTCAGCGCATTCTTTGTGGTTCACAATGCCGTCCTCGTGCTGATGCTCGGCGCGGTGGGCCTGGTGCTTGCGACGTGGATGCCGAGCCCCTTCGTGGCACCCGTGGTTGCGTTTGCCCTGTTTCTGATCGCACCCGGGGAAACGCCGGCGGCATGGCACGTGATCTGGCCCTTTGCCACCCTCGAGACGTGGGGCCTCATCGCCTGGCACATCGGCTACCTGCTTGCCCTGGCGTTGTTGTTCGCCGCCATCGCCTCCGGCCGCCCCGATTGGCGGCGCGGGCAGACCATTGTCGCTCTGATGTCGGGGGTCGCAGTGGTCATCGCTCTCACCGTCCTGATCAGCGGGGTGTGCCCTCCCCGGGGACCGTGCTTGTTGTGAATCCGCTGCGCTACACACGAATGGCAATGCCCTGGCACCCCCTCGCGATCGCATTGATGGTCGGCGCGGTTCTGGCCGTTGCCGGCCGTGGTGAAAGTGGCGCGTTCCCGGCAGCGCTGCTTGCCGCGGCGGCTGCGTTCGCAATTGACGACCCGTCGCATGAGACACTGGCGACGTCACCGACATCGCGCCTCCGACGTCGACTCCACCGCCTCGCGGTTGTGGCCCCGATGACGGTGCTTGGTTGGGCGGCCCTCGTCCTGATCCCGGTGGCGGGGGGCGCTCAGGAGGCTGTCACGCTCGTAGCCATGTTCGCCGGCCTTCTTGCTCTCAGTGTCGGCTTTGCCGCAACCCTTGCCAGCCGAAATCCAGCACGGGGTGGTGCTCTCGGGAGCTCCGCGCTCTTGTCGGCTCTGATCGTGTCCTCGATCTTCCCGCCGAGCTGGCGTCCCCTCCCGATGGGGGACGTGCCCGGGGGTTGGGGAGCGCTGCAGACGCGGTGGTCTCTCTCCGCCATGGCAGGCATGGTCATCTTCCTGCTGGCCTCCCGCGACCCGGCCGCCCGTCGCGTCAGGCAACGGTCGTGAACCGGCGCTCGCGGCCCCTTGCGGCACTGCTCACACTGGCGCTCGTGGCTGCGGCCTGCACCACGGGCTCCACGACGCCGGGGTACGGCGACGAGTGCGCCGGGTTCCATCCGGACCCAGAGAATCCCTTCTTCGGGGACGGCCCGACCTACCACGACGCCACACCGATGGCGTGGGGCACATCGAATCCGGCGACCGTGGGCATCAACGCCGCGATCCTGGAGACCGCGGCCGAGAACGTCGCCCTCTCGCCAGATGCGGCGAGCCTCTTGGTTGTCCGTCACGGCAGGTTGGTTTTCGAGCGTTACTTCAACGGCTTCGAAGCCTCTGACGCGAACCACCTCTACTCGCTGACGAAGTCGATCACATCCGTTCTGACGGGCATCGCGATCGACGAGGGGCGACTCTTCATCGATACGCGGATCGATGAGTTGCTGCCTGCGGGACTGGTTGTCGCCAATGGAGAGCTCACGGTGCGCGATCTCCTCACGATGTCTGGCGGGCTCGAAGTCCCCAAACCCGATGGGAACTACGAGTGGGAGCCCAGCAACGTGCCGGGCGAGCCCTCGCTGATCCGTGCCATATTGTCGAGCTCCAGGGTCGCAGAGCCCGGCACGGAGTTCTCCTACGACACCGGATTGACGCAGGTGCTGGCCGCTGTGGTGGCCGAGGCCGCCGGGATGTCGCTGTGCGAGTACGCCGCAGACCGGCTCTTGGGGCCTCTCGGCATCGACGTCGAAGGCTGGTGGATCGAGCCCGGTGGGTACTTCTCGGGGGGCATCGGCATGTTCCTCACCCCGAGAGAGATCGCCCGCTTCGGTCAGCTCGTCCTGGACCGAGGGGCGTATGGCTACCGACGGCTCGTGTCCGAGGCCTGGATCGACGAATCCCTGTCCGAGCGCTGGGACCTGGGGTGCCTGCGCCACCCGAATATCCCCAGGAGCTACGGGTACCTGTGGTGGGGACCGACCATCCTGGGCCACGAGGTGTGGATCGCCTCCGGATTCGGCGGCCAGGACGTGGCGATCGTCTCCGACCTCGACCTGGTGGTCGTGATGACGCACGACGTGACCGGGGACGTGACGCCGCGGGTCAACATGCCCGCACTGCTCTACGAGCTCGTGCTCGGGGCTGTCGATGGTGAGCACACCCCGCGTCCCAGCGCGGAATGCAAGCCGACCTCGCTCCAGCTGGCGACCGTGGCAGCAGACGGGACCGGATCCAGCTCGCTCGTCGATGGATGGCCGGACGCGGCAGGTGCGTTCTCGCCGGATGGAAAGCACCTCGCCTTCAGCAGGAACTACCTCGGGTTGTGGGAGCTTTTCATCGTCGATGTCGAGAGCAGGGAGGTACGCCGGGTCACACACGACAACGTGCCGGACGTCATGCCCTCGTGGTCGCCGGACGGAAGCACGATCGCCTTCGCCCGTGGTGAGCCCGCCGACACTGATCTCTACGTCGTCAACCCCGATGGGTCAGCCATGTCCCGCCTCACGGAGCTCGACGGTCATGAGCAATCGCCGACGTGGTCTCCGGATGGCACTCGCATCGCCTTCGTCTTTGGAGACGCCGACGGGGACGGTTGGGGGCAGCCGGGCCAGCTGTGGGTGATCGACTCGGACGGATCCAACCTCGAGCCGTTGCTCGAGCGGGACGTCTTTAACCCGACGTGGTCCCCCGACGGGAGCCGCATCGCATTCGACAGCTTTGGTGAAGGCGACCGGATTGGGGTGCTCGACCTCGACTCCGGCGTCCTCTCGGACCTCGGGGAGGGCTTCTCCCCAAGGTGGTCACCGGACGGTGACCGGATCGCATTCGGCTTCCTGGACGGTGCGGGCGGGAGCGACGTGTTCACCATGGCTGCCGATGGATCGGACCGGCTGCGACTGACCAGCGATCCCGCTTTCGACGGGTTGCCGTACTGGTCGGTGGACGGGCGGACGATCTTCTACTGGACGGTACTCCCGGCGCGGGAGACGTACCCGTAGGGTCTTGCGTCCTTTTCACAGGGCGGTCGGACCGGAGAAGAACCGTGAACTCGAACCCCTTCCTCCGAGCTAGCTTGGCCAAGCGCAGAATCGAGAGCCGCCGCCTGGGCTTGGCCGACTGCATACGTCGCCTGCAGATCTGGTTCATCGGTCCGTTCACAGTGGCTCGAATGACCTGTTGCGGAACTACCTCGAAGCTGTAGACGGAGGCTTCGAGAAGATTCGAGCCGTTGACGCTAAGACCGCAGCCAATACTTGCCTTGTCCTGGTGCTGACCAAGTCAGCGATAGACCCACGAGTCCTTCCTGAACCGATGGGCGTTGCGCTTCATTGTCTGAGTTCTTGCTGGACCCTTCGTGATATCTGTTGTGAAGCCGTTGCATCGGTTCGCATTCTGTCCTGTCGGGCCCACAGAGTTCATTGACTCGGCTGACGCCTCATCGCGGTGTCGGCCCGGTCCCTGTCCAGTCGACCGTGGGCCTGCCGCGCAGCGCTCGTCGGATTCGCCCGATCCGCCGACCACCCGAGCCACCGGGCAGGTAGGATCGCGGTCCGTGGCGCGAGGGGGTATTCATGCACGATGACGCCGGGTTCACCATCGCCGGGCGCGCGCTGGATGTGCTCATCATCGTGGGCACGCTCGTCGCGATGCTGGCGGTCATCGCCTCGGGCTGGTTCTTCGGGGGCGACACGGCGGACCGGGTGATCGCCAAGTTGCGCTACGACGCCGAGCAATTGCAGCTCGAGGGCTTTGCGGTCTCGGTGGCCGAGAACGCCATTCGCCTCGTCTTCGATCCGGAGGGAGGCGAGGTGACGGGCACGATCGACCTCACCACCATCGCCGAGCAGCCCGGCTGCACCATCGAGTCCGTCATCAAGCGCACTCTCACCGGCCATTACGACTTCGCCGAGGAGTTCATGGAGGGCGAGTACACCGAGGAGCGCACCGTCGACGTGGAGGGCTGCCCTGGCACGCAGCCCTCCCTCGCCCCGGTGGACGGCGCCTGGATCGCCTTCCCCGAACCGGAGTCGGGCCTGATCCACGGCAGCACCAGGTCGGGCGACGGTGTGGGGGTGCCCATCGACTTCTTCGGAGGGGGCGACCCCTGGGCCGAACCCGCCGAGGAGCCACAGGACTTCAGCCTGGGGTTCTGGCAGTGGGTGATCCTCGTCGGGGCGCTGGCGTCCGGGGGGACCGGCCTCATGTTGAGCCGGCGCCGGGGCGGGGGCGGCAATGTCGAGCCGAGCCCGGATCTGCCGGCCGACGCCTCGCCCGGGCCGGAGTGGGGCGATGACGTCCTGGGCGAGCCGGAGCGCATCGGCGACGAGCCCGGCCGCGAGCCCCGCCGTCGCCCGGCCGATCCGGACCTGTTGGAGGACGACGACTGGAACCGGCTCGACCGCGGCGACGACTAGGGCGGCGCCGCGGGCCGCCCCCGCCGCCGACGCATATAGGCTCGAGCCCATGTGGAGCGAGCGATCCGGCGCGGGCAGCATCGATGCCTGGCTCGCCGACCTGGGGGGATGGCGCGCCGAGACCCTGGGGAGGGTGCGTGACCTCATCAGAGAGGCCGTGCCAGATGTCGTCGAGGAGATCAAGTGGCGCAAGCCCTCCAACGACATGGCCGGCGTGCCGGTGTGGTCGCTCGATGGCGTCATCACCACCGGTGAGCCCTACAAGGACAAGGTGAAGCTGGCGTTCGCCTACGGCGCCCGCTTCGACGACCCACACGGGCTGTTCAACGCCGGGTTCGGCGGCAACACCCGACGAGCCATCGACCTGTTCGAGGGTGACGACCTGGATCCCGAGGCGTTCGTCGCCCTGGTTCGCGCCGCCGCCGCCTACAACAGGGAGCAGCGGGGCTGATGGCCGACGAGCCGAAACTCCTCTCGGGCGGCAACCCGCAGATCCCCAAGGGGGACGGCGACGAGCCGGTCCAGGCGTACCTCGTCGCCATGCCGGGGTGGAAACAGGACATCGGTCGGCGCCTCGACGACCTGGTGGAACGCCTCGTACCCGACGTGCGCAAGGCGGTGCGCTGGAACTCGCCGTTCTACGGCGTGGAGGGCCAGGGCTGGTTCCTCTCGTTCCACTGCTTCAAGAGGTACGTCAAGCTCACCTGGCTCAACGGCGCCTCCCTCGACCCGCCCCCGCCGGTCGAGTCGAAGCACGACCGGGTGCGCTACTCCCACATCCACGAGGGGGAGTGGGACGGGGAGCAGCTCACGTCATGGATCGAGCAGGCTGCGGCCCTGCCCGGGGAGCACATGTTCTGAGCGGCTCCTTCACCCGAGGGTGATCACCGCCTTGCCCAGGAGGGTTCCCTGGCCGAGGCGACGGTAGGCCTCGGGCGCCTCTTCCAGTGAGTACCGCCCGGAGATGACCGGGCTCATCTCGCCGGCCACGACTCGGTCGGCCAGGGTCCGCAGGTCCTCGCGGTTCGGCCGGGCGACCAACACCCCGAGGTGGCGGCTCCCGAGCCGGAGGAGCCCTCGGCCGATCGCCGCCACGGCGAATAGCTCGCGGACGGTCCCTCCGACGAGCAGGTACCGCCCGTGGCGCGCCAGCCCCCGGCGGTTGGAGAGCACCCCTCTCCCCGCCATGAAGGCGAGGATGAGGTCGAAGGGCCCGTGACGGCGGCTGTAGCGCTCCCGGGTGTAGTCGATCACCCGATCGGCGCCGAGGCCGAGCATCAGATCCTGCTTGTGGGCGTTGTCGACCGCCGTGACGTGTGCGCCGTGGGCCTTGGCGATCTGTATGGCGAAGGTCCCGGCGCCCCCTCCGGCGCCGTTGATGAGGATCCGGTCGCCCTCCCCGACGCCCTGCAGGCCGCGGACGGCGAGGCTCCCCGCCTGAGGGAGGGCGGCTGCCTCCTCGAACGACAGGTCTCCCGGCTTGATGGCGAGAGGAGCGCTCTCGGGCACGGCCACGTACTCGGCAAAGGCCCCCCGTCCGCCGTGGTACATGATGTCGCCGAAGACCTCGTCGCCCTCACGGAACCCGGTGACGTCGCTGCCGACCGCTTCGACCACCCCGGCGAGGTCGGTCCCGAGCAGCGGTGACCGGGGGCGCCGGAGCCCGACACCGGACATGCGGACATAGCCTGGTCTGGCGACGAGCGCCTCCCAGTCGGACCGGTTGAGCGATGCGGCGCGCACCCGGATCAGGATCTGGTGCGACCGGATCTCGGGCTCGGGGACCTCGCGCACGGCCAGGTTCTCGACCGGCCCGTACTCGTCGCGGGTGAGGGCTCGGATGCCACCATTCAAGCCCGAGGCGCGGTCCGGTGCGCTGATCGACCCGAGCCGTTCGATGATGGGGAGCGCGGTCTGCGACGCCCGGCCCCGAGGGTTGGAGCACACCATTGACTTCGTGTCACAGCCGGGGGATACTATCGAACATATGTTCGACGTGAAGAAGCGCAGGTCGCTCTTGGCCCTCATCGAGTCGCTCGACCCCGGCCCCGAGCTCGCCGCCCTGCTGTGCATGGTCGATCCGAGCAGACTGACGGAGGACGATCTCGTCCCGTACCTTCAGGCCGAGCAGCGCATGCTGTCGTTCCGACAGGCTCGTGTCTACGGGGCGATCGCCTCGGTCTTCGACCACTTCGGGGCCGATGACGACATGCAGCCCGGAGAGGTCTACGACGTGTCGGCGCTCGAGGTGGGAGCGGCACTCCATCTGACCCGCCGCAGCGCCACCCACGTGGTCGACACGGCAACCGACCTGCGCGATCGCCTCCCGAAGGTGTGGGCGGCGCTCGCTCGTGGCGACCTCGACCGCGAGCGTGCCGGCTGCTTCTCCGAGGCGACTCGTGGCCTGTCCGACGACCTGGCCGACGAGATCGTCGACCGCCTCATCGGCGACGCACCCGGCCTCACCACCGGGCAGATCATCTACCGGATCCGCAAGCTCGCCGACGAGATCGACACCGCCGCCGCCCGTGACCGCTACGAGGCCGCCGTCGAGGAGCGGCGCATCATCTCGCAGCAGACACCCTGCGGGACCGTGAACATCCGTCTCCTCGATCTGCCGGCGGACCGCGCCGCTGCCGCCGACCGGCACATCGATCACCTGGCTCGCTCGCTCAACACCTCCGACGAGCCCCGCACCATGGACCAGTTGCGAGCCGATGTGGCCGTCGACCTGCTGTCGGGCCACCGCGTGGAGGCCGAGACCGCGCCTCGCGCCGTCGTGGACGTGGTCATCCCGATCGAGACCCTCGCCGAGGCGTCCGACGCCCCCGGTGAGATCCCGGGCATCGGGCCGGTCGTGGCCGACGTCGCCCGCCAGGTCGCCGCCGAGCAGGCCGACGCCGAGTGGCGCTTCACCGTCACCGACCACGGAGGCAAGGTCGCCCACACCGGGATCACCCGCCGCCGCCCCGACACCGCCACCACCCGCCGCGTACAGGCCCGTAACCCGCGTTGCGTCTTCCCCGGGTGCCGCATGCCGGCACGGCGCTGCGATCTCGACCATCTCGAGGCGTTCGCCGATGGAGGCGTGACCTGCGAGTGCAACCTCGCCCCCCTGTGCCGGTTCCACCACGACTCCGGCAAGCACCGCTTCGGGTGGAGATACCAGCGGCTGCCCGACGGCGACTACCTGTGGACCAGCCCTCTCGGGCGCCGGTACCTGACGAGCGGCCGTCCGCCGTGACCTGCGGGCGCCCGGGGGTGTCGTCGACACTCGTGGCGGGAAGGGTGAGGGTATGAAACCCGCCCTGCACCGCGGCGCCACGCAGTCGAGTTCCGGAACGGAAGGTACGCGCCGCGAGCTGCCAGTGTGAAGATCGTCGAGTCCATGGAGGTGCCGGCGTGACGGTGCTGCAACGCCTCGGGCTTTGGGTCTTTGCCCGGCTGGTCCGCTCGGGCACGGTCACCGTCACGCTGCCGGGCGGGTTGCACCGCGTCATCGGGGAGGGCGAGCCCTTCGCCGACATCGAGGTGCGAGATCACTCCGCCGTGCGGGACGTGGTACGCCGCGGCGTCATGGGGTTCGCCGAGGCCTACATGGACGGCCGGGTCGAGACCTCGTCGCTCCCCGACCTGTTGGGCTGGGCAGTGGCGAACCGCACCGCCTGGTTCCGCCACCCCCTCGCCCGCCTCACCGCCCCGGTGCGTTCGCTGTGGCAGCGCATCCGCCCCGAGCGGCGCCACCCCAGGGTGCGGACGATGAACGACCACTACAACCTGGGTAACGACTTCTACGCCGCCTGGCTCGACGAGACCATGACCTACTCCTCGGCCCGGTTCGCCACCCCCGACCAGCCGCTGTCGGACGCCCAGCGCAACAAGTACCGCACCATCGCCGACCGTGCCGGCCTCGGTCCGGGGATGCGGGTGCTCGAGATCGGGTGCGGGTGGGGCGGGTTCGCCGAGTACGCCGCAGGCGAGCGGGGCTGCGAGGTGGTCGCGGTCACCGTCGCCGAGGAGCACGCCCGCTTCGCCCGCAAGCGCATGGCCGAGGCGGGCCTCACCGGCCGGGTGGACATCCGGGTGCAGGACTTCCGCGAGGTCGAGGGCACCTTCGACGCCGTCGTGTCGATCGAGATGATCGAGTCGGTGGACGAGACCGACTGGCCGCCGCTGTTCGAGACCATGTCAGCGAGGCTCCGCCCCGGCGGGCTGGCCGTCATGCAGATCATCACCATCGTCGACGAGGCGTGGGAGCAATACCGGTCGCGGGCCGACTTCATCCAGCAGTACATCTTCCCCGGCGGCCAGCTGCCCGCCCCCAAGGTGCTGCGCCGCCTCGCCTCCGACACCGGGCTCGAGGTGGAGCAGGTGGAGGAGTTCGGGCTCGACTACGCCCGCACCCTCGCCGCCTGGCGCGATCGGTTCGAGGAGGCATGGCCGCGCATCGCCCCCGCCCACGGCCTCGACGAGCGCTTCCGCCGCATGTGGGAGCTCTACCTCACCCTGTGCGAGGCCGGGTTCCGGATGGGCCGCATCGGCGTCGAGCAATGGGTGTTCCGCCGGTCGGGCGACCGCATGGAACTCGGGGGCTCGAGCGGGCAACGAGGGATGACGAACGCCATGTCTGGGAGGAGCCATGTCCCGAACCTCGACACGTTCCCGAGCCTGGATGATCCTGGCGGCGGTGGCGGCGCTGGTCGCCGCCGTGATCCCGCTGGCAGCCGCTCACCCTCCGGGCGGAGACCCCGGAGCGGGTGAGAGCCACATCGAGAACCCCCGGCAGGCCATGGAGGAGGTGGGGTTCCATCCCCTCCACGACAACGGGTTCAACACCGACGTGTGGGCCTGGGTGGGTGACGACGATCGTCTGTACGCCACCTCCGGCACCTGGGGGACGCTCCCCGTCCTGGGGGCGCCCGTCGAGGGCGACCCGTGCCCTTCCGAGACCGATGTGCGCGCAGCCCCGCAGAAGTCCGGCGTGAAGATCATCGATGCCACCGACCCGGCCGATCCCCAACTCGTCTCCTCGATCGGCGTCTTCCCCGGCAGCCAGAACAACGACGTCAAGATCCTGAGGCTCGACACGGCCTCGTTCGACGGGCACGTCCTCGCCCACAGCCTCGAGCCGTGCGGCGCCGAGGGCCTCCTCTACCAGGTGATCGGGCCCCCGTTCACCGACGTCGTCGGCGAGGTCCCGGCCGGCTCCACCGGATTCGAGCTGTACGACGTGCGCGACCCCGCCAACCCGGTGCACCTCGCCACCTTCAGCAATGGCGGTATCGGCACCCACAACCTCTACATGTTCGACCGGCCCGATCTGGGGCGCGCCTTCGTCGCCGCCGTGTACAACGAGGTCGGTGTGGTCGCCCCGATCCGAGGCGTGCTGCAGATCGTGGAGATCACCGATCCCGCCGCCCCGACACTGGTCGGGACCTGGGAGCTGGCCGACGCCGGCCTGGGCGGCTGCGCCGAGGCCCGTGGCGTCGACAGCGCCATGTGCTACCTGCACGACGTGTGGGTGGGCGAAGACGGGCGCACCGCCTACCTGTCCTACTGGGACGCCGGGCTCGTGCTCCTCGACCTCACCGTCCCCGAGTCGCCGGCGTTCATGGGCCGCGCCCTCGAGCAGGTGCAGAGCGATGACCCCGAGGGATGGCTGAACGAGGAGGGCAACACCCACGTCGCCGTCCCGATGACCGTGGGTGACCGCCGGCTCGTGATCGTCGGTGACGAAGACTTCACCGGGCCCGGGGTGGCCCCCTTCGTAGTGATCGACTCGGCGCCGTCGGGCGCCGAGGTCGCCGCCGGTGAGGAGTTCGCCGCCACCGAGATGACCGACACCCGCCCGCTCGCCGACGGCGCCGTCGGGCCCCTTCCGATCGTCGTGTCCGACGACGGGTTCGGGTGCGTCTACACGGCGGGAGCGGCGCTCACCGCCGTCGGCCAGGGCTGGATCGGCGTCGGCCGCCGGGGCGGCGAGTGTGCCGCCTTCCAGACCAAGGTCACGGCCGCAGAGGCGGCGGGCGCCTCCGGCGTGATCATCGTGAACGAGGGTTCGGGGAGCACGGCCGGCACGGCAGCCGGCACGATCCCCGCCGTCATGATCGGCCAGCCGGAGGGAGACCGGCTCATCGCCTCCTACGACCCGGCCGACGTCCACGCCCTGCAGGTCTCGCTCGGCCTGCTCGTGACGCCCGAGCTGGATCCGTGGGGCTTCGCCCGAGTGGTCGACGTCACCGATCCCGACCCCGCCAACTGGCGTGAGGTGGACCAGTTCAAGGCGCCCCACGTGGAGGACACGACGCCCGGCACCTTCTCGGCGCACAATCCGATCGTCGGTCCCGACAACCGCATCTACTTCGCCTGGTACACCGACGGTGTGCGGGTGCTCGAGGCCTCCGAGACCGGCGCCGTGAGCGAGATGGCGTGGTTCGTGCCGCGTGCCGACGACCACCCCGACGACCTGGACCAGGATCCGCACCTGCGGTTCGGGCCCGACGCCGGGTTCTGGGGCTCGTACCCGATCTGTCATCCGACGAGCGGGGAGCTCCTGGTGTTCAACTCGGACATCAACCGGGGCATCTACATCCTGCGGCCCACCTACGACATCGGCACCGCCTGCGGCGGTGACGGCGGCGGGGGCGGCGACGACCATGCCGCAGCGGCGGCCGGGGGTGGGTACCTGGAGACCGACGACGGCGGCAAGGCCAACTTCGGCTTCAACGCCAAGGCCGACGGCACGGGCCATCTGCAGTTCTCCGACAAGGGCGCCGGTGTGAAGGTGATGATCGAGGCCTTCTCCTCGGTCGGCCACCTGCACGAGGTGTGCGGGGGCGTGGAGCCCGGTGGGGACGCCGTCGAGATGGTCGGTGAGGGCTCGTTCGACGGTGCCCCCGCCACCTTCCGGGTGTGCGTCGCCGACGATGGCGAGCCGGGCAACTCCGGGGCGGGCGGAAGCGACGCCTTCCACCTCGAGTGTCTCGAGGGCTGCACCTACAGCACCGCGGGCCGCACCGCCGACGCCGTCATCGACGGCGGCAACATCCAGGTGCATGGGGTCCACGGAGACTCCGCCACAGGGACGGAGGTCGGCTCCGATGGATCGACGGACGGCGGGAGCCCGTCCACCTCGGTGCTGGTCGTCGGGCCGCTCCTCGTCACCGAGGCTCCCGTCGGCGGGCTGCTGAGCGTGGTCGTCACCGCATACGGGCCCGACGGGAATCCGGTCGAGGGCGCCCTCGTGGAGCTGTCCGACGGATCCCTCCTGATGACGGACGAGTCGGGCCGCGCCGTGGTCGGTGTGCCGGTGTCGGTGGGGCTCACCACGGTGTGGGCCACATCGGGCGACATCGACTCCAACGTGCTCGAGGTGACGGGCCTGACCGACTGACGCCGAGGAGCGCCGAGTCCGATCTCAGCGGTCCCGGCGCTCCAGCACGTCGCCCCGGAACGGACCGCCCGGCCCCGTCGAGAAGTCTCCTCCCACGGCCGTGAGGACGCCGTCGGGTGAGCCGTTGATGGCGTGGAGGGAGACGGGCGTGTCCACTGTCTCGAACGCCACCGATCCGCTCGGGAAGTCCACCGTGCCCACCGTCCCGTCGTTGCCCACGACGTGGACGGTGTCGCCGTCCAGCCAGACCCCGTTGAGGCCCGAGAACCGGCCGACGTCGAGGCTGCGCCACTCGACGCCGTCCCACAGCACGATGGCGGCGTTGTTGCGGCCCCCGACCGACACCACCCGGTCGGGCCCGGTTCCCCACACGCCGATCAGGTCGGACGACGTGCCGGCGAACTGCTCGGTGAGGGCCTCGCCGTCCCAGTGGACGACCGCCCCCCGCTGACCCACGACGAACACGTCGTCGGGGCCGCTGCCCCACACCTTGAAGAAGACGCCGACCCCGGGGCGTTCGAGGTCGGGCACCTCCAGCCGCCGGAACCCGTCGCCGGTGTCGCGCAGGATCACCGGGTCGCTCCCGCCGCTCGCCTCGCCGCCCACCGCCCACACGTCGTCGGGCGCCGATCCCCACACCCCCCACAGGTCGCTGCCGGTGGGGGTGTCGACCTTCTCCCAGGTCGAGCCGTCGCCCCGCAGGATCGTCCCGTCGTTCCCGGCGACCACGAAGGTCCCGTCCTCGAAGCGGTGGATCCAGTTGAGGAGGGGCACAACCTGGCCGTGGTGGACGGTCGACATGGCGGCGCCGTCCCAGTGGAGGATGACACCCTCCGTGGTCGTCCCGCCCACGACCCATCGGTCGTCGTCGGCGGGTGCCATCACCGACATCCACCAGTGCGGGCTGGCGTGCATCGACTTCCATTCCCCGGCGGCGTCGTCGCCGCACGCCGGGACGGCGAGCGACAGCAGCACTGCGAGGACGACCGGCCTCACAGAGAGTTCAGGAAGGCGAGGATCGCTTCCAGGTCGCCCGGAGACAGGGCAGCGAAAGCAGCCCGCACCTGCGCCGCTTCCCCGTCGTGGAGCAGCACGGCGTCGGTGATGGTGTCGGCAACGCCATCGTGCATGTAAGGGGCGGTGGTGGGGAGGCCCCACAGCGGTGGGGTGCGGAACTCGGTCGTGAGGGCGCGTCCGTCGGTGATGCCGTGGGAGCCGGAAGCGGCGACGTCGTGGAGCAGGAGGTCCGAGTAGAGCTCCACGTGCCCGTCGCGGCCCGGCAGCGACGGGATGTGACAGGTCGCGCAGCCCACCTCTTCGAACACCTCGGCACCTCGCCTCACGAGCGGATCGGTCGGATCTCCCGAGCGCGGGGGAGGGGCGAGGCCCGCCATGAACGCCACGATGCGCTCGGCGTCCTCGAGGGTGAACTCGGGGTCCTTCACCCCGTCGGTGTCGATCACCCGGCCGAACGTCAGTCCCTCGGCGATCGGGAGCGTGATCCCGAGCTCGGCGCCGAGGGCGTCGCGGGCGAACTCGGCCAGCGACGGGACCTGGGCCTTCCACCCGAACCGGCCGAGCCGCCCGTCGACGAGGATGTGGGCGCGGCCGCTGATCCCGTCGCCGTCGGCGTCGTCGGGGTCCTCATTGGCGATGATCACTTCTTCGGCGATCTCTTCGATCAGCCCGAGCCCGAACAGCGCCGGGGTGTTGCGGTGCTCGAACACGTTGGCGAGGGGCGTGGCGGCGGGCGCCCGGTCCAGGGCGGCGTCGATCTTGGGCAGGATCGTCCCGAGCGCCAGGGGTATGAAGGTCCCGTCGTCGGCCTCGAACCCGTGGCGCATCACGTTCACGCCCCGTGGCCCGGCACCGCCCACGACCGGGTCGAAGTGGCAGGCCCGGCAGGAGTCGCCGTTGAAGCCCGGATTGCCGATCCCCTCACCGAACGAGTGGTCGCGGTCGAATACCAGACGGCCTTCGCGGAACGCCTCGAGGTCCTCGTCGGAGATCCCCTCGCGCGGCGCCCCGTACTCGCCAGCGGCCGGATCGGCGCCGTCGACCGGTTCGAGCCCGGGGCTGTGCTGGCTGCGCCCGCCGAGCGACGTGAGGAACTCCTCGAGATCCGAGATCTCGGCGGCGCTCAGGGCGACGTACCGGTCGCGCGCCGCCTTCGCCTCGCCACCGTGGGCGCGGATGGCCTCGTCGATGGTGCCCGCCCGGCCGTCGTGCAGGTAGGGCCCGACGGCGGCCAGCCCCCACAGCGGCTGGGTGCGGAACTCGGTCCCGGTGGCGTCACCCTGGAAGATCCCGTCGGCGAGGTCGGGGCCCATGTCGTGGAGCAGCAGGTCCGAGTAGAGGGGGAGCGGCCCGTTCGGACTCTCGACCCGGGGTGTGTGGCACGCCCCGCACCCGATGTCGTCGAAGACGGCGGCGCCGCGCCTCCCCTGCGCGTTCGGCATCTCGATGTCGGGTGCGGCGAGGAGCATCACCTGGCTGACGAGGGCGAAGAGGTCCTCGCCGCTCATCTCGGGGTCGGGCACGCCGTCGTCGTCGGTGAGCGGGCCGTCGGGCGCCGCCGCCTGGAATGCGGCGTCGTGGCCGAAGCGGGCGGCGTCGCCCTCGGTCACGTCGGCCTCGCCCGCACCGGCGCTGCTGTCGACGGGGAGGCGGGAGCGCTGCTCGTTGGTGAGCGGGTTGGTGGTGACGCCGAGGTGGTTGAAGAGCGGCCCGCGGATGAAGGCCTCGATCGACACGGTCTGCGACTTGCGCCCGAACCGGCCGACGAAGCCGCGGTCGTAGTTGGGGCGCCCGCTGATGCCGTCGCCGTCGGCGTCGTCGGGGTCGGCCCGGGACAGGATCTCCTCGTCGGTGATCTGGGCCATGAGCCCGGCCCCGAAGAAGGGGATCGGGTTGCGCTGGGCCATGACGTTGATGTCCTCCGACAGTGCGGGGCGGGCCGGGAGGCTCGGGTCGTAGTTGTACATGCGGATCACGCCGCCGGCCATGCCCTGGGAGGTCGCGGGGACGAACGAGCCGTCGGGCAGGCTGGTGCCGGCCAGGAAGAAGTTCCTATAGAGCGCGGCGCTCCCGCCGGTGACCGGGCGCTCGTGGCAGGCCGCGCAGAACGTCACGTTGAACGCCGGCCCGAGCCCCTCGGCCAGGTCGAAGCGGTGCAGGGAGACCGCCAGGCCCTCCTCGAAGCTCGCCATCTGGCCCTCGTCGAGGCCGGGGAGGGGGTCGCCGAGCGGGGCGGAGATCCGGGCGCCGATCGCACCGTGCGGATGGTCGCCCAGGGTGACCCGGCCCGAGCACGCCGCAGCCAGGGCGGCGAGGCCGGCCCCGAGGAGGCCGACAGCGAGAATGCGCCGCAGCCGGTGGCTGCGGCTCGGAGGCCTCATGTAGGCGGGGCGAGGCGCCCACCACCCCGAACCGTCGTTCACATCACGCGAGGCTCCGGCCATGGCGCGAAGAGTAGTGACACGACGGCGGTCGGCAATGCAGTTCTGCGACCCGCCGACGAGTCGCCCGGCTAGCGTCGCGGCGATGAGCGATCCGTTCGCAGACCTGGCGGCGCGCCGCAGCCACCTCGCCGACGACAACCTGCTCCGCGCCTTCACGCTGGTCATCGACCAGGTCGCCGACGGCATCAACCTCGGCCAGGGGATCTGCGACCTCGACACCCCCGGCCCGCTGGTGGAGGGGGTCATCGACGCCGTGTCCGGGGGCGACCGCCAGATCTACACCCACTACAGCGGGCTGCCCGGTCTCAAGGAGGCGATCGTCTCCAAGCTGGAGCGCCACAACGGCCTGTCGTTCGACCTCGATCAGGTGATGGTGACCACGGGCTCGTCGGGCGCGTTCTTCACCGCCTGCATGGTGCTGCTCGACCCGGGCGACGAGGTGATCCTGTTCGAGCCGTATTACTCCTACCACCGCTCGACGCTGATGCTGGCCGGAGCGAAGGCGGTGTGCGTCCCGCTCGAGCCGGACGGCACCCTCGACCTCGACCGCCTCCGCTCGGCCATCACACACCGCACCAGGGCGGTCATGGTCAACACCCCCGTGAACCCGAGCGGGAAGGTCTTCGGCGCCGAAGAGCTGGAGGGGATCGGCGAGGTCCTGGACGGCACCGACGTGTTCGTGTTCACCGACGAGGTGTACGAGTACATGGTGTTCGACGGGCGCAGCCACGTCGCGCCGGCCTCCGTACCGTCGTTGGCGCACCGCACTCTCACCATGAACTCGTTCTCGAAGACCTACTCGATCACGGGGTGGCGCATCGGGTTCATGGCCGGCCCCGCCGGGGTGATCGCATCGTGCGGCCGGGTGTTCGACCAGATCGACATCTGCGCCCCCCGGCCCATGCAGCGCGGCGTGCAGCGGGCGCTCGAGCAGCTGCCCGACTCCTTCTACACCGAGTTGCGCGACGGCTACCAGGCCAAGCGGGACGCCATGTGCGCCGCGTTGGAGCAGGCGGGTTTCACCTTCGCCGTCCCGGAGGGGACCTATTACGTGCTCGCCGACTACTCGCAGGTGCTCGGCGACATCCCCTCCGACGAGGCGGTCATGGCCATGATCGAGCGCATCGGCGTCAACGCCGTGCCGGGCGGGGTGTTCTACGAGGACCCGTCACGATCACGCCAGATCCGGTTCCACTTCGCCGTCACCGACGACGTGATCGCCGAGGTGGGGGAGCGGGTGCAGCGGCTCTAGCCGCCCGCCTCGCCGCCGGACCGCCGCTCCAGCTCCCGCTGCAGCGCCTCGGCGGTGTACGCCATCAGGGCGGGGTCCCAGTCGCGGGTGGCGGTGTCGATCGGGGTGTCGCGCTCCAGCAGCTCCACCACCGCGTCGCGCAGCGTGCGCGCCCAGGCCCGGCCGGAGGCGGTGCCGTGGTGGCTCAGCGTCCCATCGGTGTTGGCCAGGAAGACGCGCGCCTCGGAGGTCGGGTTGGCCCGCGACCCGCGCTCCCCGTACACGAGCACGACGCACGGGGCTTCGACGTCCTGGATGCCCCCCGCCGCGATGAAGGTGCCCTCGAACGCCCACCCCGACGACTGCGAGGCGTCGACGTGCTCCACGACCTTGGCCCAGTTCTTGAGGCGCTCGTCGCCGACGAGCGGCACCTCGATGGCCACGGAGACGGTCTCGCCCTGGGCGGTCATGGGTGCAGAGCGTATGGGGCGGGTGCGACAGGGGTCACGGGGCGCCCGTCGTCCGCTGCAGCGTCTCCTCGTCGAGGTGGAGGCCGCACTCCAGTTTGTCAGACCCCGCCCACCGCCCGGCCCGCTCCTCCTCGTCGGGCGCCACGGGCCGGGTGCAGGGGATGCAGCCGATCGAGCGGTAGCCGACGTCGTGGAGCGGATGGTGCGGGATGTCGTGCTCGGCGATGAACGCCCACACCCGGTCCTCGGACCAGTCGGCGAGGGGGTGCAGCTTCCACACGCCGTACTGCGCGCTCCACAGCGCCTTCGGGAGCCCGGCGCGCGACGGCGACTGGTCGCGCCGCACCCCCGAGGCCCAGGCGTCGAAGGGATCGAGTGCCCGAATGAGAGGCTCCACCTTGCGCAGGAAGCAACAGCGGTCGGGGTCGGTCTCCCACAGGTTGGGCCCCTCGGCGCTGTGCTGCTCGTGGATGGGGAGCACCTCGGGGCGGATGATCCGCAGCCCGTAGCGCTCGACCAGCCGGTCGCGGGTCTCGTGGGTCTCCCGGAACAGCAGGTGGGTGTCGAGCTCGATGATCGGCAGGTCGAGCTCGAGCTCCCACACCATGTGCGAGAGCACGGACGACTGCTTCTGCCACGAGCACGACAGCGCCAGCCCGTCGCCGAACTCGTCGGCGGCCCAGCGCAGGAGGGAGGCGGCGTCGAGCGCCTCGATCTCGTCGGCGCCGAGCGACAGCGGAGGTGCGGTCACGAGCGCCGCCTGGCCACGGCCTCGGCGTCGCGCCGCGACGACCGCCAGCCCCAGGTGCGGGCGGTCTTGGCCTGGCCCGAGTCGGCGGCCTGCCCGGCCCGGGCGGCGTTGACGCGGTCGATCGCCCGGTTGGGGCCGGCGTGGCTGCAGCGGCGCAGCCGGCCCCGGGTCGCTTCGATCGCGGCCGTCGGCGTCGGGTCGGCGCTCCAGGGCTCCGGCTGGTGGGCGGTGATCGCCCATGGCTCGAACCGCGTCGCCGGCGGCGCAGAGTCGGGAGCGATACCCCGCCCGGTCTCGGCGACGTACACGAGCCGGTTGCGCAGCGAGATGTGGACGTTGCGCTGCAGCTCCATGTGCTCCAGTCCGCCGTGCAGGTCGGACACGCCTGTCGGCTGTGGCATCGGCCCTTCTCTCGCTGGCGCCTTCGAGGCCGGCGAGGGCCGCCCGGAGGCGGTGCGGGCGCGGCCCCGCTCGGGCGCGAAGGGTAGTCGACGCCGCCATGGCCCCAGATCTGGGGGAGTGCGGCTCAGGGATGGGCCGTCTGCTGCCGATAGAAGCATCGTGGCTGCATCGATCCCGGCGCCGCGACCGCAGCCGGAGGTGTTCGTAGCCCGCCAGCCCACGTTCACGGCGGACGACGAGCTTCACGGTTACGAGTTGCTCTACCGGTCCCTCGAGGACCCCGACATGGCGCGTCGCGACCCGGCGCTGGCCACGAGTCGCGTCGTGGCGGCCGCACTCTTCTCGGTCGGCCTCGACCGCCTGGTCGGCGATGCCCGCGCCTTCATCAACTTCCCGCGATCGTGGCTGCTCGGCGGCCCGATCGGCCTGCTGCCCCATTCGCGTGTCGTCGTCGACGTGGTCCCCGGTGCGGGCGGAGACGCCGCCATGGTCGAGGCGTGCCGCACCTGGCACGGGAAGGGGTACCGCCTCGCCATCGACGGGTACACCCCGGGCGACCCGCGTGAGGCGCTGCTGCCGTTCAGTGCGATGGTCAAGGTCGACGTGTCGAAGGTCGGGGCCGAGGACCGCCGTGCCATCGTCGCCCGGAGCGCCGACGAGGGCCGCACGCCGGTGGCGGTGAGGATCGAGGGCCTCGCCGACTTCGAGACAGCCCGCGACGAGGGCTTCACCCTGTTCCAGGGCTACTACTTCGAGCGGCCCAACTTCGTCAACGGCCACGACATCCCGTCCCTGCCGGCCAGCCGGGAATGGGCGCTGCGCCACGCCAGGACGGGGGCGGACATCGACGAGCTGGAGCAGGTCATCACCCGCGACGTCGGGCTGGTCTACAAGCTGCTGCGCTACCTGCGCGAGGCGGCGCCGTGGCGGGGCGACGTGGGCGACGTGCGCGACGTGCTCGAGAAGCTCGGGCCCGGCCCGGCCATGCAGTGGCTGGTGCTCGCCACACTCGCCGCCGACGACGTCGGCCGCCACAGCGAGCTCATGAAGCTGTCGGCGGTGCGGGGCCGCATGTGCGAGGCCATCGCCGAGGAGATCGAGCTCGCCCACCGCTCTTTCGACGCATTCCTGCTCGGGGCTCTCAGCAAGCTGGACCGCGCCACCGGGCGGCCGATGCGCGACCTGGCCGACGCCGTCGACCTCAAACCCGACGTGCGCCTGGCGCTGTCGGCGGCCGACGACGACGGGCCGCTCTCGCGCATCCTCGAGCTGGTGAACGCCTACGAGGCCGGTGGCTGGGAGGCGGTCAACCGCCTGGCCCCGGCGCTCGGTCTCGCCCCCAACCGGCTGTCCGAGATCTTCTCACGATCGCTCGACTGGGCCAACGCCCGCACCGTCGCCGCCTAGCGGCGGTCACTCGCAGCGCAGCGTCGTCTCCGCACTGCGGCACTCGTCGGTCCCCGGTCCGCCGTCCACGGTGTCGTGGTGTCGCCCCCCGACGAGCACGTCGTGGCCGGGGCCGCCGGAGATCCGGTCCCGGCCCCCGCCTCCGCACGCCGTGTCGTCGCCCCGCCCGAGGGTGATGCGGTCGCGACCGCCGAGGGCGGCGACGACGTCGGCCCCCTCGGTCCCGGAGAGCACGTCGCGCCCCGCCGTGCCGACGATCGTGGCCCGCATGCCGTCGCAGTACGGCGTCTCGAAGGCGCCGGCGTCGGGGCCGGCGCCGGCCGTGCGCCGCACCCCGTCGTAGTCCCGCCCCGGCCCGCCCGGCGCCCCGGCGTCCTCGGCCGGTCCGCCCGGCACGTGGCGGCCGGAGGGGAGGAGGGTGGCGGCGATGGAGGACGCCACCGACGAGCCGTCCTGGCCGGTGGCCTGCTGCCACCCGGCGAGTGAGAGCACGGTGTCGCCGCCGTCGACGGTGAAGCGCCCCGTGACGACGTTGTGGTCGCTCTCGAAGTGGGGCGGAGAGGGGCTCGGCATCTCGATCACGCCCCGCCACGGATGGCGGGTGAGGAGCACGTTGCCGACCACCGTCACGCGGGGGCAACCCTGCACCACCAGCGCCCAGCGCCCGTCCTCGGCCTGGACCACCGTGTTGTCGCGGATGGTGATGCGGCGGCTGCAGCGGGCCCCGTCCTGGTGGAACACGGCGATGCCGCTGGCGTGGTTGTCGAGCAGCACGTTGCGGGTGAGACGGGCGTGGGTCACCCCGTCGAGGTTGATGCCGGCGCACCCCTCGGCGCCGTTGCCGGTGATGAGGTTGCGGTCGATGCGGCCGTGCGAGATGAGGCCGTCCCCGCCCTGGGAGAGGTCGCCGTTCATGTGGAGGCCGCATCTGGCGTTGTCGTGGAGGTGGTTGGAGCGGATGACGAACTGGTCCCCCGAGTTCGAAAGGTATATGCCGTGCTCCCCGTTGGAGTGGCTCTCGTTGCCGACGAGGCGCACGTGGTCGGTGAATGCGAAGAAGATCCCGGTCTTGACGCTCGACAGCCCGTTGTGGTGCACGACGGTGTCGACGACCGTGATGTGGTGGGAATGGGCGTCCGCCGAGCCGCGGACGTCGATGCCCCAGTTGGGGGCGCCCGTGACCTCGATCCCGGCGATGACCCACCACGACACGGTCCCGGCGCCCGACCAGGTCTCGAGCTCGACGTTGCTGTCGTGGCGGTTGGCGGGCCCGGGTCGATCGATCACCACCGTGCCGGGCTGCTCGGTCCGCAGGGTGATGGGTGCGCCGGCGGCCCCGGAGACCTCGATGCGCATCCCGGCGTAGGTGCCGGGCCGCACCACGATCGTGTCGCCGGGGCCGACGGCGTCGACGGCGTGCTGCAGCGTGCGCCAGGGATCTGCTGCGGAGCCCGCTCCGCCGTCGGAGCCGGCCGGGTCGACGTAGAAGTCCCCGGGAGCGGCGCCCGCCCCTGGGGAGGGGGCGGCCAGGGTGGCGGCGAGGACGGCGAGGGCGGCGAGCAGGCTGCGGCGCATCATCCGACGTTATCGGCGTTGGCGTGCTGCGGACTTGAAGCCCGCCTCAGCGGTCGATGCCGAACCGTCCTGCCGCCGAGATCGCCTCGGAGCGGTTGGCGACCCCGAGGCGGGCGTACAGGTCGTGGAGGCGGCGGAACATCGCCCGCTCCGAGTACCCGACCTCGTCGGCCAGACGGGCGACCGTGGTGCCGCGGGTCAGGGCGGCGAGCCACTCCGCCTCCTCCTCCGAGATCTGTGGCGCCGCAACGTGCGGGTCGGGCCACTCGGCGGCCAGGTCGCGGTACACGGCGGCCGGCATGCTGGCCCTGCCCTCCAGCGCCCCGGCCACCACCCCGGCGATCGATGCCGGTTCGCCCGCCCGATCGGCCACAGCCACCGCCCCGTGGTGGGCGGCGTGCGCCGCCGAGCGCGCCGTCGGGCTCGCCAGCAGCGCCACCACGACGGCGCCGGTGGCGGCCGCCGCCTCGATGTCCCCACACGAGCCGTCGTCGAACGAGACGATCACGGCGTCGGGGGCGGAGCCGTCGACGGAGACGGTCATGCCTGCCTCGACGAGGGCGGCCTCGAGCCCGCGGCGGTAGGCCGGGAGCGGCTCGACGACGGAGACGGTCGGCATGGCGCCGCGCACGATACCGCCGATGCGGGTGGATTCTGGCGGGGTCCCGCCACCGGTTGGCGCAGACCGGCGGGCGGGTGCGGGAGCACCATCGCGGTGTCCCGTCGGCGCATGTTCGCCGGGGGACTGCCCGGGCTTCCCGGCCCGGGCACCCACATCCGAGAGGAACATCAATGGACTCGAAGAAGTCCACCAAGAAGACGGCGGCCTCCCGCTCCACGGCGGGCAAGTCGGCCGGCAAGGCGGGCGCCACGCGCTCCGGCGGCGCCAAGATGCGCTGACCGCTTCTCGATGGGGTGGGGGGCTTCGTGCCGCCCTCCCCCGCGTCCGGGCCCGGACGCCGCGCTGCTCGGGGGGTCTGTCGGCGAGGCGGGCGCCGAGCGCTCCCGCGGCGCCAGGAAGCGCTGACCGTGCCGGCCTCCTCCCGCGTCTAGGGCCAGACGCCGCGCTGCTCGGCGGCGGCCCGGGTCCGCCCGACGGCGAGGGCAGTGGCGGCCATGCGGTAGTCGGGCGCGCGCAGCGGCGGGGCGTCGGGCACGGCGTCCTGCCAGCGCGACCGGTACATCCCCAGATCGTCGAGCAGCAGTCGGCGCATGCCGACCACCGCGTCGACGGATTTGTACATACGGCGGCGCAGCTTCTCGTCGACGGTCTCGGCGTCCCACTGCTCGTTCTGCAGGTTCTGCACCCACTCGTAGTACGACACGATGACGCCTCCCGAGTTGACCAGGATGTCGGGGAGGACGACCACGCCGCGCGAATCGAGGATGAGGTCGGCCCCGGGGGTGGTCGGGCCGTTGGCGGCCTCGACCACGAGGCGGGCCGAGACGCGGTCGGCGTTCTCGGAGGTGATCTGGTTCTCGATGGCAGCGGGAATGAGGATGTCGCAGTCGACCTCGAGCACCTCCTGCGGGCTCAGCTTGTCGGAGCCGTTGGCACCGACCACGGTCCCGGTCCCGTCCTTGTGCGCCTCCACCACGTCGAGGTCGAGGCCCGCCCGGTCGTGGATGCCACCGTGGGTGTCGCTCACGGCCACCACGACCGCACCGGCGTCGCCGAAGATGCGGGCGGCGTGGCGGCCGGCGTTCCCGAACCCCTGGATCGCCACCCGCGCTCCGGCGATGCCCTCCAACCCCTCCACCCCGCCCAGAGCGAGGAAGTGCTCGGTGGCGAAGAAGGCCCCGCGCGCCGTGGCGGTGGAGCGCCCCGGGATCCCGCCGAGGTCGACCGGCTTGCCGGTGACCACCCCCAGGTTGTTCTCGCCGGGATGCATCATCGAGTAGGTGTCGTACACCCACGCCATCGTCTGCGAGTCGGTGTAGAGGTCGGGGGCGGGGATGTCGGTGTGCGGCCCGATCGTGTCGCCCAGGGCGGCGATGTAGCGACGGGTGATCCTACGGCGCTCCTCGACCGACAGCGACGTCGGGTCGCACTCCACCCCTCCCTTGGCGCCTCCGAAGGGGATGTCGGCGATGGCGCACTTCCAGGTCATCCACGTGGCGAGGGCGGCGACCTCCGACTCGTCGACATGGGGGTGGAAGCGGAAGCCCCCCTTGCCCGGCCCCCGCACCGAGTTGTGGAGCACCCGGTAGCCGCGGAAGGTGTGGACGTGCCCGTCGTCCATGACGACGGGCAGGGTGACCTTCACGGTGCGCTCGGGGGAGAAGAGCCACTCGGCGATGCCGCGCCACCCCTCGAGGTCCCCGATGAAGGGCACCGCCTCGTCGAATTGGTGCCGGGCGATGCCGTGCAGGTCGAGGTCTTCCCCGGGGGCCATCGTCCCTCCAATGATCGTGGCCGCAGTGGACGCTACCGCGATCCTCCGGCGGTCGCACCGACCGACACCCGGAGCGAGGTGGCTCCGCGGAACACGAGGCTCGGTGTCCGCGGCGGTTCCGGGTCGACGAGGGCGACCCCGCGCCGGGCAAGGGCGGCGAACGCCTCCTGCAGCTCGATGCGCGCCAGCGGGGCGCCGACGCAGAAGTGGGTGCCGCCGCCGAACGACACGTGGGCGTTGCGGGGGCGGTGGAGCACCAGGGTGTCGGGGTCCGCGAAGGCGTCGGGGTCGCGATTCGCCGCCCCGAACAGCAGCCCGACCTTGTCGCCCCGCCGCAGGCGGTGGCCCTCCCACTCCAGGTCCGCCAGCACCCAGCGCTCGAACATCTGCAGCGGCGCGTCGTAGCGGAGCAGCTCCTCGGTGGCGTCGGGGGCCAGCCCGGGATCGGCGGCGAGCCGGCGCGCGGCCTCGGGATGGCGGGCCAGGGCGAGTGCGCCGTTCCCGATGCCGTGGACGGTGGCCTCGTGGCCGGCGTTGAGCACGAGCATGCACGTCGCCACCAGGTCGTCGTCGGGAAGCGGGTCGGGCGCCGTCGCCAGCTCGGAGACGAGGTCGTCACCCGGCGAGCGGCGGCGCTCCTCCACGAGCCCCCGCAGGTGATCGGCGAACTCCACCACGGCGGCTTCTGCCGCCTGCTCCTCGGCCGGCGTGACGTCGAGGTCGAACACGCGGACGATGGCGTGCGACCAGTCGAGCAACTGCCCGTGGTCGGCGGCGGGGATGCCCATGAGGTCGGCGATCACCCTGATCGGGATCGGGGTGGCGAAGTCGGCGATGAGGTCGATGTCGTCCCGCCCGGCGGCGTCGGCGGCGAGCGACTCCGCCAGCATCCGGATCCGCTCCCGCCACTCCTCGGCCCGCCGCCGGGTGAAGGTGTGGTTCACCGCCCCGCGGATCCGGGTGTGCTCGGGCGGCTCCAGATCGATGAACGAGCCGCGGATCATGCGGTACCAGTTCGGCAGGTGTGTGGGGTAGGTGCGGTGGGTGACGGCCTCGGGCGAGACGTGGCGGATGTCGCGGCCGAAGCGGCGGTCCCTCAGGATGGCGGCCACGTCGGCATGCCGGGCGAAGAAGGTGAGGCCCCACTCCTCGTCGCGCAGGATTGGCGCCTCGGAGCGGAGGCGGGCGTAGGTGGGGTAGGGGTCGCGGACGAACTCGGGGTCGTAGGCGTCGAAGCGCATCGCCACCGAAGATACCGGCGGGATGCCGGCGTCGCCCCTAGGCGACCGAGCGGGCCTGCACCATGATGCAGGCGCGCACCAGGTGGTCGAAGCCGTGCTCCTCGAGGTACTCGACCACGGCGTCGTCCTCCGCCCCCGGCTGGACCCAGACGGTGGTGTACCCGAGCCGGCGGCACTCGGCGAGGCTCTCCAGTGTGTGCGCCGGGGGCACGACGAAGTTCACGATCGTCGGCGCCTCGGGAAGGTCGGAGAGGCTGTGCCAGCACGGGTCGCCGTGCACCGTGTCGCGATACGGGTTGACGGCGAACACCGTGAAGCCCTTGGTGCGGAGGTCGCGGTAGATGATGGAGCCGTACTTGTGCTCGCGCTCGGTGGCGCCGACCACGGCGATGGTGGTGGAGGGGTCCTGGAGGAGGCGTGCGATGTCGCTCACGTCAGGTGCAACGGGATGGGCGGGTGCGGGATTCCCCCGACTTCAGCCGGCGATGCGGAGGGGTGAGGGGAGGGCGGTGAGCAGATGCGAGGCCAGGTCGTCCTGGGATACCGGCTTCGACACGTAGCCGTCCATGCCGGCGTCGAGGCAGCGGTCCCGGTCCCACGCCATCGCCGCCGCCGTCATCGCCACGATCGGGGTCTTGGCGACATCGCCTGCCATGGCCCGGATCGCCCTCGTCGCCGCCAGGCCGTCCATGGTCGGCATCTCGACGTCCATCACGATCACGTCGAAGCGGTTGCGCTCCGCCGCCTCCACGGCGGCTGCGCCGTCGGCCACCTCGGTGACATCGGCGCCGAGCCGCTGGAGCATCTTGACCGTGATGTGGCGGTTCACGGCGCTGTCGTCGGCCAGCAGCACACTGACGCCGTCGAGGCGGGCGGTCGACCCCCCTCCGGTCGTCGGAGGCTTCAGGACGCCCGAGAGGGCCGCGTAGAGCGCATTGCGTCGGATCGGGGTCCGGAGGATGGGGACGCCGTCGACCGGCCGGGTGACCGGGGTGAGGTACACCAGGCGGGCGGCGTCGTTGGCGAGGGCGCCGCCCAGGTCGTCGACCATGGTGGCGCACGCCAGGACCACGTCGAAGGGACGGCCCTCGGTGGCGGCGGCGCGGCGCGCCGCCACGGCCTCGGCGGCGGTCTCGACCATGACGACCTCCGACCCCCAGCGGCCGGCCAGCGTGGCGATCTGGCGGCGGATCGGCTTGAGCGACTCGGCGACGAGGACGCGGGGAGGGTCGGCGAACGCCTCGAAGCGGGGCCCGGCCGGCGCCGCGGTGCGCCCGAGGCGCACCGTGAAGCTGAAGGTGCTGCCCGCGCCCGGGCTGCTCGTGACCGAGATCTTCCCTCCCATGAGGTGCGTGAGCTGGCGGCTGATCGCCAGCCCAAGGCCGGTTCCGCCGAAGCGCCGGGTGGTAGAGGAGTCCGCCTGGGAGAAGGTGTCGAACAGGTGGGCCAGTGCTTCTGGTGCGATGCCGATGCCGGTGTCCGAGACGTCGAAGCGCAGCAGCATCCCCTCGTCGTCCTCCTCGGCGACGGACGCCGACACGTCGACCGAGCCCTCCTCGGTGAACTTCACGGCGTTGAGCACGAGGTTGGTGAGGACCTGCGTGAGGCGGCCGGGATCGCCGACGAGGGTGCGTGGCACGGCGGGGTCCACGTCCGCCCACAGCCCGATCCCCTTCTCGTTGGCGCGCACCGCATACAGATCGACCACGCCCTCGACGACGTCCTCGACGTCGAGGGGGATCTCCTCGAGCTCGATGGCGCCGGCGTCGATCCGGGAGAAATCGAGCACGTCGTCGATGAGCCGCATGAGGATCTCGGCGGAGCGCCGCACCGTGGCGGCGTACTCGCGCTGTTCGGTGTCGAGCGCCGTGCCGAGCAGGAGCTCACTCATCCCGATGACGCCGAACAGCGGCGTGCGGATCTCATGGCTGACCGTGGCGAGGAACTGGGTCTTGGCGGTCGCCGCCTCCTCCGCCGAGGCTCGTGCCTCCATCAGGCGGCGCTCGATCTCGCGCTGCGCCGAGATGTCGCGGAACGACACCACGACCCCGATGATCTCGTCGCCCGACCGCATCGGTGTCACGGCCAGTGACACCGGCACGTGCGAGCCGTCGGTGCGCAGCATGAGGGCGTCGTCGTCGCGCATCGATGCCCCGGCGAGGGCATTGTCGAGGGCGAAGCGGCCGTCGCGGGGGAGGTGGGAGTCCAGCGGGTCGCCGATGCGGAAGCGGTGGCTCACCTCGACGCCGTCCCACGCCCCGGGCTCCAGTCCGAGGAATGCCTCGGCGGCGGTGTTCATGCCGACCACCCGGCCATCGCGGTCGACGACGCAGATGCCGTCGCTCATCGAGCGGATCACGGCCTCGAGGCGATCACGCTCCACGGCGACCTCGGTCTCGGAGGCCAGGCGGAGCGACTCGTGTAGATCGCGCATCTCGGCCGACGAAACGGCCATCGCCCGCTCCTGCAGGTAGCGCACGCGCTGGGCTTCCTCGTACGAGCGGTCGACCATGGCCACCAGGTCCCGCCACGCCTCGGGCGAGGGCGGCGTGTCGGCATCGGCGCCGACCTTGCGCAGCTGGCGATCCAGGAGGCGGTCCACCTCAGGCCTCGCCGATCGTGGTGAGGGTCATGGTCTGGTTGTGGAGCGCACAGCGGCCGTCGGCGTGGGGGCTGAGCTCGCCATAGGAGTAGAAGCCGGCCTGGGTGGTCCCCGGCGGCAGGGCGTCGAGCGTCGCCTCCACCTCCTCCTCGGTGCGCTCGCCGAGCACGAGGCGGCGCCCCACACAGGACACGGCCAGTGCCAGGATGTCGCCGGCGCCATCGAGGTGCGCCCGGTGGGCGGCCTCCTCGGCGCCCGACACCAGGCGATCGAAGTGCGCCTGCATGAGCTGCGCCGT
>Ga0214472_10000997_pt1 | contig 33135 bp, 23 predicted proteins | sample RVTome_6_FD_207662 | JGI IMG/M metagenome (GOLD analysis project Ga0214472, IMG submission 207662) | Soil microbial communities from uranium-contaminated site in the Upper Colorado River Basin, Wyoming, United States - RVT140D175 | ecosystem: Environmental > Terrestrial > Soil > Contaminated >...
GCAATGCGACTCAGATGCCGCCTAATCTGATGGCGGGTAACAGCATCTTTCGCATCTTTCGCTTCGATTTCGATAGCACCGCCATAGGTAAAGAGGCAAAAATGGTGCGTCGTCTTCAGGTGGTCGAAGCCCATGACTTTGTCGCCGCGTGCGTTCATACCCTCCATGCCGCTTGTATGTTCGCTCGGAGTAGTCTCTGTCTTCGCCTTATCGGTTTGGTGTACCTGTTGCGGCGCGCACGATGCAACTATAATGGTGAGAATGGCTGAGAGCACGAGAAAATGAGGCTTAGGTTTCATAACACGTCTCCTTCGGGTGATTTTACTTCTAAAGGCGCGAAGTGGTCTAACCATTAATTATACAAACAAAAGTCAGTATAAACACCTTATTCCGTGTGTTATACGAAAAACCTTTTACCCATCTTGCCTTTGTTTGAGGTATTGCTTACTTATGAAATATATTCACTTAAGTCAACAGCTACCTGAATGATCATTGAACAACTTCCCACGTAACTTGTACCTAGGGTTCCTGAGGCTGCAAAGTGCAAACACTATTCTTTCAGTACCGAACAAAATCTTATAAGCTTTAAAAGATAGCTTCCCTTTTAACACGATGCAAACATTAACATGATTGCGGCAAGCCATTCACCCCTGTCGGTGGGTAAGAAACGGAAACAAATAAATACACCCTTCGACACTTCGAATGTACTCAGGGCTTTGGATGAGCGGGTTGATATCCGCTGAAAAGCCATGAAAATGTAAAATTTGAATTGATAAACAGGAATGGTGAGTCTTTGACAACTGGATATTGTGCTGACCCTGTGAGATGTTTTAAGCTATCTCACAGGGCTGAGATTTTTAGCGCTATTTGTAAGGGCTTTCAAGCCCCGCAGTTAAGTCGCACGGTCAATTAGTACCCATCAGCTAAACCCCTTACAGGGCTTACACCTTAGGCCTATCTACCTCGTGGTCTTCAAGGGACCTTTAGGAACCTTACGGTTCGGGAGATCTAATCTTGGGGTAGGCTTCCCGCTTAGATGCCTTCAGCGGTTATCCCTTCCGAGCATGACTACCCAGCGCTGCCGCTGGCGCGACAACTGGTACACTAGAGGCTCGTCCACTCAGGTCCTCTCGTACTATGAGCAGATCCCCTCAAATCTCCTACGCCCGCTGCAGATAGGGACCGAACTGTCTCACGACGTTCTAAACCCAGCTCGCGTACCGCTTTAATGGGCGAACAGCCCAACCCTTGGGACCTTCTACAGCCCCAGGATGCGATGAGCCGACATCGAGGTACCAATCCCCGCCGTCGATGTGAACTCTTGGGCGGGATAAGTCTGTTATCCCCGGCGTACCTTTTATCCGATAATCGATGGCCCTCCCACGTGGAGCCACCGGGTCACTAAGGCCTGCTTTCGCATCTGATCGACCTGTAGGTCTCACAGTTAAGCTCCCTTATGCCTTTGCACTCTGCGCCTGGTTTCCAATCAGGCTGAGGGAACCTTTGCACGCCTCCGTTACTATTTAGGAGGCGACCGCCCCAGCCAAACTACCCGCCTACCATTGTCCTGAAGCCGGATAACGGCCCTCAGTTAGAACTCTAGAACTACAAGGGTGGTATTTCACCTTTGCCTCCACCCTGCCCGAAAGCAGAGTTTCACAGGCTCCCACCTATGCTACGCATGAAGCACCAAAATCCAGTGATAGGATATAGTAAAGGTGCACGGGGTCTTTCCGTCCCGCAGCGGGTATCTGGCGTCTTCACCAGAACCACAATTTCGCTGAGCCTTTGGCCGAGACAGCGCGGCAATCGTTACACCTTTCATGCAGGTCGGAACTTACCCGACAAGGAATTTCGCTACCTTAGGACCGTTATAGTTACGGCCGCCGTTTACCGGGGCTTCGGTTCAAGGCTTCTCCTGGCAAGCCAGAATAACCCATCCCCTTAACCGTCCGGCACCGGGCAGGTGTCAGACCCTATACTTCGGCTTGCGCCTTTGCAGAGCCCTGTGTTTTTAGTAAACAGTCGTCACCGCCTATTCTCTGCGACCCACTTCGGCTTCAGCCGCGAAGGCTTACACCTACTGTGGGCACCCCTTCTCCCTAAGTTACGGGGTTAATTTGCCGAGTTCCTTGGCCAAAGTTCTCTCACGCGCCTTAGTATTCTCTACTCGCCCACGTGTGTCCGTTTACAGTACGGGCACCTAGTCATCAACGCTACGAGGCTTTTCTCGAAAGCATGGGCTCAGTCACTTTGTGGGGCTAACGCCCCTCGTACTCGCTCCTCAGGGTTATGAAAGGACGGATTTTCCAGTCCTTTCCCCCTACAAGCTTGAACCAGGACATCCAACACCCGGCTGACCTACCCTCCTTTGTCACCCCTTCGCTCCAACTAGGTGGTACGGGAATATTAACCCGTTTTCCATCGATTACGCCTTTCGGCCTCACCTTAGGTCCCGACTTACCCTGGGAGGACGAGCCTTCCCCAGGAATCCTTGGGCTTACGGCGAGGTGGATTCTCACCACCTTTATCGCTACTCATGCCGGCATTCTCACTTCCCAACAGTCCAGGCCTCCTTACGGTAACCCTTCTATCCGTTGGGAAAGCTCCCCTACCGCTACACTATTGTGTAACCCGTAGCTTCGGCACCAGGCTTAAGCCCCGATTCATTTTCGGCGCGAATCCGCATCGACCAGTGAGCTGTTACGCACTCTTTAAAGGATGGCTGCTTCTGATCCTACCTCCTGGCTGTCTGTGCGAATTCACATCCTTTACCACTTAGCCTGGATTTGGGGGCCTTAGCTGACGATCTGGGTTGTTTCCCTTTCGACCATGGAACTTATCTCCCATGGACTGACTCCCATGTTAAGCAAAACGGAATTCGGAGTTTGATTGGGTTTGGTAAGCCTTTCAGCTCCCTAGCCCATTCAGTGCTCTACCTCCGTCCGCCATCACATGAGGCTATACCTAAATATATTTCGGGGAGAACCAGCTATCACGAGTCTTGATTAGCCTTTCACTCCGATCCACAGCTCATCCGACAGATTTTCACCCCTGACCGGTTCGGGCCTCCACAGAGGTTTTCTCTCTGCTTCACCCTGGCCATGGATAGATCGACTCGCTTCGGGTCTATCTCCAGTGACTCGTCGCCCTATTCAGACTCGCTTTCGCTATGGCTCCACCTCGTTCGGCTTAGCCTTGCCACTGAAGATAACTCGCCGGCTCATTATGCAAAAGGCACGCGGTCAGGCATTCCGGCATGGGCGCATAGAATGCGCCCCTACAAGCATAGCCCTTCCACTGGTTACAGGCAGAAGGTTGCAGGTTCTATTTCACTCCCCTCACTGGGGTTCTTTTCACCTTTCCCTCACGGTACTTGTTCACTATCGGTCGACGGATCGTATTTAGCCTTGGAAGGTGGTCCTCCCAGATTCACCCAACCTTTCACGTGGGCCGGGCTACTTGGGAATGCAAACACGGAAGACCTTATACTTTCGCCTACAGGGCTATCACCTTCTTTGGCCTATCTTTCCAGATAGTTCGGCTGGCATGAGGTTTTGTAACTTCCTGAGAAATTCACAGATTTCTCCGCTTACACCCCACAACACTCTATGGGCAACGCCTGTGAGCTTTAACACCCATAAAGTTTAGGCTATTCCCCTTTCGCTCGCCACTACTAGGGGAATCTCGTTTGATGTCTTTTCCAAGGGGTACTGAGATGTTTCACTTCCCCCCGTTCGCTTCATAGGGCTATGTATTCACCCTATGATAGCCGAGGTTTGCTCGGCTAGGTTTCCCCATTCGGAGATCCCCGGATCAAAGCCTGCTTAGCGGCTCCCCGAGGCTTTTCGCAGCTTGCTACGTCCTTCATCGCCGTCCATCGCCAAGGCATTCACCATCTGCCCTACAAAACTTAACTGCAAGGCATGAAAAACCTTACATTCTAAAACGCGCCTTGATCTACTCAGCACAATATTCAATTGTCAAAGAACATTTGCGGCTCTATTGCCGCACAACAAATTTAATTTGCCACGAATAAACACGAATAAATTCAAAGTAAAGTATTCGTGAAAAATTTGTGTTAATTCGTGGTGCCTTAAATGGAGGTGAGCGGAATTGAACCGCCGACCTCCTGCTTGCAAAGCAGGCGCTCTCCCAAACTGAGCTACACCCCCAATTCTATGAATTCCAAATCACAAATCCAAAATCCCAATCTTGAAATTTGGTGCTTGAAATTTGGTACTTAATAATGGTGGGCCTAGGTGGAGTCGAACCACCGACCTCACCCTTATCAGGGGTACGCTCTAGCCTGCTGAGCTATAGGCCCAGAATTAAACTATGCCGGATACAGGATACACGATGCATGCTTTATCTTTATCCTATATCATGCATCTTGCGTCCTGCATCCATTATATCAAGGTCTGGCTTAAGAGCACCATATATATAGCAGACACAGCAGAACTGAATAAACACTAGCAAGGTAACTCCGTGTAAAAGGAGGTGATCCAGCCGCAGCTTCCGCTACGGCTACCTTGTTACGACTTCACCCCAATTACCAGCCCTACCTTCGGAGCCTGCCTCCCCTTCGACAAGCTCAGGGGTTAGCTCAGCCACTTCGGGTAGAACCGACTTTCGTGGTGTGACGGGCGGTGTGTGCAAGGCCCGGGAACGTATTCACCGCGGCGTTGCTGATCCGCGATTACTAGCGATTCCGGCTTCATGCAGGCGAGTTGCAGCCTGCAATCCGAACTGAGACGAGCTTTGATGGGATTAGCTTCTCCTCACGGGTTTGCAACCCATTGTGCTCGCCATTGTAGCATGTGTGTAGCCCAGGACATAAGGGCCATGATGACTTGACGTCGTCCCCACCTTCCTCCGGCTTGTCGCCGGCAGTCTCTTTAGAGTGCCCACCTGAAATGATGGCAACTAAAGATAAGGGTTGCGCTCGTTACCGGACTTAACCGGACACCTCACGGCACGAGCTGACGACAGCCATGCAGCACCTGTGCTGACTGTGTGAAGACAAGCTCCACAGCACCCCATGCTTTCACATAGGCTTAAGCCAGCATGTCAAACCCTGGTAAGGTTCTTCGCTTAGCATCGAATTAAACCACATGCTCCACCGCTTGTGCGGGCCCCCGCCAATTCCTTTGAGTTTCAGCCTTGCGACCGTACTCCCCAGGCGGGATGCTTAATGCGTTAGCTCCGGCGCGGAGATATAAACCCCCACACCTAGCATCCATCGTTTAGGGCGTGGACTACCCGGGTATCTAATCCGGTTCGCTACCCACGCTTTCGTCCCTCAATGTCAGTAACAGGCTAGTTAGCCGCCTTCGCCACTGGTGTTCCTCCCGATATCTACGCATTTCACCGCTACACCGGGAATTCCGCCAACTTCTCCTGTACTCTAGCTCCGCAGTTTTAGATGCAATTTTAAGGTTGAGCCTTAAGCTTTCACATCTAACTTACAAAGCCACCTACGGACCCTTTACGCCCAGTAATTCCGAGCAACGCTTGCCCCCTCCGTATTACCGCGGCTGCTGGCACGGAGTTAGCCGGGGCTTCCTCTGGAGGTACCGTCAAGTCTGTGAGGTATTAGCCCACAGACCCATCGTTCCTCCTGACATGGGTTTACAACCCGAGGGCCTTCTTCCCCAACGCGGCGTCGCTGGGTCAGGCTTTCGCCCATTGCCCAATATTCCCCACTGCTGCCTCCCGTAGGAGTCGGGGCCGTGTCTCAGTCCCCGTGTGGCCGTTCACCCGCTAAGGTCGGCTACCCGTCTTAGGTTTGGTGAGCCATTACCTCACCAACTGCCTGATGGGACGTGAACCTTTCTATAGGCGATAGCTAGTTGCCTAGCCACCTTTTACCCCTTTGTCCTCGAACAATGTGGTCTTATCTGGTATTAGTCCCAGTTTCCCGGGGTTATCCCAGTCCTGAAGGCAAGTTATCCACGTATTACTCACCCGTTCGCCGCTCAGTGTATCTAGGGGTTACCCCCGCGATACCTTCGCTCGACTTGCATGTGTTAGGCACGCCGCCAGCGTTCGCTCTGAGCCAGGATCAAACTCTTCATTGAAACTCATTAATCTACTGCTAGCGTATATTCGCCCGCATGTGTCTGCTATTAAATTTTCAAAGAACTAATCAATTTATCAATAATTATTAATTGATTTAAGTCAAGAGATATGTATTATACAAAATGAAAACTACTTGTCAATAAAGAAATACTAAATGAAAAATATTTTGAATCAACTGGTCTCAAGTCGCCAAAGATCAGCCAGAAAATTTACGTATTTTTGATCAAAATATTCATCTATATTAATATAAGCATAAAGTGAGTGAATAAAACTACGATTTATCATGATACGATGAGAGACATCATTAAACTTTATTTTATTACCACTTATCCAAAACCAATTATACCCATGCTTAGGGACATCCTAGAGAGTAATATTTAGTACAAATGAAGGTCCTGATATATACACATGAGTTCCCCCCATTTCTTGGAGGTCTAGCTAAAACAAGTTTTAAGCTAGCAAGCGGTTTTTCTGAGGGAGGTTTAGAAGTAACTGTCTTAGCCCCACGTTATTCAGATATGGATAATGAGGTTGACATTGAATGTAAATTCCAGATAAAAAGAATGACAGGTCTATCCAGAAACCATGGTATACCTTCGCCTTTGCCAGAAGCGGCCGGCATTTATTCACTATACACCGCGATGAGAAAGTATCGGCCAGATGCTCTGTTGGTTATCACCAGGGAGGGACAAACTTCAGGAGGACTTCTACGTGATTATCCCTTGAAGGTAATTGTGAGAGTCGCGGGCTATGAAGCATATCGATATCTTCTTGGTAAAAAATTTTATAACAGACTGCTCGGAAAACCTATAAAAAGACTTTATATGAAAGCATCGACAATCGTTAGCCCTAGCCAATCTACCAGAGAACTATTGGAATTAGCGGGAATACCCAGGGATAAGATCGAGGTGATCTATAATGGTGTCAGCGACGATATGTTATCTCACAAACCAGACACTGATGCCCTGAAGAAGCTGAGAGCCAAGTTTAATTTGAAAAATGAGGATAAATTAATCCTAACCGTTTCGAGGCTGGTCCCCTCAAAAGGACATAAAGAAGTTATAAGAATCCTACCTCGGTTACTCAAGGAATTTGAAAACTTAAAATACCTGATTGTGGGAGAAGGGGGATACGAAACAGAGTTAAGAAATTTAGCATCTGAGGAAGGTGTTATCTCGAGTGTAATTTTTGCAGGTCCCGTGACATATAATGATGTCAAAGATTATCTTGATCTCTGTTACTTATTTGCAATGCCAAACACCTCTAATGAAGAAAAAGAAAGTATCGAAGGATTGCCTAACGTGATCTTTGAAGCTATGGCAAGGGGAAAGCCAGTAATTACAGGAACTGAGGGAGGGGCAAAAGAAATAGTTGAGCATGGCGTAAATGGATTCGTGGAAGATGGTAATAATATAGACGCAATTTATGAGCATATTTTAGACCTCCTCAAGAACGAAAAAAAGGCGAAAGATTTTGGTGAAAACTCACGAAGGAAAATAGCAGAGGGTTATACTGAAGCCAAAATGATTCAGAACTACTTAAAGATCATTTATGATCAACGATAAATCTACTGAAAATCAACTGTGCTGCTGATCTACGCTAAAAGAATGCCAGAAATTAAACCAATCTTAGGGCTAGCACTATTTCTAGAAGTAATTTGACCAATCTACTTCGATACTTGCCTATGTCCATTTTTCCTTCCACATTTGAAAAACTAGCAAGAACCATATTTTATTGACATTTATAGAAACACCGCTATAGAAATCCTTAATATAGGATGAAACCACCTCCGAGTTAAATATCCCCTCTCTTCGTAACCTGTCCTCATTCAAATACTCCTTTACAACCTGATGTAGTTCACCCTTTAGCCACCTTGATAAAGGTGCCACAAAACCCTGTTTAGGCCTTTCTATTAATTCTCTTGGAATGTGTTTATATAGAACTTTCCTCAAAATATACTTGCTTGTACCTTCATGATACTTGAATTTCAATGGTACACGTGCTACAAACTCTAGCAACCTATGATCCAAGAATGGCTCCCTTCCCTCAAGGCTTACACTCATCGTGGCCCTATCAACCTTTGTCAGGATATCGTCTGGGAGATACGTCTTGAAGTCTAATGCCATTACCTTATTTAATAATTCATTGTTAGGCATTGATTCGATTGTGTCAACATAAGCTGCGTCGTATGAGTAGTTATATTTATAGTCAATAATGCCTCCTAGTTCCTCCGTGGTCCATTTACTTAGGTTGCACTTGTACATCTCGATAAGATTTCCATTGTTGGACTCGATTAGCATATCTCTCCATTTTATATACTTATCCTTTATCTCTTTAACCTCTGGCATAACTGCCTGAAAAGTTCTATAAAAATCGTCAACCCTGGAGGGATTTAGGCTTGTCATTGATTTAATGACGGAATTAGTCAAGAATTTGGGCAGTCTTAAAAACTTTTCGTATAATCGCACATAGGCCTTATATCTCGAATATCCACAAAAAAGCTCATCTCCACCATCTGCTGATAGAGCAACAGTTACATCTTTTCTCGCGAGTTGAGATACTAAGTATGTAGGAATTACAGAATGGTCACCAAGGGGTTCGTCATATATCTCGGGAATCTTGTAAATTATATTTGCAGCTTCCTCGACCGATAAATAGTACTCAGTATGATCGGTCCCAAGATAGCTTGCGATACTTTTCGACCAATCAGCTTCGTTCAGACCGCTTTCATCAAAACCTATGGTAAAGGTCTTTAATTTACTTCCAATGTTATGTTGCAGTAATGCTGTTACTATACTAGAGTCTAAACCACCGCTTAGAAAAACCCCAACGGGAACATCAGAAATGAGTCTATACTTGAAAGAATTCACTAAAAGATTTTCCAGCTCCAAGGTAATTTCCTCTTCAGTGCCCTCGATAGGATCCGCATTATAAAAATCAACTATATCCCAGTATTTTTTCTCAACTAATTTATTCTTATATAGACAAAGATAATGGCCTGGCTTCAATTTAAACGTATCGTGAAAAATTGTATAGGGTGATTGAATAAAACCGAATCTCAGATAATGAGGCAGTATACTCAGATTGATTTCTTTCCTGAAATTCGGGTGTTTAATTAAAGCCTTTAATTCCGAAGCAAATAATAATATGCCATCTTTAAAAAAGTAATATAAAGGTTTGACCCCTACCCGGTCTCTAACCAGATATAGTTTTTGTTGATTCCGATCCCAGATTGCGAATGCAAACATTCCAATGAATTTATGCACACAATCTATTCCCCATTCCTCATATGCCTTAACTAAAACCTCCGTGTCGGTGTTGCTCTTGAAGGCATATCTTTTTTTCTCAAGCTCTTCCCTGATCTCCTTAAAGTTATAGACCTCTCCATTATATGTTATCCATACCGAACCGTTATCGTTCGACATTGGCTGATGGCCGAGCGAGGAAAGATCAAGAATCGACAACCTCGTGTGTGCCAAGCCGACATTATGCTCTTGATCAATGTATAAACCCGAATCGTCAGGTCCTCTATGAGCTAAGGTATCTCTCATCGATCTCAGTATCGACTCATCAGTACATTTATTTATACTACAAAATCCTACTATTCCGCACACGTTTATTTCCTAAAATTACATTTTTACCAAAAGAAACAATTCTGATGGTTAAATGAGACCAATAGATTTTAAGTTTTAATTCTTAATTAGCAATCATGAATTCTCCAGATATGTTGTAGTAGAATAACGCAGATTTAGAATCCATCTAAACCATTTAGTATTTTTTTTACCCTTTCCTCCCATGTGTAATTCTTTACGTCGGAAGCGGATTGGAGGGATATTTTTTCAGCAAGAGCTTCATCTTCTAACACCCTCTTAATACCTTCAAATAAAGAATCAGCACTATCGGGACCGACTAATAAGGCATTTATTTTATCACTAAGTATTTCAGAGATAGCGGGGAGATTTGTCGCAACTATTGGGCGGCATGATGCCATAAACTCAAACAGTTTTAAGGGAGAAGTAAACCCAATAGCGTTCGTTCCATCCTGGATTGTCATGTCAGATGTATAGGGTATCACCAGTGCGTCAGCAGAGAAAAGGTACAGAGGTACAATATTGTGTGGAACAAAACCAACAAACTTAAAGTTCTCTAACTTCTTTTCATTAGCTATGTCTCTATAGATATTAATATCACTCTCAAGTCCTCCGACTATCAAAAAAAGCACATCTTGAAGCCTGCTTGAAACCCTGATCAGCAGATCGATACCCCGTCCCCTATACATGTTTCCAGAGTAGCAAACAATTTTTTTATTTACGGGAAGATTAAGTTTCTTGCGAGCTTCCGACTTTGAGGGAATATTTTGGAATTGTTCTAAATCTACGCCATTATGGGCAACAACCAGCTTTTCGTCCGGGAGACCCAACTGAGAGTATATTTTCCCTAAGCCCCTAGAGTTTGTTGAGAATCTTACTAAATATTCCGATTTCTTGAACATGTTAAATGCGAATCTTGCAGGTCCATTCACCAGTGGATGATGGGCATCATAAATTGTTGGTATTCTAAAGAATTGGGTGGAAAGATAAGTAAAAATGATATTCCTAGTAAGTACTAAATTGTACTTCTGTTTATTGAGCCATACATAAAATGAACTATAGGTACCGTGTATAAAATGCCTTAAAGAGCCGTTAGTAGAGGGGATTGTAGTTATTACATTGAAAATTGGTTCAACACCATAACACTTAAAAATATCAAATTTTGAATCATAAGACTGAAGTATAAGATCGACATTAATTCCCAGCCGAGCAATAGCCTGGCACATTTTCATCACATGTATAGGACTTGCTCCCCTTAGAAAAAGCTCAGGACTACCGACATATGCAACTCTTAACCGCGTTTTATCTTTCAACTTTGCAGTAAATACTCGAAGAATAAACTATATATCAAACCAGTATAAGCTTTTAATTAATGACAAACATTTAATATACTATTAGGGGATTTATTATAACTGAAGAATATGATTTATTTTAAGTTCTGGCATAGGACTTTCCGATAAAAATTACACCGGTGGATTTGTATAATGATAAAGACATGTCCTTTTTATATGAATTGTAAGCATGTATTGAAATCGTTGCTCAACTCAGTCGAAAAAAACAACTATAGATCATACATATAGGGCATGAAGAATGGTGGTTATCCATACCTAAGTGATTCGATCGGATCCAACTGAGAGGCTTTTCTTGCCGGGTATATACCAAAAAATATCCCCACTATTGCAGCAAAACAAAAAGATAAGATAATTGAAGTTGCTGAAACAACCGATGGCCAATTTGTGAATGATGATGAAATTATTGATCCCAATATCCCTAAAATTATCCCTATGAACCCACCAACTACCGATAGTAATACAGCCTCAATCATAAACTGGATCAGTATATCCCACTGCTTAGCTCCAACAGCCATTCTAATCCCAATCTCCCTTGTCCTTTCTTTCACAGATACAAGCATGATGTTCATTATTCCAATTCCACCTACTACGAGAGATATTGAAGCAATGCTCCCAAGAAGGATTGTCATTATCTTTGAAACGGTAAAGATTCTTTCTATATGAACGAGTTGGGTATTTACGTAGAAATCATCTTCCAAATCATCTGCAATCTTTCGTCGATCCCTTAAAATTTGCGTTATCTGCTCCTGTGCTATGGGAACATCTTCAGTTGAGTTCACTGAAACTGATATATTTTCTATATAAGAAATGCCCATTATTCTTTTCTGAACGGTTGTATAAGGGATAATTACCAGATCATCCTGATCCTCACCACTAGGGGTCTGCCCGATAGGGCTCATCACTCCAATTACTCTATAAGAGAAGCCCCCTAATCTTATTATCTTTCCTGTAGGATCCTGATTACCAAATAACTTTGATGCGACTGTAGTGCCTATGACACACACTAATTCAGCATTTTTTACGTCTTCATCATTAAAAAAACTCCCCCTTTCGGGGAACCAGTCGTTGATATAGGTAAATTCCTGGGATACACCTACTATTGTAGTGAACCAGTTCATGTTACCGGAGGCTATTTGTTCCGCTGTATCAATTATCTCCGACACGTGTTTGACAATGCTCAGACCTCTAATTGCATCGGCGTCACTGGCCATTAATGGCTTTTCCTTGTTTAGATTCAGCGTGGTACCACTCCTTGCTCTTTTCCCCGCATTAACAATTAGCGAATTGCCACCTAGACCTGTTAAATTTTCCTCTATCATGAGTTTTGCACCTTGCGTAAGAGCCATCATAGTTATTACAGCAGCAACCCCTATGATGATACCTATAGTAGTAAGGATTGAGCGAACTTTGTAACTTCTTAATGCCTTGTAAGCAATTTTAGATGCAACCCATAGACTCATAACAATTCTTTATCAATTAAAGTATATCGATTCTTTCTAACTCTAACCCAGCACCGATTCAATCAATTGAATATCGATAATCCAGTCCTTGCAATCTATTTAAGGATTTTTATCCATCACAATCTCAATTACCATTACTCAAATATCTCTTCTCCCAAATCTTGAACACAAGAAGGGAAAATAATTTTCTGTCCTGATTTAACAAATGACTTGAATGAAGACGCAGAAGTTTTTTTATATAACTCCTCTTAAAAAATTTTTCCTCGCCACCGAGCAGTATATCCGTTACGTGTTCTCCCCATTCATTTCTAATCCACTTAGCTAAGGGTGGATTAAGGCCTCGCTTCCTGTTTAAAGGAAATTCAGGGGGGAGAAACTTGGCCGCAAGTTTCTTTAAAAGATATTTTGTTACCCCCCCTCTAATCTTCATATTCCCTGGTACCTCGGTAAAAGCAAACTCTATAAGTTTCGTGTCCAGAAATGGAGCTCGCACGCTGATCGAAAAATTCCTACAAATCTTTTCGATCTTTGGGAGAGAATCATTAGCGGTGTCAATGAGTTCTAGATATGTCAGGATGCCAGTCAGTGAATCTGTGTTTGGTAGATCTTGCCTATCGGGATCATATAATTTGTTTCCAAGCTCATCCAATACCCAATCTTGGAATAACCTTTCTCTCAGCGGGGTACTAAAAACTGTCTCCCTCTTTGAATAGAAATCAATCGGTGATAAATTCTCCAGAAAGATTCGCCACTTAGCTTCTTCGGGTATAAGTTTGACGATATTTCTCAAAACCATATCGAAAGGCGGCACGACAAACTTGTTAATCCTCATATTTCTAATAACCTGGGAATGGGTCCTCATTCCAGTAAAAAGGCTGTCTGCCCCATCGCCTGTCATAACTGCATCAACGCTTTCTCCGGCAATCTTACAGCCATAATATGTTGGGATGATAGATGGATCACCAATTGGTTCATCGAAAAGAAAGACAGACGCAAGAAAATCATCAAAATTTGGCCCGACGAGAACTTCTTTATGGTCTGTATTAAAATAATTCGCAATCAGTCGAGAATAAGGCAACTCGCTATATTTATCTTCATTGAACCCGACACTAAAGGTCTTCACGCGGATTGGGGAAATCCTGTTCATTAAGGCCACGATCAAGCTAGAATCGACTCCACCACTAAGGAATGTACCCAAAGAATTTTCGCCTTTCATTCTTAATTTTAAGCTATCGATCAGTATTTCCTCGAGCCTCTCTAGAAGTTTAGCTTCGTTCCCTTTTTCAGGTTCAAAAGTAGGAGGCTCCCAATATCTTCTTGTTTCAAGCATTCCAGACTTTAAATCGAACCTGAGTACCGCACCCGGAAGAAGCTTCTTTATATTTTTGAAGATGCAAAGTTCATCGGGAATATTACGTGAAGCAATAAAGTGGTTTAATGCTGTTAAATCAATCTCTCTATGAAACTGCGGTGTTTCAATTATTGAATCAACTTGCGATGAAAAAATAAATTTTCCATCATGATTTGTATAATAAAGGAATTTCTCACCCACCGGGTCTCTTGCTATAAATAAAATTCCTTTCTCTTTATCATAGATACAAAAGGAAAAAGCACCGTTAAATTTCCTCACACACTCTTCTCCCCATTCCGTGTAAGCACAAGCAACGAGCTCTGAATCAGTTCCACTCTTAAATCTACAGCCCCTTTTTTCTAAGGTAACGACAAGTTCTTTATAATTATAAATTTCACCCTGGTATGTAACACTTATAGAATCTTTTCGCCCCGCCAATAATTCCTCGTCATTTAGAATTACGTTTTCCCCATCGTAAATGCCAAATATCTTACTCATGAGCAAGTATTATGAATCAATCAGTCGCATTTACAACCTCATTATTGTCGTATGACTGGAATAATCGTTGGTGAGAAACCACCAGTTAATGGTCAGCGATGTTACCATTCATTCTGTTAATTCTTGAGGGACGGGGTTAAAAGACCGTCTAATGTTTATGGAATTTGGAAAAAGTGAACTTATCTGGATGAACGTAATAATCAAATAAGCAAAGCCTGACCCGAGTCCCTCACTTTATTTTACGGAATTCTCTAAGTCCAGCTGACATAGAAAATACGATGTTTGTCTTTAAAAAAAACAGGCTCACGCCTTTTTCCACGTTGAGTGATATGGTGTGGTAAGTCAGCAAATACGGTTCTTGCAACCCTGGGCATATACATAAAGTCTAGCATCATATACATCCTTAAAGGGTAGCGTCCCCTTTAATTCCGCGTAAAAAATGGCTTTGTATTTCCTATAGATATAAAGCGGGCTATGGGCTCCGCGGAGGAGGTTGGTTCACCTGCACCTGACCCTGCACATTGACGATCCGCTGGCTCACCCAACCGCGAAGGCCAGTGAAGAGGGCGGCAGCCGCCTCCTCGCTGTCGAACCCCGCATACGGATCTTCCACGAGTGCCGACGTGACCGCCGCCTCCACGCCGTTCAGGAAGTTGTGAAGTGCCGTCTCGGAGAGCGGGCCGGTCATCGGATCGAGGAGACCCATCATGATTGCATTATACTGCGTGCGAAACGTCGGATGGCTGAGGATCACGCGCTGGTATTCCGTCTGACTGAACCCCTTCCGCACCTGCTTTGCGTAGATGTTCGCCCCGACGTCGGTGATCGCACCGTCAAGGTCCCACATCAAATACAGCCGTCTGCGCTCGGGGAACAGGTCCGTGTTGAAGTCGATGTGCCGGAAGTTCTTGCCGTGGGTGAACAGCGCGTCGCCGTTCGAGGAGAAGGCATCAACGGTCCCCTGCGTAGCATGATCTGCATGTCGATGAGATCGGGCAGCTCCGTCCCCAGCGTGACGTCGTCCGGCGTGGGGCATGGCGGGTTCTTCTTGGTGCCGACGGTGAAGGGCGCGTAGCAGAGCGCCGTCCATGCTGGGCTGTGGGGGAGGTCGCCGTCCTCGAGTTCGAAGGACCCGGCGCCGAGATCGTCGATCTCGTAGAGCCACGAACGTCTCACTCCCTCCGAAGTAGTCCCCCTGGGAAGAGCGCGGTTGCGAAGGAACTGGCTGTCCCGCTCCTCCACATTGATGTACACGCCGACGTACTGGCCGTTGATGACGAGACGCACCCAGGCCGCAAGACCAGCGTGGTAGTCGCTCGGGTAGAAGCCCGGTCCGGTTGCCATTTCGTGCAGATTCCAGGCGAGGCCCTCGGAGACTGGATCGGTGTCAGCGCCGTTCTCGAGGCTCAGCTTAGTCAGGCTACGCCACCGCTGCCCGCTGACGAACTCGTTGATGTCCACCTTGTACCCCACCTTGATCGGGTCAGCCTCGGACGGCAGGGCACGGCTCGACTTGCGGCGCACAGAGACGAGGAGCTTGGCATCTTCCTCTCCATTTGCCCAGAAGAGCGCAGGCACCTCGATTTCGTTCGTGGTGTCATGGCGGATGGTGTCCCAGTCGGTCTGCTCCATCTCTAGATTGAGCGTGAGGACCTGAAACGGGTTGAAGACATCCACCCAGGTCTGAGCCCAGGCGGGCACAGGAGCGATAAGACTGAGCGCGATGAGCAGAATCGCTAGATAGCGCATAACTTGTCCTCCCTCTCAAAAAATAAGTAGACTGCAAAAATGCAGTATAATCAACTGCTAAGGGTATTGTACTGCAAATATTTTAATATCCGTACTATAACAAATCTGATTTTATGTCAAGGGAACGAGTTAGATCATAATTAGAATTCCTCGAAATTGGGCTTCGTATCTCCTGATTATTTTAGGTTCAGGCGATCGGAGGTACTAGTATCATATGAGTTGATATGAATAATGAATAAGGGGTCAAACTTTATGGCACGTCCACCCTACAAAACAGTGGCTATCTACTACAAACCGAGCCGCTACCTCATTTAATGTGGGATCGCATAGCCTCTCCAATACATACATTCCGAACAGGGCAATATTTTCTGTTGAGTGAACCCATTGTTCATGACATGATAATAAGCTCCTGGACATTGAATTCTTCGCGGGCGAGACATTTAATAGAAGTTTAGATAAAGATGATAATTAGTCAACAAAAGATTTGACCCCTGACTTTTTTTAAGTAGTTTAAATTATTTTATTTTTGTTCTTCTACCCTTCTATTTTTTAAATCAACATTGATACTTTTCTCATCAAGATCTTCCTCTTTCTTGCCATCTTTCTTTTTTTCATTATCAATTAAAAGATAACTGGAGGACTAAAGTCCTCCGCTACATGTGTATTCACTGCTGGAAACCGATCCTACGATCAATCCGTCTGCCTCCCCTTTACCAAAGGAGAGAAGCAAATGACACCTCGTGGGAATTGCTTTGCGGGAGCGTAATTGGTGGAAGGAGGAGATTGCTTCGTCCCAGATCCTGAATCTAATTCAGGACTGGTTTCTCGCAATGACACTTTCGTGGATTCGCGATTACGCTTGTGCCCGAATCCTTCAATTCGGTATTCTTCGCGAATGACAGGCCGTGAGATTGCTTCGCAGGAGCCTGTACTGAGTGAGTCGAAGTGCTCAAATGACAAGTTTTATAAATTTGAGCACTCTTATTCAGTGTGATAGAATCCAAGCAATCATGAAGGTCAGATCGATAAGGGGCTTTAATGACATACTGCCTGAGACGACGAAGAGATGGCATTTCATAGAGGAAGCGGCTAGAAAAACATTTGAGCTATATGGCTTTTCCGAAATAAGGACTCCTGTAGTTGAATTTACGGAAATATTTGCAAGGAGTATAGGAACAACAACTGATATAGTCGAAAAGGAGATGTATACATTTAAAGATAGAGATGGTTCATCTATCACACTTCGCCCAGAATGTACTGCCGGTGTCGTCAGGGCATTCATAGAGAATTCCGTATATGCCAAGTCACCGATCGCAAAGTTCTACTACCTGGGCATGATGTTTAGACACGAAAGGCCCCAGAAGGGACGGTACAGAGGGTTTAATCAGATTGGTGCAGAATTATTTGGGACAAAGAACCCGTATGCAGATGCCGAAATAATTAATATGCTATGGGAGTTTCTCAAAACAATTGGAGTAATCGGCTTGCTCAGGCTTGAGATAAGCTCTCTGGGGGATGAAAATTGCCGGCCATTGTATATAAAAAAGCTAGTCGATTTCTTCAAACCACTGAGGAATGTCCTCTGTGAGAATTGTCAGAGGAGGCTTGAACTGAATCCACTGAGAATACTTGATTGCAAAGAAAAAAGATGCAAGGAAATTTCACGAGACGCTCCTTCAATGCTTGATAGTCTCTGCACCGAATGTACGGATCACTTTGAGCGAGTTAAAAGCTCTTTGGACGGCTTCGGTATTAATTTTGTAATAAACTCGAGGATCGTAAGGGGCCTCGACTACTACACTCGCACCGTTTTCGAAATTACAACAGAAAAACTTGGCGCCCAAAATGCAGTAGCAGCAGGAGGTAGATATGACGGTCTTGTAGAAGAATTGGGCGGACCGCCAACACCTGCAATCGGGTTCTCGATAGGAATGGAAAGATTAGTATCGCTACACGAGCTGATAGCTCCAGAAGGGTTTCAAAAAGAAGTGGATGTCTTCATTGCCTTCATAGGCGAGAAAACAAAAAACCCGGCGTTTCAATTAGCATATAACCTGAGGAAGCAAGGTGTATCGGTAGAAATGGACTATGAAAACAAAAGCCTCAAGGGCCAGCTCAAGAGGGCAGATAAACTTGGTGCTAAATTCACGGTAATTGTAGGAGAAGAAGAGCTAGGAAGGGGCAAAGTAAAGTTAAGAAATATGAAAGTAAGCCTCGAGGAGGAAATCGATATAGGGGATGTGACAGAATTGGAAACAAAGATTAAAACACAATTCAATCATCAATAAAGGTCTCCTGGAGACAGAACCCACTTAACTATCCATCCATTACCCGGACTGGGAAATTTAAGTGAGTCATCCCGGGTCAAACAAACGACAGTTCCTGGCTGAAAGCTTACTACTGGACGCTCAGGATCGGAAATAACTAAAAGACTTAAAAGTCTCGAAAGAAATGGTAGATGTCCTACAAGCATCAGTGATTTCTCTTCCGAGCAAAGCAAATCTGCGATTGGATCGACAGCGTCATTTGGAGCAAGTCCTTCAATAGTCTTAACTTTATCGAATATGGACAAACCTGTTGCTATTATCTCAGCGGTTTCTATTGCTCTTAATTTTTCACTACAGTTAATCTCTTCGGGTCGAATCCCCAGTTTACTTAAAAAGGTAGCCACTCGTTCTACGCTCTGTTTCCCCTCCACTGATAGTGGCCTTAGGGGATCCTCTAATTCGCCTTTTGCTTCGCCATGCCTTACCAGATAAAAGTACATGGAATTATCAAAGAAAATAAAATCACTTCACTCTCTTAATTACGCCGCATGCTATCCGGGCTCCAGCATCGCCGGCAGGATCGGTGATTTGGTCGTCTTTCCCAGCATGAATCACAAGTGCAGCACCATCAGGATTGAAAAGAGAGTTTTTGCCAGATCCCAAGGAGGCGAGGGGTGCGAGTACAACCTTTGAAGCGGTGCCATCAGGTCCCACAAGCAAATTAGGCATGTCTCCAACGTGTGCTCCTTCGCGGTTTTTTAAGCCATGTTTCCTTTCAAAGGGGTTGAAGTGTCCGCCTGCAGATTTGAAATCATGCGTTTCACATTTTCCGACGGCATGAATATGAATACCATGAAGTCCCGGCGGCATATCATGTACTTGAACAGATATTTCAACACCGTCAGGCCCCTCTATAAAGGTTGCATACCCAACGGTTTTTCCTTGATTATTTATTAGCCTGGTAGCAGCCATTTTTGATTCTGCCCGTAAGTCGGTGAGACCAGCCATAAGAAATAAGAGGATTGTAAAAATTAAAGAAAAGAATTTTACCATTATATACCTCCTAGTTTAGTTACTAACTGAACTCTATTTTTCTAAAACATTTACCACAAAACTTTATTCCTTTATAAAGATCTGCTCCACACTCACACCTCCCTACGACCATTGGCTTCGCAAGCTGTTTTAAGCTGCCGAGCTCTTTTTGAGCGTTTAAATGCACGACCCGCAACTCTTGTTGCCTTTCTTCAATTTCATCCTCGAGACTAGAGATATCCATACATTTCGATCTTAAGCTTTCCTCGTTGAATTTATTATTGTGCTTGTACATCCTGTACACCGCATTGCCCACATCCTCTATATTTCTCCTCCTCTTCGTCCTGAGTTTCTTGATTTGATTCTTGATCTTCAATGTTTCATAGGCTTCTTTAGACCAAATATTTACGATTCTCAGGCCTTTGTTTAATCCCTCTCTCAATTTGGTAAGAAGATCGGAAGTTTCATTTGTCTCAGCCATAGATATCTCCTTACGATTTATTGAATCTTTGATGATTACTGATTTCGTCCAGAAAGACTACTATATTACCTTACCACACACTTCTTACTTAATTAATAACGATGCGGCAAGCTGCAGGGTATCAGCACATAAACAAACACTCTCTTCAGTCAACGTGAGGAGCCCTGAGTCCTTTGACAACTCAGGAAAAACCCCGTCGAAGGAGACGAACCAATCTAAAACAGAAAACAAAAGAGGAGATTGCTTCAATTTGCTTTGCAAATTTCGCAAATGACTCCGTGACCTACCCGAAGGGGGAAGTTGTCTAAAATCTCATAGGGTAAGCCCGGCAGTCCCTTCGACAAACTCAGGGCAGGCTTGCCGGCGGATTCGCGAAAAATTGATATCTAATAATATACATTATTACGCATAAACATTAAGGCATATTTCCAGGTATGATTAAGTCCCTTGAGCCTAAAACTCGAGAATATTTCATATGACCTAGATGTGCAAAATTACTTCCATTTTGGTAGCAACTTAGCAAAAATTACAGAGAGTTATGGTGTTAAGAAAGAAAATCTTCTATGGTTGGTACATCGTCGGAGCATCCCTGATTTTAATCATCATGGATGGACTTCTTCTCTATTCCTTTGGCGTATTCCTGCCTTTCTTAAATGAAGAGTTCGGTTTTTCCAGAGCAATGGGTTCCTCGATATTCTCATTAAGATCCTTTGTGCTCGCCTTCTCCTTGACTCTGGCTGGAAAACTCGTGGATAAGTATGACCCTCGAAAGGTAGTGCTAGCAGGGGGTATAATCGCTGCTCTCGGAGTATTTTCATCAGGACTCGCAACGAAGGGCTGGCAGCTCTATTTGACATACGGTCTGCTGATTGGACTCGGAGACGGAGTTTTATACATAACCTGTGTTGCCGTAGTAAGCAGATGGTTTGTAAAGAAAAGAGCGCTTGCGATAGGAATCATAACAACTGGGATCCCACTTAGTGGACTCATTACGAACCCTCTCACCGCATGGCTAATCTCAAGCTTCGGAGTAAGAGATGCATTCTTCTCGCTTGCCGGAATTATCATGATCTCCATTCTCTCGGCATTGCTGTTAAGGGGTTATCCAGCAGATAAGAACCTAAAGCCTTACGGTGAGGAGAATGGAGATAGGTCAAAAACTCAGCCAATTCAGAGCAAAATTAAAAATAATGATGACTGGAAGGCGCTGGAGGCAATTTCTACACCTACCTTCTGGTTTATGTATTCCATGTACTTTCTAAGTTTTACTACATTTCTAATCGTAGTCATACATCTATTTAACTTCGCAATTGATTTAGGAATCCCTCCTCTTGTAGCTTCCGGTGCTCCCGCAGCTATTGGGATTGGAAGTTTAGTCGGGAGAATTGTTCTTTCGGCACTACTGACAGAAGTGATACACACCACTAAGGTTCTACTCATATGCTTCCTGTTTCAGGGAAGCTCTATTCTACTGATACTCGGATTTGGAGAAATCTGGTCATTCTATTTATTCGGACTACTGTTTGGATTTTTCTATAGCGGCACTGTCCCTATCTTCCCGACACTGCTAGGAAGATTCTTTGGGCTAAGCGCACTCGGAACTATTTACGGATTCTTTGGCACCTCGTATTCGGTGGCTGCAATAGGAGGACCTCTAATTGCAGGGTACATACACGATGTGACAGGCACATACCTTTACTCATTTATTCTTGCCGTAGTCTTTTGCTATATGGCAGCATCATTGAGTTTCTTCATAAAGAAGCCTAGGAAGCTTAGGGGAGAAGTAGCTACAGTCGCTTAATACTTGCAAGACCTCCAAACTAGGTTATGAGGAATTCAATCAGGTTTGAAGTAAAATTATTTTGTAAACTATGTACCAGAATACGACTACAGACATTTGCGAAGCCGCCGAGAAATTTCTCAAGGCATTGAATCTCGAAAAATATAACATTCTTTCGGGCTTGAAATCAGAAAGTAATCTAGACTATATATTCAGAAATTATTCTGACTTCCTGGACCCCGGACCTTTTTTGTCAATTAAAGCAATACACGCTCACAATGAAAAAGAAGAGAAAGGATTGAGGTTAATGCTATCCTTTTTGGCAAGAACCTTTATCGAGGGCAGGTCAGCAAAGTTAAGAGACCAAATTCTAAATACCGAAAGTAGGGCATCAATCATTTATAACAAAAGATCTATTCACTATAGATCTATTATGTACGAGATAAAAAACGAACCGAAGAGATCAAATAGGGAAGAACTAAATAGGAAGAGACAGGAAATCGTCTTAAGTCTCAATCCACTGTATCTCAAATTATTAGAAACTTTTAATAAAGATTCAGAGGAGCTAGGCTTTCCAACATATATTAGACTGCGCGATGACTCAGAGGGCATAGGGCTCAGTAAATTAAGGGAAGAAGCAAAGCTTTTTTTGAGTGATACAGAGTATATTTATAGGGATCTGCTCAAGTGGTTTCTCCTGAGGCGTATGGAACTGAAACTGGAAGACGTGAATTTGAACGATCTTCATTACTTATTTAGCTCATTCGAATTGAGATCCAATTTCCCTAAATCGCTATTAGAAATAATCGCAAAAAGTCTGCTCTCGGAAATGAATATACAGTTTGCCAGCAGCATAAAAACAGATTCTGAGAAGAGAAATGGGAAAGTTCCAGGATCATTTTGCCTTCCAATAGAAGTCCCAAACAAGATTCTGTGTTCAATAAACCCGATTGGAGGGGTCGAGGATTATGAATCCTTCTTTCAAACACTGGGAAAAGCATTATGTTATGCTTACACCGAACCAGACGAATCCTTCGAATTCAGAATGCTCAGGGAATCGACGTATTTAGCGATCTTTTCTCATTTATTTAAAAATCTGATATATCAACCCAAGTGGATAAAAAAATACTTAAAACTTGACCCGGGTAGCGACTTTTTGGAATTCATGCATTTAAGACAGCTAATGACCCTGAGATATTACTGCGGGAAACTTATCTATGAGTTTTTAATTCATGAAAACGATGAACATCAAAATAGGTCGGAATATTACTCACAAATCCTGAAGGAAGCTATATTGGCTAAACATGATGAAGCGGATTACCTAATCGATACTGAACCATTTCTCGATTCGGCTATATATCTTAAGTCGAGCTTCATTGAGGCTAGTTTTAGATCTTTCTTAAGAGAGGCTTTTGATGAGGAGTGGTGGAGGAAAAAAGAGGCTGGAAATTTATTTCTTAACTTGTGGAAAGATGGAGGCAGGATGACATCAAAAGATATCGCCGAGAAATGTGGAATAAAAGAAATAGATTCAACCCAACTGTTAACTAATTTTCAACAAATTTTTGGGTCATAATTTAGTAGTTCTAAATGAGCACTGGTATCTTCTATAGCCACATATTTAAGACAAGCCCGGGCCCTGTGGTCGGGCCGAAATTCATCAATTTCCCCGAATTGCTCGATGGAGTTCTACGATTACCGAACGTAAGACTATTTGAGCATGAACCTGTGACAGAGGATTTGCTTCTAAAATTTCACACCAGGGAAATGATCGAGAATCTCAGAAAAAGATCGTATGGGAAAAATGCATTCCTCTCAGTGGGAGCCTGTATTGCGGCTACGAAAATGATTATGGGTGGAGAATTAAAGAACGGTCTGCTATTCAACAGTGCCTCTGGACACCATGCTGGACGAACATCGGCATGGGGAGGGACTTACATAAACTGCGTTGCACCAGCCGTATATACAGCAAGAAAGACACCTGGTATTGAGAAATTTGTCCTTCTTGATACCGACTGTCATCATGGAGACGGCGATAGGGATATGTTTGAAAATGACGATTCATTTTTTCATATCTGTTTCTGTGACTCGGATTTTGAGAGCGAAACAAATAAATGTGTTGGTGTGGGTTGGAGTTCAACCGATGAAAATTATCTTAGTCTGATAAAGACTGAATTCATGCCTCGAGCTAGAAGCTTTAAGCCCGAGATGATATTTCACTTTCTGGGCCATGATACTTGCCGGGGTGACTATGGAGATATTGGATTAACTGAGGGATTTTTTATTGAACTCGTAAGAGTAGTAAAAGAGTTCTCGGAAGAGGTTTGTAAAGGCAGGTATTTAATAATTACGGGCGGGGGCTCACGTCGAGATGTCGCGGAATACATATTTCCAAAGATTGCCGAAATTCTGGCAAGTTAAAATAAAGATGCAGGATGCAAGATTCAGGATGCAGGATGCAGGATGCATCGTGCATCATGGATTCAAAATCACCTTTCCAAACTGACTCCTCTCCTCCAAGAGCTTTTGCGCGATAGCCGCCTCTTTTAAAGGAAAAGTCCTATCTATCACAGGGCGAATAGTTTTCTGAGAAACCAAATTCATAACACTGATCAAATTATTCCTTGGCGCATTAAACACTGTCACTCCAAAAATGGAAACGTCTTTCATAATTATCGGCCCGAAATTTATTGTAGCTGAACCCCCACCAACAACTCCCACCAACAGAAGCCTCCCTTTTGGAGAAAGAGCTTGTATATTTTTTTCCCATACCGAGGCCCCAATTTGGTCGAATATAACGTCAACACCCTTATTATTGGTTATTTTCTTCACTTCTTCCGAAAAGTCTAACCTATTGTAATTTACGGTTTCATCCGCCCCAAGTTCCTTAGCCTTTGAAAGCTTCTCGTCAGTGCCCGCCGTAGCAATTACCTCCGCGCCTGAGAGTTTTGCAAGCTGCACTGCTGCGCTTCCAGTACCGCTCCCTGCTGCATGAACAAGTACAATTTCACCCCGTTTTAACCCTGCCCGTTCAAATAGACCATACCAGGCAGTGACGTAACATATCGGAAGGGTTGAAGCATCATCATATGACAGGTCATCGGGTATGGGAACAACATTCGATGCAGGTACTTTCACGTACTCCGCAAACCCGCCATAAAGATTTACACCTATTACCTTAGGGGGGCCGCCTGACTTCAGCGTCGGATCTATGACAACTCTTGTCCCTATCTTCAAGTCTTTAACATTCATCCCAACCTCTGCCACATCTCCGGCAATATCCACACCCCCGATATGGGGGAGGTCAACTGGCCTCGGAGATTTACCCGATCTCAATCGCAAATCCAATTGGTTTAAAGAAGAAGCCTTCACTCTCACGACTACTTCATCACCTCCTGCTTTAGGATCAGGCACATCCTCGTATCTCAGGACTTCAACGCCTCCAAACTCATGATATCTAATTGCCTTCATACAAGGCCCTCCTTATTTGCTACTCAGTATTTTTATTTCAAAAATATTGAATGGCTAAGATATTACATGCAGCGCAATAATATATCTGATTTTTATAGATCACTTAATTTTTTTAAAAAACCGGACAAAGAATGGGGGAGTAAAGTCCTCCCCTAAACACCCTCCAACTTTCACCCTCCCCTCCTTCGCTTTTTCTCAGGACATGCACAAGCGGGGGAGACAATATTCTCTTCCCCCTTGAGGGGGGAAGATTGAGATGAGGGCTGGGGTTGGAAAACCCCGCCCATCTGACACGAATGACAGAATAAAACAAAGAAGACATTCCCCTAAGATCAGAATCATTGAATAAGATGGATTAATGTGCTACTTTTTTGATTAGGAGAAAATCAATCACTCACACAATCGATTGATATAATAGTCCAATGTTCGGTATAGGAACAGGTGAAATTCTAATAATACTTTTAATTGCCCTTCTTGTCCTTGGGCCGAATGAAATACCTAAGGTTGCCAGAACTATTGGAAAGACGATGAGAGACCTACAGAGGACCAAAGATGAAATAAGACAGTCAATCGACAAGGAGTTTGAAGACATTGATGAGAACAAGAAGACACCTGAAAAAAGTGCAGAAGAGAATAAGGGAGTAAAACAGCAGGATAGATTGGTTTGAAACCAATGAGTTTGAGAAAAGACTATCCTCTTTACTATTGCACACCTTAGAAATTGACATCTCCAAGTTTAAGGCTCAATCCTTAAACAAATAATCAAGACGCAATCAGACCTAGATGACCAAAAAACAGAGCAGAGTCCCATTATACGAATTACACCCTCGAACTTCATTGTATCCCTTGTTACTCCCGAACGGACACGAAAAAACGATCGAGATAAGCCCAGGAATGGCCTTCGGCACAGGGAATCACACTACAACCATCCTTTGCATAAAGATGTTGGAACATATGCTCAAAGAAACAAAAATAGAAAAGGTCTTAGACGTGGGATGTGGAAGCGGAATTCTCGCAATCTGCGCAGTTGCTCTCGGAGCAAAGACTGCTCAGGGTTTTGATATAAAGATATCGGTGGTGAATGAAGCCAGAGAAAACATCGCCAAAAACGGACTTTCTTCAAGAATAGAAGTTCATCGGGGAACTATAGAGACCATTAATGATAAGTTTGATCTCATCACAGCTAACATATTAATAGATTTAATTAACTTAATCAGTGATGACCTTGCTTCCAGGATGAAACAAGATGGATTTCTTATAATCTCCGGTTTTAAGAATGAACATAGGAATGATGTAATTAAGAAGTTTACCGATAAAGCCTTAATACCAATAAAACAGTTAGCCGATGACGAGTGGAGCGCACTATTGCTTAGGAAGTTAGAATAATTAATGTTATGTTTAGCAGTAAAACAAGCTAGCCTCATACTCTTACTTACAACTTGCTTATAAAATATAGTCGGATACAATTTTTGTCTACACTCAATTAAGGAAATCCAGTGCCAAAGCTCACAATAGATGGAAAAGAAGTTGAGGTCGAAGACGGTTTAAACCTCATTCAGGCTGCATCACGCATTGGTGTTGAAGTTCCACACTTCTGCTACCATCCAGCCTTAAGTATTGTAGCACAGTGCAGGCAGTGTCTTGTCGAAGTCGAAGGTGTGCCGAAGGTAATGCCTGCCTGCAACACCTTTGTTAGAGATGGTCTCATCGTTAAAACAAATTCTGAAAAGGCAATCAACGCAAGAAAGGCAACTGTCGAATTTACCCTGATTAACCATCCTCTAGACTGCCCGATATGTGATAAGGGTGGAGAGTGTCCATTACAACTTACCGCATTCACTCACGGGCCGGGGTACAGCAGATTCGACGGACCGGAAGAGAAAAGGGTGAGGAAAAAGTATTACCTAAGCGAAAAAATATTATATGATCCAAACCGCTGCATAATGTGCACAAGATGTGTGAGATTTACAGACGAGATCACTAAGACAGGAGAGTTAGGATTCGAAGGGCGTGCATTCAGAAAGAGGATCGTTGTCTTTCCTGGAAAAAATCTAGACAATGAATTAGCAGGCAATGTTATCGACCTCTGCCCGGTTGGTGCGCTACTCAACAAAGAAACCCTCCACGAAGAAAGGGTTTGGTACTGGAAGTTTACCGATACGGTTTGCCCCCTATGCAGTAACGGTTGCAATATAACGGTTGGGGTTGATCCACGGATGGGTCGGGTTTCAAGGGTTCGTCCGAGGACTAATCTTGAAGTGAATAACTACTGGATTTGTGATAGAGGCAGATACAATTTTAAAGCTATACAAACTGGAAGGCGTCTTAAAGATCCAATTATCAGAACAGGTGAAGGCTTTGAGATCACAACATGGGAAAAGGCTATCGGTTTTATTACATCTGAGATTAAACGGATCAAGAATTCCAATGAGGAAATAACATTTGTCTGCTCCCCGCTTCTTACAAATGAAGAACTCTATATGCTTAAAAAGCTTGCAGGAATCTTGGGGATTAGAAACATTTCTTCAAACATAGTTAAGTCTGAAGGTGAGAAGCAATTTGGACTAATAAGCACCGACCCTTTCCCAAATAGCACCGGTGTTAGAGACATTATTTTATCTGAGAATAATGAAGATATAAAAGGTACGATAGAAGCTATCATGGAAAGGAAAATAAAGGCTGTATATATGATAGGGGAGGACCTAGTCAACTTTATTCCTGATGAGACTAAAACGAATTTCACAGAAGCCTTGGCCAGTCTTTCACTGCTGATTGTTCAAGATTTTAAACTGAGTGGTACTGCACAGATGGCTCATGTAATTCTTCCTGGTTCTACCCCATATGAAAAGGACGGAACATTTACGAATGACAATGGCCGGGTGCAAAGGATTAAACAAGTTATCCCTCCACCCGGGAATGCAAAGCCTGATTGGGAGATTATTAAACTCATAGGAAATTCCTTTCAGGATGGAAGTTTCAATTACTCAAATCCGTCTCAAATCATGCTTGAGATATCCGAGAAAATTCCTTCTTACAAAGGAATAAGCTACGATAAAATCAGCTCATTCGGGATTAACAAGAACAGTTAATATTGGTATTCAAAGAAAGGAGAATCAATGCTCTGGATTGATATAGGCATATCCTTTGTAAAAGTGGCCTTGTTGTTATTTGCAGTATTAACACTAGTTGCCTATTTAACCTTTGCCGAGAGGAGAGTCAGCGCATTTATTCAAGACAGGTTGGGTCCGAACCGAGTAGGTCCATTTGGACTACTTCAACCCCTTGCCGATGGTCTAAAGTTTATATTTAAAGAAGATATAATCCCTCAACAAGCGTATAAGCCGTTATATATTCTTGCCCCTGCATTCGCTTTTATTACGGCAATCATAGCCCTTGCAGTGATTCCTATAGGGGAAGGTTTTAACACAACAATCTTCGGTCTATTAGAGGAACCGACCTATGTAAGATTCCAAATCGCTGATATTAATGTCGGTCTTATATATGTGTTCGCTATAGGATCTTTAGGGGTATACGGTATAGTGATTGGAGGATGGGCTTCAAACAGCAAATACTCACTGCTGGGAGCGCTCCGATCCGCTGCGCAGATGATCAGTTATGAGGTCCCTCTCACCCTGTCAGTTTTAGGTGTCATAATTCTTGCAGGATCATTCAAACTAACCGAAATAATACATGCACAGTCTAATCTTTGGTATGTTGTGCCACAGGCTTTGGGTTTTCTCGTCTTTCTGGTTTCATCCTTCGCAGAAACAAACCGGCTACCGTTTGACATGCCGGAAGCGGAGCCAGAAATCGTTGCGGGTTATCATACAGAATACAGCAGCATGAAATTTGCGATGTTCTTCATGGCCGAATATGCACATATGATAGTCGTCTCATCCCTTATGGTTTGCCTATTTTTAGGCGGGTGGTATCCACTACCGTTAGGAGGATGGTGGGGAATAGACATCGAAAGATACTGGTTTTTACCTCCAATTGTGTTTGTGGGAAAGGTCTTTTTCTTTTTGTTCCTTTTTATATGGGTGAGGTGGACCATTCCCAGATTCCGCTACGATCAGGTTATGGGACTCGGCTGGAAAGTCCTCTTTCCCCTTGCGGTCCTAAACATAATAGGCACAAGCGCAGTTGTCGTTTATTTACAGTAGTGGCACGTTGCAACGTGCCACTACTGATTTTAGGATTGGCCTTAATGATAAAAAAATATGACCTCCCGAAGGTTCATACCTCCAGGAGGTTCGGTTTTCGATTATTTTACCTTTTCTACAATCATAGCAATCCCCATTCCACCACCTATACAAAGGGAAGCAAGGCCTACTTTTGCCTTTTTCCTCTTGTGTAACTCATGTATTAATTTTGTTAGAAGTACCGATCCTGACGCACCGATTGGATGTCCAAGTGCTATTGCTCCACCGTTTACATTGAGCTTTTCTTCCGGAATCGGGAAATCGCTCAAGACTGCTAGAGACTGAGCGGCAAACGCTTCGTTTAATTCAACCAGATCTATATCGTCAATAGAAAGGCCAGCCTTATCCAATACCTTTTGCATGGCTGGTACTGGACCAATCCCCATGATCGAGGGTTCGACTCCAGCCACTGCATAGGCTCTGATCGAAACCAGAGGCTTAAGCCCAAGTTCTTGAGCCTTTTTCTCGGATGCAACTAGCATTGCTGCAGCTCCGTCATTTATACCGGAAGCATTCCCTGCAGTAACTGTTCCCCCAACCTTAAACACAGGGCGCAAACCTCCGAGAGCCTCGAGGGTCGTATCAGCCCTAGCGTGCTCATCCTTGACGAATGAAACTGGATCCCCTCTTCTCTGAGGGATCATTATGGGAACTATTTCATCATTAAATTTTCCTTCCTCCATAGCAGCCTTGCATTTCATCTGGCTCTTGTAAGAGAACTCGTCTTGTGCCTCCCTTGAAATGTTATACGACTCGGCGAGGTTCTCTGCCGTTACTCCCATGTGATAGTCATTAAAAATATCCCAGAGACCATCATAGACCATTCCATCCGTTATCTCTTCCTTTGGCATGCCCATCCTGTATCCATAGCGAGCCTTCATAAGATAAAATGGAGCCGCGCTCATGTTCTCGATTCCACCCGCTAAAATTAAGTCTGAATCCTCCGCCTTTATTGCCTGTGCCGCCAGAGCAACCGTTTGCAGGCCAGATCCACAAACCCTGTTCAGTGTGAATGCAGGTGTCTCAATACTGAGCCCTGAATTAAGTGCAACCTGACGGGAAGGGTTCATCCCCTGACCGGCGCTCAATATATTACCCATTATACAGTCATCAATTTCTTTAGGATCGATATCCGCCCTGCTTAAAATCTCCTTTACAACAGTTGAACCTAAAACTGTCGCAGGTATATCCTTTAAAGACCCACCAAACGCTCCTATAGCCGTTCTTAGAGGTTCACATATTACTGCCTTCTGCATGTTAAATCCCTCCTAAATTTTTGTGAATAGCTGGGATTCTACCTAAGAAAAAGGTCATTTGCAAAAAGCTGTTATATCAAAATACATAATCGTAGCAGCAACGTTCGCCCAGCCAAAAAAACAAATTCCAACGTAGGGCCCGTTCCCCGAACGGGCCTTATAAACCGGACTGATGAGGCATCAGTCCCTACATTTGTCTATATTGCCGGCGCAGTGCCACGCGGTTGCTGGGAGATTATTTTTTTAATGTAGCGGCGACCTTCAGGTCGCCACCTGTGGGAGGCTAAAGCGCTGCGCTCCATTAGATGTTAATAAATAATCCCAAAATATCTTGACATTAAAAGCTCATTAAGGTAACTCATTAAAAACCCACACAAAGGAATAATCTTGTCCAGAAGAGTAGTTGGAATAGTTTTCGGTGGCAGGTCTGTTGAGCACGAAATCTCTCTTCTATCTGCCAGGTCAATCATACAAAATATTGACTCACGCAAATTTGATATCTTCCCGATTTTTATAATGAAAGACGGTAGTTGGAGAAAGGCCTCGATAGAGGACTGGGTAGTCGGGGGTGAAATTATTATTTCTGACCTCACCTTTCTTACCCCTTCCTTAGACCCTCAGAAGCCCGTTTTTTATGAAATTGAAAATAAAAAGGTAAAACAGGAACACAAACTCGATGTCCTATTCCCAATTCTGCATGGAACATATGGAGAGGACGGAACGGTTCAAGGAATGTTTGAGCTAATGGGAATACCCTTTGTTGGATCCTCCGTGCTCGGTTCATCGGTTGGGATGGATAAGATAGCCATGAAAACAATATTTAGAGACTCCGGTATACCAGTTGTTCAATTCATTGGATTCAATAAGTCAGATTGGACAAAACAAAAAGGAATAGTTAAAAAAAGAATTCAGGGCGAAATTGGCATTCCCTGTTTTGTTAAGTCAGCAAATTTGGGCTCAAGCGTAGGCATTACGAAGGTTAAATCAGAAAATGAGCTAGACAAAGCAGTAGATTTCGCCTGTGAATTTTCAAACAAAATAATAGTGGAAAAAGCTGTTTTAAATCCTAGAGAAATTGAAGTAAGCGTCTTAGGAAACGAAGAACCAATTGCCTCATTGCCCGGAGAAATAATTCCACATAGGGAATTTTATGACTATAAAGCAAAATACACTGAGAAAGGAACAGAACTAGTCGCTCCAGCGAAACTTAATGAAGAAACAACTGAGAATATTCAAAAACTCGCAATTAAGGGATTCAAAGCAACAGATTGTTTTGGCATGGCCAGAGTAGATTTTCTCATGGAAAAAGGCACAGGAGATATTTTCGTAAGTGAGTTGAACACAATTCCCGGATTCACGCAAATAAGCATGTATCCAAAACTCTGGGAAGTCACTGGTATTAGCTATAAGGAGCTTATTTCCAGGTTAATAAATCTAGCCTTTGAAAGACATGAAAACATTAAGAAGTTGAGGACGGATTTTAAAGATTTGTATTAAACCATAATTAGACTATCTAACAAATAAAAATAGGTATATGGAGGGCTAAAGCCCTCAGCTACTAAAATATTCGTAGCACCACACGAATGGGCCTTATAGATCGGACTGATGGGGGCGTCAGTCCCTACATTTATTGATATTGATGGCATAGTGCGCCAGGGTCGTTAAAACATCATTTTTTTTAATGTACCGGCGACCCTCGGGTCGCAATAAATCATAAATAAGAATAGAAGACTAAAGTCTTCCACTACATTGAATAGTAAGTACAGTGAATCCGATATCATTATTCATGCTCAAGGACATCAGCCTTCTCCCCCCTGAAAATAACCAGGAAAACAACTCCAGTTACTATACACACTCCACCTGCAAGTTTTAGGAAAGAGGGCAAGTCGCCAAAAAAGAGATATGAAAAAAGGACGACGAAAAGCGACTCCAATGGCATTACTGCGGTAGATCGAGATACATCAAGCAACTTTATGGATTGGAACTGACTTGTTTTTGCGACAAATGCGCCAGATATACCTCCTAAAGTCATGAACAAGACATCCAGTAGACCAGGCATCTTAAATGTATTTGTGACTGTCAGGTAAATAAATACGACTACTGAAACACCGAGAGCTCTGAGGCTTGCAACCGTGAGCATATTTAAATCCTGTGCAATCTTCTTTATTAAAAAAGATAATATCGAGTAGAAAAAAGCCGAAATAAGAGCCAACAACGTCCCCATTAACAGATATCCTTCTTTTTGGTAAGAAACGATTACTGCTCCCAATATGGTTATAATGATCCCAAGAAATTCCCATCTATTTAATCTCTCACCCAAGAAGATAAAACCAAGCATCAAAGTAAACAATGTCTGCGATTTCATTAGAAACGATGTGAGAGGAGGACCAATTATCCATATCGAGGAAATCCACAAAGCAGCACCGACCGCAGTCAGGATTGAACTGTAAACAAATATCGGGAAATACCTACGGACTCCCCTGATCTCCAATCTTTGGGAAGGCAGCAAAATAACAACAAAAGAAGAACACAAAAATGCGCCAAAAAACCAGAAAAAAACAGTCG
>Ga0214472_10000998_pt1 | contig 33132 bp, 23 predicted proteins | sample RVTome_6_FD_207662 | JGI IMG/M metagenome (GOLD analysis project Ga0214472, IMG submission 207662) | Soil microbial communities from uranium-contaminated site in the Upper Colorado River Basin, Wyoming, United States - RVT140D175 | ecosystem: Environmental > Terrestrial > Soil > Contaminated >...
GACCACTTGGGCTTGCCGTGGTTCAGTTCACGAAGCCGGTCGAAGGCCCGGGTTTCCCGCCAGAAGGCCAGGGTCGCCCGCTCCTGTGCGGGGAAATCGACTTTGGGGTCTACCTTGTCGAAGGCCATCGAGCACTCCATGTTGTTGTGCTTCCCCTCGCGGCAGCAACCGGTCGAGTATACGACGCCACCTACGGACGCGCCTAGCCGGCCGAAGCGAGCTGGCATGCTTTCGGCCTCATCTCTTGTTCAGGTTTCCCTGCGTCCTTCCGTGGCGGCTCCCGGTCGGGCGACACGACCGCTCACGCTCCGCCGTAAACGACTCAAGTTCGGTCCAAACTTCTGGGAACCGCGAGCGCAACTCTGCGAATTCTCCTTCGTCCCGTCCCTCGCGAAGCACGAACCATGTTCGCAGACCGTAATCATCGTTGTCGTCGAGGCACGACCGCAATTCCGTCACCAGCTCGTCGCGAGCATTTGAAGCGTTCGCGGATTGAAGGAAGCGATGTATGCACCTCTCGAGGTTTCTCTGCGCCCGCAAGCGTCCGTCCGTCACGGCCTGAATGTTGAGCGGCAAGTTCGACGACTCGACTGTGTAGAAGCCTCGCGCGGCCGGCTCGCCAGTCGGAGCAAATCTCGCCGTGAGAATGCCAGTACGCGAGTCATAGTATAAATAGTCCCACGGATCGTCCCGTGTCGGGTCAATCAGCATCGGAACCCCATCGGTATCCAACCCAAAGCGATCGCTCTTACGCCGATTGCAGCCGGCGCAAACAAGCATTAGGTTGTCCCACGCGAACGTTCGCTCCGGGTACTGCGACTTCGGCCAGAAGTGATCAATGTCCACACCGCGCGAATCCAAACAGAACATGCAACGGCTACGAGGGCCAACCATCTCAACGAGCCGGTCGTAGACGGCCTGCATTGACCTCGTCCGGCGGGCGCGCTTCCAAACTTCGCCCGCCGCTCGCCCGGAATCGACCGCGTGCTGACATCTGGCAAGGTATTGTGCCGCTGCGGCGGGAACAGCCGTCCGGACTATCCGTCGCATCCTCAGCGCTCCACGGCATCCGAATCATCCGCCACCCATTCCTCCGCAAGCTTCAACTGCCGCTTTTCCATTTCGGTCAGCCCGGCGGTCGCTTTCTTCGACCGAAGCCGCGCATGCTCCTCACGCTTCTCCACGGCGAGCGGTGACCGCGTGTGCTCCAGGTTGAAGGCCGGGCTTAGGTACACGGCATCGAGTGTTCCGCGCACGATCTTCAATCGCTCCTCCTCCATCACCCGAAACGGTTCAAGCGACGAAGGGGGCGCGGGCAGATGAAACAGCCCATGTTCGTCGGTAGCCTGGCAAATGATCGGACTGTGAGACGTCGTAATGAACTGAACGTTCGGCAGGAAGTCCTTGAGCCAGAAGCCCAGCTGCCGTTGCCATTCCGGATGGAGGTGCGAATCGACCTCGTCAATCAATACTACCCCGGAATGCAAGACGTGCGGTTTACCGTCCTCCTCGTGGACCAGGTCGACTTCGCCGTACACGTTCGCGAGATGGCGCAGAATGTCCATCAACATCGCGATGGCCGCCCGGTACCCTTCGCTCATGTCAGCGAGCGGCAGCACCGGACCGTCGGGATGGCGAATCCAGAGCCCTTCTGAATCGACTTTGTCGACGTGCAGCCCGTTGCGAAGGAAATCGAAGTTGAGGACGCGTATGACCTGTGCAAGTAGGCTCTTTTCTCTCGTCCGGTCCTCAAGGCTCCTGTGGTGAAGTTCTCGCAGCCATAGCTCGCACTCGCCGAGCGTGGCGTCCTCCCGGAACATCGTTGCGAAGCGCTGGATTCGGCTGGGTCCCGACATGATTCGTTGCGCTTCAGATGACGCTCCGTACAGGCGTCGGAATGGCCCGTATCCAACGCAAAACCAGCCCACGGGGTTCTCGGCCCACGGACCGTACGTGGGCCCCTTGCCTTTACCGACGTATTCCTTGCCGGGCGCGAGTGAAACCTCGGGGCCGCCGTTCTCGGACAACTTCAACTCCGCCCAGAACGGCTGCTCGTAGGGACGACCCTTTTCGAATCTATCGAGCTCGCCTGCCTTGATCTCGACGGCGATGACGGTCTCGCTGGCCCCCTGTCGGATCCAGCCTTTCCATGAGGGCTGTAACGACCGCACGGAATCGAGACCCACCAGGGCTGCGGAGATTGCCTTCAGCAGGGTCGTTTTCCCCGACGCGTTATCGCCGGTAATCACCGTCCAGCCGCGAAAGCTTCCGTCGGGGCGCTCGAATCGGAAGTCGAGCTTGCGAAACCCGCGGACATTCTCGAGTACGACGCGCCTAATGTACACCGTCCGACGCTCCAAAATGTCTTAGTTGCTTCATGTGGCCATCGCGCGACGAACGGAAGTACCCGCCGTCTTCACGACGGAGAACGCACGAGCGGCCACGCGTTGCGAGGTCCGTTCGCTCAATGCTGACAACCCAGCATATTCGGTCACGTACGTCCGCCCAATCCCGGTCGCAGGGGAGAGGCCCTTTTCGACCTCGACCCAGAGGCCCTGGCAGTCGAATCCGTTCTGGTAGCGGAGCTCGCGGCCGAGGCCGGCGAAGTAGCGCTGGTAGAGATCTTTGTAGGTGCGGCCCCAGGCATGGTGGACGCCCATGGGGTTGTTGGCGGTGATCGGGCCGTCGAGGAACGACCACTTGGGCTTGCCGTGGTTCAGTTCACGAAGCCGGTCGAAGGCCCGGGTTTCCCGCCAGAAGGCCAGGGTCGCCCGCTCCTGTGCGGGGAAATCGACTTTGGGATCTACCTTGTCGAAGGCCATCGAGTACTCCGTCGGCTCGGGCGGGGTCGCCCGCCCATGAACGCCGGTTGGGGCGATAACCCGCCGCTTGCCAAGCACTATATTCGGGGTCGGCGTTCGCGAAAACCGGCACGCTGAAATGCGAACAGCGGCTCTTTCGCCGGGAGCGTAACCGGGCCGTACCGCCTTGCCGAGCCGAGCGCGTTACGTCGACCGTCGGGCGTTTCCCATTGAGTTCCCGGGCTCGATTCTGTATCATGGGTCGTAGCTGCCGGTTGCGGCCGGGGACACAGGCTGACGCTGCGCCTGCCAATAGATCGAATCGCCGGACCGCCAAGAGGCCCGGCGTGCGTCCACAGCTCCCACAGGCGAACCAGTTCGGTGCCGTCGTTTTCCAGGAGCTTATCGCATGCGAGTCCGTACATGCGTGTCGGCCCTCGTTGCACTCCTCGGGTTGCTCGCCGGGTCGCCGGCGTCTCGATCTGAGGCGGGTCAGCCCTCCGGCCCCAAGTTGAACCGCGCGACAGCCCAGAGTGCCGGGACGCATGGGCGGCGGACCGAGACGGAGGCGGATTCCGCAGGTGCCGATCCGGATGGGCCGTCCGGGAACGTCGCGGGTGTTTGCGGTCCGACCAACATTTGCAACGATCCCGGTTGCGGCACGTCGGCGCGGTGCGCGGCGGGGTGCTATGGGAACCCGGTCTGTGCGCCGGAGTGCGGCGGGAGCGCGTGCAACGTGGGGTGCAGCCTGGGCCCGTGCGGCGGGGGATGTCCGCTCGAGTGCAACCGTACGGCGTGTCCACAGAACATCTGCACCCGCGCGGCGTGCCAGCCGGAGTGCCGCCCGATCGATTGCCCCAGTGAGTACGACCCGTGCGCGTGCTACGGCGCGTGTGACGTGCTCTGCCCGGCGCGGGTGTGCAACGGCGCGTGCGACCCGGTGATCCCGCCGGCGTGCAACCCGGTGTGCGGCGGCGATCGCTGCGGCACGGGCTGCCCCGATCGCTGTGACGAAATCATCTGTCCGAGCGCGGCGCTTTGCGATCCGAACTGCGATCCGTTGATCCCACCGCTTTGCAACCGTGCCTGCCCGGCGTTCGACGCGTGTGCCTGCTTGCCGGGCGTGTGCAACCCGGCTTGCCCCGAATTCGACGCCTGCGCGTGTGAGCCGGGCGTCTGCAACCCGGCCTGTCCGGACTTCGACCCGTGCGCCTGCGCCCCGAGCGTGTGCAACCCCGCCTGCCCGCAGTTCGACCCCTGTGCCTGCGAGCCGGGCGTCTGCAACCCGGCGTGCCCGGAGTTCGACTACTGCGCATGCGCGAAGATCGATCCCGATCGCTTTGATCCGTGCCTTTGCGATCCGTGTGGCGCGACCTGCAAGCCCGAGTGCAATCCGGCGTGCACCGGCTTCGACCGCTGTGCCTGCGAGCCGTGCAGTTGCAACCCATGCGGTCCGACGTGCAACGCCGAGTGTAATCCGGCGTGTGACGCATTCGACCTCTGTGCATGCAAGCCCTGCGTCTGCGAGCCCTGTGGGCCTACCTGCGAGCCGGAGTGTAAGGTCTATTGCCCGGAGTCGTTCGACCTATGCGCCTGCGACCCGGGCCCATGCAATGAGTTCTGCCCTGGGTACGATCCGTGCCTCTGCCCATGCGATCCTCTATGCGTCGAGTACGACCCATGCTTCTGTGACCCATGCACGCCGGGCTGCCCCGACGAATGCGATCCCGAGTGCAACCCGGTGTGTCACGAGAACTGCCCGCAGTACGACCACTGCGAGTGTGTGGGCCCGTGCGCCAGCGACCTCGCCCCCGAGTGCTTCGACTTCTGCGAGTGTCGCCCCTGCGTCTGCGATCATTGCTCGCCCGAATGCCGTGAGCAGGATCCGTGTGCGGGTGCGGGGTGCGATGACTTCGCGTTGTGCGCATGCAGCCCCTGCACGTGTGACCCGGACGCGTCCACGCCCGGGTACGACCTCTGCCTTTGCGAGCCGTGTCGCGAGGAATGCCATCCGGAGTGCAACCCGCGCTGCGAGCAGTACGACGCGTGCCTCTGCTCGGGCGGCGAGCCGTGCATCTGCGGCCCTTGCGGCCCGACGTGCTTCCCCGAGTGCAACCCGAAGTGCGATGGGTTTGATGTCAAGGCCTGCGCGGACAGCGCAATCTGCAATCCGGTGTACGGTGGCGACGCCCTCTGCAACCCGTTGTGCGGCGGCGATCCGTGCAACTCGATCCGCTGCCCGGCGTTTCAGCCGCTTTGTCAGCTTGCATCGCTCGCAGAGTGCCTCTCGGGCCCCGAAGCGCTCCCGATCCCGCCTGACCTCGCCACCGCCTTCGACTGCCTGCGGGTCTACGACATCGACGGCGATGGCGACGTGGATCTCAAGGACGCCGCGAAGTACCTGTTCACCCTGCGCAGGCCGTAGCGTTGACCGCCGGTCCACCCGAGGCCCGATACGCCGCGCCGATCCGTGCCCTCGTTCGGTCGGCGCCGGGTGGTGCGGCGGAGTGATCGGTTCAATGGACGGCGCGACGGTACGACTATTACGTCTCTCCAGTGCACCGGGAAAGGCCCATGTTATCGGCGTGCGCCCGACCGAGCGGATGGACTACCGGTTGTACGACTTGCGATGAGCGTGCGGTCTGTACCGGCGCGCACGCAAACGGGCGCACATCGGGCGTAGTTCAAGCGGCACCGACCCACCGTCGATACGCACCCTGGAGGCTGTTGAAATTCACGCTGGGTGGACAGCCTCAAACCAGGAACCCGGGTATCGGCGAGCCCGGGTTCCCTTTTTGTTTCCAGGCTTCCGCACGTCGGCGGGCGCCACCGCGCGCGTGTTCAGGCCTTCCGGCAAACCCGATGCCGCCTCTTGATAAACCCGTACGCCACGATGGCCACGACCCCCGAGATGGCGACGCGACAAGGTCCGGCCCGCGGCGCGGCAGGGAGGAGACCGAAAGCCCATCGGGCCAGCAGGGGGGGCGGCGCCCGTGGCAGGCGGCCAGGAGCCGGAGCGACAGGCACCGCTTACAGGCCCAGCAGGATCCGCAAGCGATCGTCGACCAGACCCAGTGCGCCGCTGGAGACCGTTCCAAGCGGATGAATGAGCCGGGCCTGCGAGATGCACCGCAACTGCTCGCACATCACGAAGCTTCGCCGATCGAGCTTTCCTTCCGGCGGCTTGACCTCGACGTGAAACGGGATGCCGCGTTCGCGGGTCGTTAGCGGCAGTACGGCCACTAGGTCGGCCGGCCCGTTATTGAACTCGTCGACGGATACGACCAGAGCGGGACGCCGACCGGCCTGCTCACGGCCGCGAATCGGGTTCAGATCGACCAGCCAAACCTCGCCGCGGTTCGGCGTCGGCACGGTCAGGCGTCCCCCGAGCGCTCGTCGGGCGCGCCCGGCTCCGACGCCAGGACGACTCCTGTAGTAGACTCGGCGTCGTCCAGGCCGTCACCGACGGTCACGTCCCACGCCTCCTGCTCGGCGGCGTAGTCCACATGAGCCTGCTCGTCCGCGCAGGTCCTCGCAAACGCCGTGTTGGCAGCTTCAAGGAACGTCCGACGCCGGTACGCCTCGACCGCAGCCTGGACGACCGCCTGCCTCGACTTGCCCGTCGCCTGCGCGAGGTCCTGTACCAGTTGGTGGGTATGAGCGCTAATCCGGACCGTCGTGCTTTTCATGCGACACCCCAGTGGGGCCGGAACTCGATCGGCTTTCAAGTATACAATACCATAGATGTTCTTGTCTACAGGATTGTATCGCAAACGTGCGTGTCCGCCACCGAAAGCCGTCGTCCGAGAAACCGGCGTCCCTCGCGGCGACCGGTAATGGGCCCGGACCGGCTGGGTGGTCCTACGCCGGAACCGAGACCTTCCCGGCTTTCTCCAGCATCTCGATGACCATGACCGCGGCCTCCTGGGGCGTGCGCTTCGAGTTGTCGATGATCAGCTCCGGGCGCTGCGGGGCCTCGTAGGGGTCGTCGACACCGGTAAAACCCTTGATCTCGCCGGCCCGAGCCTTTTTGTACAGGCCCTTGGGGTCCCGCTGCTCGCAGACCTCGATCGGGGTGTCGCAGAAAACCTCGAAGAAGTTGCCCTCGCCGACGGCGGCACGGGCGTTGTCGCGGTCCTTGCGGTAGGGGCTGATGAAGGAGGTCATGGTGATCAGGCCTGCGTCGACGAACAGCTTTCCCACCTCGCCGATGCGGCGGATGTTCTCCTCGCGGTCCTCGGCGGAAAAGCCGAGGTTCTTGTTGAGCCCATGACGGATGTTGTCACCGTCGAGGACGTAGCACAGGTGCCCGCGCTGGACGAGGGCGTGCTCGACGGTGTACGCAATGGTGCTTTTGCCCGAGCCGCTGAGCCCTGTGAACCAGATCAGGGCTCCCTTCTGATTCAGCAGCTTCTCCCGTTCCTCACGGCCGACATGGCCCTCGTGCCACGTAATGTTCGTCGCTTTGATTTTCGTCACCTGGTTCTCCCCGGAAAGTCACCCCGACACGCCCGCCCGCCGCACGCGGATCGTTCGCTCTGGACCGGAAGCCCCGAGCGCAGTCCGACGGCAGTATAGAGACCCGGCTCGGCGGGCCGCAACCCACCCGGTTGCCGCAGACGGAATCGACCCGATAATCCCTCCCATGCCCGGCAAGAACGCGGAAATCGCCCGGACCCTGGAGCGCATCGCCGACCTCATGGAGATCGACGGCGGGGAGTCGTTCCGGATCAGTTCCTACCGCCGCGCGGCCCGGACCGTGGCCGACGCAGCCGAGGACCTGGCGGACCTGGCCCGCGAGAACCGCCTGACCGACCTCCCCGGCGTCGGAAAGGGCACCGCCGACCGAATCAAACAGTACCTCCACACCGGGCACATCGACGTGCTAGACGAGCTTCAGAAGAAGTTCCCGGCCGGGGTGCTCGATCTGCTGGAGATCCCCAACCTGGGACCAAAGAAGGTCGCCGCGGTGCATAGACAGCTCAAGGTGTCGTCGTTGGACGACCTGAAGCGGGCAATAGACGCGGGCCAGGTCGCCGAGTTGTCGGGCTTCGGCGCGACGAGCGCCAAGAAGATCGTCGAGGGGATAAGGTTCCTGGAAAGCCGCGGTGGGCGGACGCCGCTCGGCGTCGCGCTGCCCGTTGCCGAGCAATTCCTCGAAGCGGTGCGTAGCCTCAAAGGAGTCAAGCGGGCCGAGATCGCCGGGTCGCTTCGCCGCGGCCAGGAGACCATCGGCGACGTGGACATCGTATGTGAGGCCAAGGATGGGGCGGCTGTGGTCAAGCAGTTCACCTCATTCGAAGGTGTCAGACAGGTGCTGGCCGCGGGGAACACCAAGGGCTCGATCACCGTCGAGCTTTCGGGCGGGCAGGAATTGCAGATCGATCTGCGGGTGGTAGAGGCCGATGCCTACGGCGCGGCCTTACAGTACTTCACGGGCTCCAAGGAGCACAACGTCCGCGTGCGCGAGTTTGCGGTCAAGAAAAAATGGCGGCTCAACGAGTACGGCCTTTTCGATGGGGAGAAGCGCCTGGCCGGCAAGACCGAAGAGGGGATCTACACGAAGCTCGGCCTGCCGTTCGTGCCGCCCGAGCTGCGCGAGGACCGCGGCGAGACCGACCCGGCCTTCGAGCCGCCGATCCTGGTGACACTCGATGACATCCGTGGCGACCTGCACATGCACACGACCGCCAGCGACGGCCGGGCGTCGATCGAGGACATGGCCGAAGCCGCCAAACAGCGCGGCTACGACTACATCGCCATTTGTGACCACTCGAAGAGCGCTACCGTCGCGAACGGGCTGACGGTCGAGCGGATGAAGAGGCACATCAAGGCGATCCGCACGGCGAACGACAAGATCAGCGGGATCGAGATTCTCGTCGGATGCGAATGCGACATCCTCGCCGATGGGACCCTCGACTACCCCGACGACATCCTCGCCGATTGCGACTGGGTCGTCGCAAGCATCCACACCGCCATGGGCTCGGGCACGGCCAGGAAACACGATCCGACGCAGCGCACGCTGGCTGCGATCGAGAATCGCTACGTGTCCGCGATCGGCCACCCCTCGGGCCGGCTCATCAACCGCCGGGCGGCGATGGAGCTCGACATCGACAAGATCGCCCAGGCCGCCGCGGACACCGGCACCTTCCTCGAGGTCAACGCCAGTTGGCAGCGCCTGGACCTGAAGGACCTGCACGTCCGCCAGGCGCTGGCGGGCGGCGTGACCCTGGTCATCGACACCGACGCCCACAGCACCGATCAGCTCGACCAAATACGGTTCGGCATCATCACCGCCCGCCGCGGAGGCGCGACCAAAAAAGACGTCCTGAACACGGTGACGGTGTCGACGCTCCACAAGCGGATTGCCGCCAAGCGCTGACGCGGCGCGCCAGTGCCGCGGACAGCTACGGACGGGACCATTCGATCGCGGCGCCGAAGGCCCCTCGCCGTACGCACATGCCGAGGGACAATCAGCAGGTCATCAAACGAGAGCGGGCCGGAGGCTTTCGCCCCGGCCCGCTACGGTATCCCGTTTCGGAGCGGTCCCCCCATCGCCGCTCTGCTCCGCAAGCTACGCAGCCTCGGGATCCGATTCCTACAACAGTGACAGCAACTGACCTGCCTGCTGGTTGGCGACGCCCAGGAGGGCCACGCCGGACTGGATCAGTATCTGCTGCCGATTCAGCTCGGCCGTCGCGACCGCGAAGTCGACGTCGCCGATGGCGCTGGTGGCGTTGGTCAACCCCTCCTTGGCGGCTTCGAGCGAGCGGATCGCGCTGCCCACCTGGAACTTCTGGAAGGCGCCGACGCGCCCGCGTACGTCCGCCACCTCCTGAATCGCCTCCCGGACCGCGGTCAACGCTCCCGCCACGTCGGTCCGCAGCGCCTTGGCGCCGCCCGACTTCAGCTCGCTCAAGCGGGCCGACGCGTTCCCGCCGCCCAGGTTGTAGGTCGCCAGGGAGTCGAGGCCGATCGTCGCCTGCGTGCCCGCCGTGGTGCCCAACTGGAACGTCGCGCCGCCCGCGGCATTCACCGTGAAGCTGGTGGTGGTCGCGGCGGTGGCACCCCTGCCGAAGTCCGACGCCAGGCTGAACGACAAACTCAGTCCGTTGGCGTTGTAGAACACGTCGAGCCCGTCGGTGCCGGTCGCCTGTCCGTTGATGGTAACCGTCGCGTCGACGCCGGCCTGCTTGGTGATGTTCTGGATGTCGTTGGCCGTGTTGCTGTCACTCGTTGCCGAGCCGTAGCTGGCGTTGATCGTCCCTCCGGAAAGCACTTCGACGCTGACGAAGGCATCCTGGCCGTAGGCCGAGGAATTGAGCTTGACGTTGGAGGCGTTTTGAACGGCTGAGACGCCCGTCTGGTCCTTGGCGGCATTGATCGTCGAGACGATCTGTGCCTGGGTCAGACCGCTGGTCAGGGTCAAGGTCGCCGTCCCCAGCGCGCCGGTGATCGCGACCTGCGTGGTCCCCGAGGTGCGGGCTGCGGCCCCCGCAAAGGCGAACGTGGCGGATGCGAGCTGTGCGGAAGCCACGCGGGTAACCGTCACGGTCTGGTTCGACGCGCCGTTGCTCCGCGAGAAAATGCGAAGGTTGCTCAGGTTCGCGTTGCCCGAGAAACCGCTGTGCTGGACGCTGAAGGATCCATCGAGCAGCTTCTTGCCGTTGAAGTTCGTGGTCTGCACGATCCGGTCGATCGCCGCCAGGGCGTCGTCGATTTGCGCCTGGTTCGACGCCACCTCCGCGTCAGTCAGGTTCGCGGAGCTGGATGATGCGACCACCAGCCGTTCAATCTCCGCCAGCAGCGACGAGATCTCCGAAACCGCCCCGTCCGCCACGGTCAGCATCGAGTCGGTTCGCTGGTTGTTGCCCAGTGACGCGTTAACGGCGGTCAGTTCCGCGTTCAGGTTCTCGAGCGCAATCAGCCCCGCCGGATCGTCCTTGCCGGTGTTGATTCGCCGTCCGGTCGTCAATTGTCGGAACGTGTTCGACTGCGCCGCCGAATTCCGGTTGAGGATGTTCAGCAGCGCCAGAGTGTTCGTGTTCGTTACGGTCAATGCCATCGTGAGTCACCCCATACCAAAGACCGGCGCTCGAAGAGCGGCGCTTGGCGACCCCGCTCGGAGTTCGTTGCAACGGTAGGATATAAAACGGGGCGTGGAGCGGATTTTTCGGCGCGACGGGTAATATGCGGGCCGGCACGGCAGCCGGTGCGGAATCAAGTCAAGTTGCGGCCGTCCCGCGGAACGTCCGCCTTGTACGCGCGCTGCGCCGATTTCGAGTGCCAGTGAACGGAGGTGCGCAACTAACCGGCGTGCACGACCCGGCGTATCTGGGCCACCAGTTCGCGACAGGCCTCGTCAACGCCGGCCTTCCAGTCCCGGCTGGGCGTCCGGCTCTGGGTGTAGATGATGCTGCGAGAGGCTGTCACCAGGGCGCCCGTGCCGTCGGAGCGGAAACAGGTCGCCACCTCGTCGGCCGTACGACCCTGGGCCCCGAAGCCTGGAACCAGGAAGAGGCAGCTCGGCATCAGGGCCCGGATGCGCCGCGTCGAATCCGTGTCCCGCGGCGAAACGACCGCTCCGATGCAGCTATATCCGGACTCGCCGACCGGGGCCTCATCCACGGCCCACGACTGGACCATGGCGGCGACGTGCTCGACGAAGCTCCCACCGCCGTTCATGACCACGTCCTGGACCGTCGCGGCCGACGGATTACTCGTCTGGACCAGGACGAAAACGCCGTGCTCGCCCGATCCGGACGCGGCGATAAACGGACGCACTCCATCGATTCCGAAGTAGGCGTTCACGGTCACCGCATCCGCCGAATCTTCCCGGCCCAGGTGCCCGTCGGCGTACCGGGTGGCCGAATGGCCGATGTCCGCCCGCTTGATGTCGCCGATGACGATCAGCCCGGTCGCCCGGGCGTGCGCCACGAGGCGTCGATAGGCACCGATCCCCGCTTCCTGGTAGGGCTCGAAGAACGCGATGTTGATCTTGATCGCCGGAACGTACGGCGCGATGACCTCGATGACGCCGCGGCCGAAGACCTCGAGCGCCCGCACGGCTGCGTCGTCGCTCGCCGCATCCGCCGGGCCGGCCCGGCCGAGAAGTTCGGGCGGGAGTTGTTCCAGTTGCGGATCGAACCCCACGCACGCCGGGGCGCCCTTGTCTTCGATCGCGCTGAGTAAACGGTCGGCAAAGTGAGCACCCATTCCGGCGATCGCCTCCGCAGCAAAGGGAGTTCGGTCCAGGCCGCCTCGGGACGGGCACTATAGGACGGGCCGAGACGCCCGGCAAGCCACGGCAGGACCCGGCGCCTTGCCCCGGAGCTTGACCCGAACACGGCGCGGCCCGGACAATGCGGGCCTGATGGCCGGAAGACTCAACGACGAGCCCCAGGAGGACGGCAAGCGATCGCGCGTGCCGTTTCGCCGCAACCGCGGACCGCGCCGACGGCGCACGGACGTCACCCGCGAGGCACGGGACAGCGAGGACTACGAGCTGGACGAGCGGCGATCCGAGAGCGTGGCCGCCAAGGGTGACCTTTCCCGGCAGCGGACGGTGGTGGATAAGGACCCGGCGTCGCTACGCCGCGGCGTCGTGATTGCGATGCGCGGCCTCTACGTCGACGTAGACGACGGCGATCGCATCTGGGCCTGTACCGTGCGACGCATACTGCGCACGCGCCTTATTGCGGAGCGCGGCCCGGTCACCGTCGGTGACAACGTACGTTTCCATACCGAGCGGCCGGCGGAGGGCGTCGTCAGCGATGGTGTGGTGGAAGCCGTCGAGCCGCGCCGGGGCGTGCTCCAACGAAAGGTCGGGAAGCGGATCCACACCATGGTCGCCAACGTGGATCAGGCCGTCATCGTCAGTTCGGCGGCCGAGCCGCAGCCCAAACCCCACCTGCTCGACCGGTACGCAGTGGCCTGTCACGCCGGCGGGATCACACCCATCATCTGCATGAACAAGATCGACCTGGACGCGGATGGGGCCGCAGCGTCCTTGTTGACGCTGTACGATGAACTGGGCTACGCCACGGTCCAAGCCGCCGCCACCGAAGGTGTGGGCATTGACGAGCTCCGCTCGATACTCAAGGACAAGGCGACCGTCGTCGCGGGGCAAAGCGGCGTCGGCAAGAGCTCACTGCTCAATGCCGTCCAACCCGGACTCGGCCTTCGCGTCGCCCATGTGGGCAAACAGACCCAAAAGGGCCGACACACGACCACGACCGCAACCCTGATCCGACTCGACTTCGGGGGACACGTTGTGGACACGCCGGGTGTCCGCGCTTTCGACGCCACCCTCATCCCGCGGCACGAACTGGAGGCTCATTTCATCGAATTCGTGCCCTTCGTGGCCGGTTGCAAGTTCCCCGACTGCACTCACATCCACGAGACGGGTTGCCAGGTACTGGCCGCCCTCGACCGCGGCGACCTCCACCCCCAACGGTACGACAGTTACTTTCAGATGTTCCATGAAGCCGCAACGCAGTCTGGGGCGTGACGTTTCCGGACCGTCGCCCCGAAGCAGCCGGCCCATTCCCACATTCCGCCTGGCAGGGCCGGCCCGATAACGCGCACGGAACATCGGCCCCTCCCGTCCGTTGGCCTGTCTGCCAGAGCAGCGCGTTCCGGACCAATTCATACAGACGGAAGGAAGCACGTAGGTGTTGACAATTATTGGCACTACCGATACGATGCACGTCCGAGTTTGTGTCAGGGAGTGACCCGGTGAGGATTCGGCGAACGCGCCGCACATCGGTACCGGGGCGGAAGGATGATCCAACTCGTGAGGTTTATCGAACCTTGGTCTGCGGGCATGGTGCCCTCGGGCTATTACAGGCTTCGTAAACGGTACGTCTAAACAGGAGTGCGGCTATGAAGACATCGGTGTGTGCGACAATGACTGGAGTGTTGTTCGGGGTCGTGGTCGGGTTGGCCTCGGCGACCGAACCGCGGGCGTGTTGTTGCCCGGACGGAACGTGCACGGACGTGGACAAACCGACCTGCTTCGATCTGGGCGGCGACACGCAGGGCGGGGGCGTCGTTTGCAACCAGATCGACGAGTGCCCGCCGACCTGGGCCTGCGACCTGGTCGAGGGCGGCTGCGAAAACAAGAGCTTCGAGCACTGCGACGGCGTCGGCGGAACGTGGCGCGAGGGCGAGATCTGCGACGGCACGGACTGCTCGGGCGGATCGATCTGCGGCGACGGCGTCCTCGACCCCGGCGAGGTCTGTGACGACGGCAACAACGACGACGGTGACGGCTGCTCCGCGAATTGCCTGCTGGAACCGGCTCCGTGCCGCGTAACCGGCGGCGGCGTCGATTGCTTCGACGGCATCCTCAGAGACGGCGAATGCTCCGGCGCCTCGGGCAAGGTGAAGAAGCTCAACGACTTCGACGTCTACACCTTCGGCGGACAGGCGGGGGCCCCAGATTCGCTCCACGGCGAGTGGACCCATGTCCAGCACGACGGACCCGACGGCAAGTGGACCTTCCACGCCGGAACGGCCAGCGCGCCGCCGGATACCTACACGCACGTCATCGCATGCAGCGACGAGCCGGCGTGCGATCCGGCCGCGGCCAACGGGACGTTCAAACAGATCGACTTCGCAGGCGTCGGGAGCTTCCGGAACATTCTCGATGTCGGTGGCGGCCTCGGTGACGCCGTGGAGAAGGAGACCCTCCATCCCTACAGCGTCCACATCGAGGACCTCGGCGAACCGGGCCGCAGCGGAAAGCAGGGGCCGGACACCGGGTGCCAGATCGGCGGGTACGCCGGCGAGCTGGCCGATTGCGAGTGCCCCGACTTCTACCACATCACGATCTGGGACACGACCGGCACGACCGTGATCTACGAGATTTTCGGGTACATCACCGGCGGCAACCTCCAGATCCACGAGGCGCTCGACTAAGCGTACGAGAATACGAACGGGACCGGGAAAGGGGCGAGCGATCGCCCCTTTCTTTTTTTGGACCCGAAACCAGCCCGCCCCACCGCGCCGCCGCGTGTTTGGTCGATCCCTGCCCGGAGCGTAGAATCTCCGCATCGGTCGCCGGGTAGACCCGACGCGAACGACCGGGCCGACGCCGCACCGGCGGTTTTTCCGGATGTGCTTCCCGCGGCTCTACCGCAGCCTCCTTCGATCCGATAGGTTCCAACGCCATGGCCGGACTTCAGATCAAGGATATCGAGACCCAGGAATGGGTTGAATCGCTCAAGGGTGTCGTCGAGGCGGAAGGCCGGGAACGCGCCCGCTTCCTCCTCGGCAAGCTCATCGATTGGGGGAAACGCAACGACGTCGTCGCCCCCTTCACCGCGAACACACCCTACATCAACACCATCCCACCGGAGCGCCAGCCGAAGTTCCCCGGCGACCGGGCCATCGAACGCCGCATCAAGAGCATCGTGCGATGGAACGCCATGGCCATGGTGGTCCGGGCCAACCGGAGGTCGTCCGGAATCGGCGGCCACATCTCGACGTACGCGTCCTCCGCCACGCTGCTCGAAATCGGCTTCAACCACTTTTGGCGGGCCAACAACACCGACCGCGTCGGCGACCAGATCTACTTCCAGGGCCACGCCTCACCCGGCATCTATGCCCGGGCCTACGTCGAACACCGGCTCGAGCCCGACCACCTGCACAACTTCCGCCGCGAGCTCGATCCCCACGGCGGCCTGTCGTCATATCCCCACCCCTGGCTCATGCCCGATTTCTGGGAGTTCCCTACCGTCTCTATGGGGCTCTCGCCGATCACCGCCATCTACCAGGCCCGCTTCAACCGCTACCTCGACGACCGGGGCCTGGCGGATACATCCGGCTCGAAAGTCTGGGCCATGCTCGGCGACGGCGAGATGGACGAGCCCGAGTCGCTCGGGGCCATCACCCTCGCGTCGCGCGAGGAGCTCGACAACCTGATCTTCATTGTCAACTGCAATCTCCAGCGGCTCGACGGCCCCGTCCGCGGAAATGGCAACATCATCCAGGAACTCGAGGGGGCCTTCCGCGGAGCCGGCTGGAACGTGCTCAAGGTCATCTGGGGCGAGGACTGGGACCCGCTGCTCGCCGCCGACAATGACGGCCTGCTCGTCAAGCGCATGAACGAGACCGTCGACGGCCAGTGGCAGAAGTACACCGTCGAGTCCGGGGCCTACTCCCGCGAGCATTTCTTCGGCGCCGACGAACGCCTGCTCAAGCTGGTCGAGCACATGTCCGACGACCAGATCCGCAAGCTTCGCCTGGGCGGACACGACCCGATCAAGGTCTACACCGCGTACAAAGCGGCGACGGAAAGCCACGGCCGGCCCACTGTCATACTCGCGCGAACGATCAAGGGGTACGGCCTTGGCGAGGCCGGCGAGGGACGCAACGTCACCCACCAGCAAAAGAAGCTCAATTTCGAGGAGCTGCGGGAATTCCGCGACCGGTTCGACATTCCGATTCCCGATTCTAAGCTCGAAGAAGCCCCGTTCTACCGGCCTGCCGAGGACAGCGAGGAGTACGAGTACCTCATGGAATGCCGCCGCAGGCTCGGCGGCTTCGTGCCCCGCCGGCGGGTCCGGGCCAAACCGCTCGAACCACCCGCCGCCAGGATCTTCGACGAGTTCCGCAAGGGAAGCGGCGATCGCGACGTGGCCACGACCATGGTCGTCGTCCGGATGCTCGGGCAACTCCTCAACGACAAGAAGTTCGGCAAGCTGATCGTGCCCATCGTGCCCGACGAGGCCCGGACCTTCGGCATGGACGCACTGTTCCGCAAGTGCGGCATCTACGCCCACGCCGGGCAGCGATACGAACCCGTTGATTCGCACCTGTTGCTTTTCTATCGCGAGAGCGAGGACGGACAGATCCTCGAAGAGGGCATCACCGAGGCCGGCTCCATGGCCTCCTTCATCGCCGCGGGCACCGCCGGCGTCACCCACGGCATCAACACCATCCCCTTCTTCCTCTTCTACTCGATGTTCGGTTTCCAGCGAATCGGCGATCTGATCTGGGCCGCCGGCGACTCCCGCGCCCGCGGCTTCCTCATCGGATGCACCTCCGGCCGGACCACCCTGGCCGGCGAGGGGCTCCAGCACCAGGACGGCCACAGCCACGTCCTCGCCAGCACCGTCCCCAACGTCATCGCCTACGACCCGGCCTTCGCCTATGAGATCGCCACGATCATCGAGGACGGCATCCGCCGTATGTACGTCAGCCGCGAGCCGGTCTTCTACTACATCACGGTCCAGAACGAAACCTATCCCCAGCCCGAAATGCCCGGGGACGTTAAGGAAGGCATCCTCAAGGGCCTCTACAAGTTTCGGCGCTGCGAGAACCCCGGGAACCAACCGAGGGTCCACCTCTTCGGCAGCGACGCGATCATGCGTGAGGCCCTCGCGGCCGGTGAGCTGCTCGACGAGAAGTTCGGCGTCGCCGCGGACGTCTGGAGCGCCACCAGCTATAACGAGCTCCGCCGCGAAGCCCTCGCCTGCGAGCGATGGAACCTGCTGCACCCCGCGGAAAAGCCTCGCACACCTTACGTCACGCAGGTGCTGAAGAACGAGCCCTTCCCCGTCATCGCTACCGGCGACTACATGAAGGCCGTGCCGGACCAGATCGCCCGCTGGGTCCCCGGCGGCCTGTACCCGCTCGGCACCGACGGCTTCGGCCGAAGCGAAGCCCGCGCACCGTTGCGCGACTACTTCGAGATCGACGCACGCTACGTCGCCCTCGCCGCCCTGCAACAACTGGCCCACCGCGGCCAGTTCGACCGCGCCAAGCTCGCTGCTGCAATCAAGACCCTCGACATCAACCCCGACAAGCGCGACCCCATGGCCGTTCCGAAGGGCGACACGCTCCAGGATTAGGGAGTAGGACCGGCGTTCCCGTCGGTCATCCGGGCCGAATGTGGGACCGACTTTCCAGTCGGTCATTCCGCCAGGAACACCACAGCGTCCGCACTCGCCGCAGCGTTCGACACGTACGCCGCTCGCTCCCCGCCTCTTTGCCTCCTCGCCGGGTCGCCTCCTCGCCTAACCTCCCAACGTCGCCGAGCCGGAAAACGCCCGCAGGTGAACTGCCTGATCGATCGTCTGCACCGCCTCGTAGCTCCCGCCGTGCAGCCAGACCTTTCCGCCAGAAGGCACCGCCTCCAGCGCCGGGTCGAACTCGGTGAACGGTGTCAGAAACTCACCCGTCTCGTCGTCGCCCGAGTACGTAACGTCGACAAAGACCGAGTTCGGCAACCCGTAGTTGTGCACCATGCCGGCGATGTCCCCGTCGCTGAGGTGATCCCGCTGCCCGATCACGCCGGCGTACTCGTCCGCGTAATCCGGGTGCACCTCGATCGTCGCACAGTTCGCCACGTCGTCCCAGCACGAATCGCAGATCGAGAAGTTGCACGGGCCGTAGTGCATGATCGAGTCGAAGTCGTACGGCCCGAAGATCTCCGCATCGTCTTCCGTGTTGAAATTGCCCGCAAACTCCGGGTCCACGTTTTCCAGACGCGGGATGATGTAGTCCAGCCGGTCGGAGCGCTCGTGTTCGTGCTTCGTGCCGAGCGTATGGCCCAACTCGTGCACCAGCGTCCACTTCGCCGTCCAGTGGTTCGTACCGACGTTCACGTACGTCTGCCCGAAGCCCGGACCGACGGTGGCGTTGCTCACGTCGTCGTACTCGCCGGGGCGGATGTGGATGTGCACGTCCTCGCCATCCCGCGGGATGAACATCACGTCCGCCACCGCGACCCACTCGGCCATCGCCCTCCGGAACTGCGCCTGCTGCTCATCCGTGATCTGGGGCGCGAACTCGTACGGTACGATCCCCGCGGGCCAGAGCTGGGGCTCCGGCACGCTCAGCGACGCCACGGCCGGGATCGGAAACAGCATGTCTCCGCCCACCAGCATATACCCCGGCGGGACATCGCCGGACGACTCCTCCGCCTCGGCCACAGCCGCCGCCGGGCCGAGCATCACCACCAACATCCCGAGCGTACCGGCTCGCCAGCGGATCGAGCTCATGACCGTGCCTCCCTTCACTACTTGTAGCGGAAGCGGGGCCGGAGTATCACGAAAACCTCGAGGGCCCACGTACGGCGCGTCGTATCCGCAGCGACGGCCCCTCCCGCCGGGGCCGCTTCGGTACACACCCCGCCCGCGGGCAGCACTCCGATCCTGCGCATTTTGGCGCAGCCACCGGCGAGGGTGTCGCGTCTCACGCGGTCCAAGGCATGCGCGTTTTCGCGCACTCGCTCGTCTCGCGCCGTCGGGCCGGACGACGACCCGGTCGACGTTGATTAACATTATTAAGTTTTTTCCGAATCAGCTCTTGACACGGACGCCGCGGCGCATGTAATGCGCGACTGAGTCGTCATTTCGCCGGACGGTGGCCCATGTCACCTGGAGTTTGGGAAGCCAAAGAAGTCTCTCGCGCTCAGGATCCCGTTGCCGCCTTGCACTTGGGGTCCACCGCCCGGCGCAGGTTGCCTTCGGAGTCGCATGCACCCGCCCACCGCGCAGCAACGCTTTTCGTCGACCACCGGGCGGCCGGCGCGTTCGGGCAACCGTGCGATTACACGACACGTCTTGCGGCGACGGTCCATGGAGCGCGAAGGAAACAGGGGGCGTCAAAATGTTGAGAATCTCGGCATGGCTGGCGATCGGCGTGATGTTCATGGCTGCCGGAACGGTCTATGGCGGCGTTCCAGTCTGCCCGGGAGCGCAGCCGGGCGTGCACGTGGACCAGAACTCACCCGATCATCTGGAGGTTATCCCGGCGGAAGAAGACAGCGCCAAGACGGACTGGTCGCCCACGAACGTCCGGTTCTACAAGTCGTGGGCGTGGCAGACGCCGCAGGCCGGCGATTCGTTATGCTGGCTCTACGATCATCCCCAGCAGCCCATCTACTGGGAGGGCCGGTTCGACAACGAGTCGACCGAGGTGTGGATCCAGCTTCGCGGCTGCGACGGCAACGACGGCGTCGCGCTCATCTACGTGGACGGCGTCCTCGACTGCCAGTACGACACCCGCGACCGAGGGTCGGTGCTCATCGTCGTTCCCAACCTCACCTTGGCAGCTCATCAGGTCCGAATCGAGACGATCCTCAGCAGCCAGGTCGGCTCGGGTGACGTGTCGATCGATTACGTCGCGCTCCCCACCGCGGTCGAGCCCAAGATGCACTTCCCCCAGAAGCCGGACGAGAGCGGCTGGGACGTGAACGCCACCCGGCCCGCCGTCGTCGCCGACGATTGGCGCTGCGCCTGGACTGGCCCGGTCGATGAGCTGCGCTTCTGGGGCTCGTGGAAGGACGACAACGTCGGCAACATCACCAGCTTCCACCTGAGCATCCACGAGGACATTCCCGCAAACTGGCCGCAGGTGCCCTACAGCCGGCCCGGAACCGAACTTTGGAGCTGGGATGCCGAGGAGTTCAGCGTCGTGCCGATCGACCCGCCGACGACCGAGGGCTGGTACGACCCCGCCTCGGGCGAGATTCTCTTTGACAACCACCAGCGGTACTTCCGCTACGACATCCGCGACATTCCGAACGCGTTCGTTCAGGAGGAAGGACGGATCTACTGGCTGGACGTTTCAGCAAACGTCCCACTTGTGCAGCCGCCGCTGGTCCAGCCGATCTGGGGCTGGAAGACGTCGGCGAACCACTGGAACGACGACTCCGTTTACGGCGCCCTGCCGGAGCCGTTCTGGATCGACCTGTACGATCCGGCCGATCCACCCGCCCAAACCGGCAGCTTCGACGTTACGATCGACTCGCTGGGCAGTTTCGTCGCAGGGGGCGGTAGTGACCCGGACTTCCCCGACTGGTACCTCTACGAGGAGACCGGTTGGTGGAACGTGTGGTTCCGCGATCACGTCGGGTTCGACTGGTTCCGCCACAAGATCTTCCGCCTGCACGTCGAGGTCCTGGCGGGCCCCGCTCCGGGCTTCCTCGTCCTCGCGCTGAACTGGTCGACGCCACCGTGGTCGGACGTCGGTGATCCCAGTCAGCCGCCGCTGCCCGATAACGTCGGGTTCGTGTGTGAGGGCGACATGAAGACGCCCTGCTTCTCCGACCTGGACTGCATCAACGCAGGGGTCCCCGGGCCGTGTGTGTCACTCGAAGACCTCTACATCGGACGGCAGGTCCTGTTCAGCGGTCCAGTGGCCGGAGGCGAGGTCCTCGACTTCAACTGGGTCTTGAGGAGATACAACCCCGAATGGGTGTCAATCGATGTCCAGGGGCAGGGATTCGCCATCCGCGGCACGCTCACCCACTCCTGCGCCCAGTCGCTGGACCAGGCCTTCGTCATCGGCCCCTTGGAGTCCATAGTCGAGGCGCCGCCTGCCGTCTCGTGCCCCAACGACTTCGAAGCCTCGGGACCCGCAGGCATCGGCGGCGACCGGTTGAGCCGTTTCGGATGCGTTGAGGCGACCGCTGACACGACACCGGTGGCGGCAAAGGTGTTGTTGAAGACGATGTACAACCAAACGCCCGGCGATCCCGACGGGGCCCACATCTGCCCGCCGGGCCGCACGGCGCCCAGCCTGAGCCAGTTCGAGGGAGACGTACGTTACTTCGGACCCCCGGGCTTCGCCGAGGATGAGGCGCTACCGGCGCAGCCCGACTACCTCGTGGTGCCGCTGGTCTGCACGGCCGCGGAAGCGGCGATCCGCGACTGGAGTCCGGCGGCGCTCGCCACGGACTTCCCGAGCGTCGACCCCTCGCGCATCTTCTTCTACGGAAAGGAGCTGGTGCCCTGCTCGGTCTACTCCGTGAGCTGGTGCCTCGATCCGACTGATCCCACGACGTGCAACGACGCCGCTTCGGCGACGGTGCTGACGAGCAAGCTCTGCGACGCCTGGCCGCCGTTTGACCCGTCGCCCGGGCAGCCCTCGTTCACCGACATCAACGCGACGGTCAACAAGTACAAGGGTCTTGCGTTCAACCCGGGTCCACCGCCAACCGGAGGACCGTACGAGTGGCACACGTTGCTGGCACGGAACATCGTCGCCGACTACCACGTTACCACGCACGGTAAGAAGACCGGCTTCCTCGACATCGGCAAGTGCGTGGAATCCTACAAGCACATTCCGTACAACGAAGACGGACCGTGCGACCCGAGCACCGGCATCGACAATTGCGGCAACACGTGCAGTACAGCGCCATAGGAGCGGGGAAGCGGCGGCTCGGCTCGACATCGCCGGGCCAAGGGACTGAGGGCGGGTCGCGGGGGCCCGCCCTTCTCCTGCGCCGAAGAAACCGGGGCCGGGCTGCGCCGAAAGCGGATCTCTGCCCCGCAACCCGTCGGAGGGTAGCCGCTACCCCGGCGGCTGCATGTCGCCCGGAGACTGCATCTCGCCGGGAGACTGCATCTGGTACTCGTCGCCGATCTGCTGCTCGGGCGGCGTCCGGTCCTCGCCCGAGGGCGTCGAATAGCGCGTCTCGTCGGACATCCGCACCGTCTTGCGTGAGGATGTTTCACACCCCAACGTCGTCATCGTGCAGATCGCGAGTACAAGGACGCAAGCGCCGCTGCGAACGAATCGCATGAGGATTCTCCTTCTCAGCAACCGTGTGACCGGCGGAACGATCCTGGAACCGGGCGCACACCCGGTGACTTGTGCCGCGCGGGTCAGGTCGGCGTACGCCGGCCAGGCCCGAGGCGCCAGGTTGCGACGACCAGAGGGCTAGCCGCGCCGCTTGACGATCGTCATCTGTTCGTGAACCACCGACCACACATCCGCGGCCGGGATGGACGCCCGCACCGTCGCGACATCCGCCTCGAAGCTCGCCGGATCCGTCACCGCCCCGCGGATCACCGCGTCCATCTGCGTGCGGATCTGGTCGTTCTGGGTCACGAAGTCGGCGACCGTTGTCGTCGATTCAACGTTCAGCCCGTACACCTGTTCACCGAGCTTCCGCAGCGCGTCCAGCGCCGCCGCCCGCGCCGCCTTCAGCTTGCCCTGCGCCGTGTCGATGGCCGGGTCGGTGCCCTGTCCGATCGCCTCGATGCGCTCCCCCAGCCAGTCAGGCATCGCCACACCGGCGCTCTTCGCCTGCTCCAGAAACCGCGACGGCGGCACGCCGGAGCCGGTCGCCGCGATCGTCTGCCGCTCGATCGTCCGCTTGATGTTGGTCACGTCGGTCGACGTCACCTTGTTCCCGTGATAATGCGTACTGTGCAACTCCTTGATCCGCTCGACGACCTTCTCCACCGGAACTTCCATGACCACGTCCACGATCAGCTCGGCGTCGTGAAGGTAGACCTCGACCTCGCGCGCCCCGACCACGATCCCGTCGGCCCGCGTCCGGATCTCGTCCGACTCCGTGATGAAATCCCGAACCAGCGTCTCGGAGTTCAGCCGCAGCCCCTTGATCTGTTCCAGCAGCTTGCGCATCGCGTCCAGCGACGCGGCCCGCTGAGCCATCAGCCGCGCCTGCGGAGACACCGTCTTCCAGATCGGCGGAATCGTCACCCGCGGCGGAGCGTAGTCCGGCGGAAGCGCCGGAAGCAGCTCCACGGCCGCGCCGGGCACGTTCGGCGGCAGTTCGGGCCGCGGAGCCCCGGAGCCCGTCGCCGTTATCACGTCCGACTGAATCCGCTTCTTGATGTTCTCGATGTCCGTCTCCGTGACCTTGTTGCCGTGGTAGTGCGTGGAATGGGCCCGTTTGAGCTCCGTCACCACCTTCGCCACGGTCACTTCGCAGCCGAGCTCGCAGATACCGTCGTCGTAGTAGGTCGGCGGGCCGAGCCGCACGCCTTTTACGATCGCGTCGATCGCCGTGTGGATCTGGTCGCTTTCTGTCACGAAGTCCCTGACGTACGTCTCGGAGTTGAGCTGCACCCCATAGACCGATTCAGCGAGCTTCCGATAACAGTCCGCCTCCGCCGCACGTTTTGCAAGCAGCTTGTTCTGAGCCTCCGACGGCCCCTGGCCCAGGGCCGCGCCGACCGCACAGGCGACCCCGGCCAACGTCATGATCCCGTTACGCATAGCTGGTGAACTCCCCGTACACCTCAGGCCTCAAACGTACGTACCTATCGCGACCGCCGCGTCTGCGCGTCGGCGACGTCGCTACCTTCTTGCTCGACACCACGTCAGACACGCCGTGGCCGCCGAGGTTGGCGCCGCTGTCGACGGTTCTCAGGCTCCCCGGACCCGGCCCCCGTAGGTCTTCACCCGATCCCGGGCCTCGCGATAGTCCGCGTCGTCCTTCCCGGCACAGGCCTGCTGGTAGAAAGCCAGTGCCCGGTTGAAGTCCCCCGCTGCTTCCGCCGCCACGCCGGCGCCGTACGCGGCCTGATGGTCGCTCGGGTTTGCGGCGAGGGCCGACTGGAACAACGAAATGGCATCCTGATACGCCTCCGCCCGGAGCATCCTCACGCCCTGCACGCAATCCGCGTTCCCACTGGATTCCACGACGGCGTCGATCTGGATACGCACCGGCATGAGCTTGCTCACGAATTCCTCGGCGGCCTTCTCCACCAGCGTGGCGATGATCTGATCCTGCGGGGTCAGCTCCGCTTCCGTCCGGCTGGAACCGAAGATCGGGCTGGCCTTGGTGCGGTCCGTCGACTGATACGGCCGCGGCGAGTATTGCTCCCAGACCTGGTTGTTTGCGGTGTCGAGCAGCTTGAAGTCGGTTTGCACGGTCATGGCCCGGGTCACGGTTTCGACCTCCGACGTCCGCACGTCGACGTCGCCGCCGCCCCAGCCATCTCCGCCGATGGCGCCGAGGCTGAGCCCCGACAGCGTCCGCTGCTTGCCGACGTGCTTCTCGACCTTCACGTTGATCCGGCTGACAATGGCCCCGTCTGCGGCCAGGAGCTGACCAGGGTTCCCGCCTCGCCGTGTGGACATGCCCGCGGCAGCGAGGTCCGCCTCATCAAATGTGACGTGAGTATCGAACCGGTCACTCACCGTCACCGGCGTGCCGAACTCCGAGCGTGATTCGTTGATCAGCGTCTGCACAATCGTGGCACACATCGCCGACCATTTCTCGTCCGTCGTCGGGCCCACCTCCGCCCGCGCGATCGCGATCGTTTCCATCCCCTGCGGCAGCCCGCGCTCGGGCTCGACCACATAGCTGAAACGCACCGTCGCCTGCTCGCGTGACGCACAGCCCCATGCCGGCGCCAGCGCCAGCGCTGTGACAAGAACCCGCGACACCGTGGATCTGCAAGCCATGCCTGATTCCTCCCGTTGGATGCCTGGTAATGCCATACCGATTCAGCGCCCGATCCGCGCCTGACCCGGGCCGCACCGGCAACCCCACGCGACTTCCCGCTCCGGACCACAAACAGAAACAACCGGTGCAAACCGATAAGAAACCATCCGGACCGTCGGTCGTCAAGCGCCGCCGGCCCCGTGTTTGACGGGTCGCGCGCCGCCACCCTACAATATCAGCGATTCCCGGGCCGGCAAGGACCGTCCGATCCACATGCAACCGCGGCGAAAAACACATCAGGTCACAGTCGGCGGCGTGCCCATCGGCGGCGACGCGCCGATCGCGATCCAATCCATGACCAGCACCTACACCTACGACGTGGACAGGACCGTCGCTCAGATCCGCGCCCTGGCCGGGGCCGGATGCGACATCGTCCGCGTGGCCGTGCCCGACGAGCGCGACACCGCCGCCCTGCCGTCCATCCTGGAACAGTCGCCGGTGCCCATCGTGGCCGACGTGCACTTCCACTTCGAGCGGGCCCTGGAGGCCATCGAGGCCGGGGTCCACAAGATCCGACTCAACCCCGGGAACATCAAGGACCGCAAGGAGGTCGACCGGGTCATCCGGGCCTGTCGTGAACGCGGCCTGCCGATTCGAGTCGGGGTCAACGAGGGCAGCGTCGTCGAGCGTAAGGAGAAGGAGCTTCGAGCGAAACAGAAACAGTCGCTCAGCGGCGACTACCGCGGCGAGTTGGTCAAGCTCATGGTCGAGATGCTGGAAGATTACATGCGTATCTTCGACGAGAACGACTTCCACGACGTCGTCCTCAGCGCCAAGAGCATCGACGCCGCACTCGTCATCGCCGCCTATCGGGCCATCAGCAAACGCTTCGACCTGCCGCAGCACCTCGGGGTCACCCACGCCGGGCCGCCGGAGACAGGACGGATTCGCTCGGTCGCCGCGCTCGGCACGCTATTGGCCGAAGGGATCGGCGACACGATCCGGATCTCGTATGCCGCGGACCCGATCTACGAGGTGGAGGACGCCAAGGAACTGCTCTGCTGCCTCGGCCTTCGTAACCGCGTCGAGCCGGAATTGATCGCCTGCCCCACGTGCGGGCGAATCGAGATCGACCTTATCAAGCTCGTGGCCGACGTGCGGCAGAAGCTCTCGACCATCAAGACGCCGGTGAAGGTCGCGGTGATGGGCTGCGTGGTCAACGGCCCGGGCGAAGCGGAAGGCGCCGACGTGGCCGTCTTCGCCGGGAAGGGTAAGGGCATCATCTACGTCCAAGGCGAACAGACCCGAACCGTCTCCGAAGAGCAAATGCTCGACGCCCTCTACGAAGAAACCCTCGCCTTCGCCGAGCGCGTCGAGCGCGGCGAAGCGACGCTGACCAACACCCGAGTCACCATCGCCCCCCCCGACCCGCTGCCCAGAAGCGACGGCTCGATCCCGTTGCCAGTTGCCGCGCCGTGACCTACGATCTCGCTTGTCCCGATGGTTGGCGAATCCATAAGTACGTTGGGCCGGAAGGCTTGAGTTCATGCTTAGCTCATTGAGAATCCAGAACTACAAGTCCCTTCATGACGTAAACCTGGATCTACCGGCGTTCGTCACAGTCGTGGGCGCCAATGCCGCGGGCAAGTCGAACTTCGCCGATGCGATCGAATTCCTCGCGATCCTCGCGCGGTCCGGCCTGGCCGCAGCGTTAAACGAAAAGGGCGGCTACGAAAACATCTGTTTTCGAAGGCAGCGCCGCTCCAAGGGCGCGATCGTGCTCAGATGCGCCCTTTCAGGAATCAAGGAGGGCAGGTCCACTTTCGACTTCACAATGTCCTTGTCCTTTCGGGCACAGAAAGAGGCAATACGATCGGGCTACTTAGTCGAATCTGAGCATCTCGTGGTCGCAATCAAGACGGACTCACGAAGTGAACCGTACCTAGAAATCAACCGCCGCAAGAGCGATGTCAAAGTCCAGGTTAACAAAGAACACCGCAGCATGGGGCTGCTTCCATCTGCTGAGTTCTTCGAAGGGATCTTTGAGCGGATGAAGGGCAAGGCGCTCCTGCGCGAGGACGACCTACTCCTCTGGACCTATTTGCGAGGCCTTCCGCCCTTCGATCGTATCCTCGGGGAGATGTCTCGTTTTCGCGTTTTCCAACTTTCACCCACCGAAGCCCGGAAAGCCGGCGCTACTTCCGGCAGCCAAGAGCTTGGCAAACATGGTGACAACCTCCCGGCGGTCCTGGACTGGCTCAAACGCGAACAGCCTTTGGGATTCGATCGGCTGCTCAATTACGCGCGCCAAGCAGTTCCGACGATCGACGCCATCGAAACGGATTACACTGACACACGGGAGATGGGGCTGTATTTGCGAGAGCGCGGCATTCAGCGCCGGCTCTTTGCTTCGGAACTCTCAGATGGGACGGTTCGGACACTTGCTATGTTCCTGCCTTTGATTGATCCGCGCGTTCGGCTGGCCGTCATCGAAGAGCCCGAAAACAGTATACATCCTTGGGTTGTGCGCGAGTTCGTTGAAGCCTGTCGTCTTTGCTCGGCCAACAAACAGATTATCCTCACGACTCATTCCCCGGTGTTGGTCTCAAAGCTCGAGCCGCACGAGCTGTATGTGGCCGAGCGCGCGCGGGGTGAAACGGCGATACTGCAAGCCACGCGCGCAAACGTCGAGCTTGAGCAGGTCATTCGCAAGGGAATACAGGATCTTGGTAGCTATTGGGACTCAGGTGCCATGCAGGCTGTTCCGGGCGATCCGCAGGGCCTGCTAGAGTTCATGGATAGCGATGGCAAAGGGCGCTGAACAACAACGACCGATTGGACTCGTTCTTGAGGGAGCCACCGAGTACCGGGTCCTGCCGAGTTGGCTTAGCCGCCTTGGTGTACGTTCGGTGACCCCATCCGTGTTCGATGGCCAACCGGTGGATGCATCGGTTGCCGACCTAGTCGAGTATCGCTTGTTGAGGCACGTCAGGACACAACTACTGAAGGCGCCTGGAAACGTAGTCGTCGTGCTGGATCGCGAGAGTCGCACAGAAAGCGCCCGCGAGTTCGCGGCAGCGCTTCAAAAAGAGCTCGTTCGGCGCGTAAATCGCCATGACGGCATCATGGCTAGCGCGCGAATTGTCGTCGTCGTTGCGGATCGCGCATTGGAGAACTGGTTGCTCGCCGATCCTGAGTCCGTCGCGAAATCGAGACTGCTGCATCGAAAGAACAGTATCGTCAAACAGGTGTCTTGCCATTCGGACACGAAGGATGCGAAACGGATCCTGCAGACGGCGATGACGAGAAGTTGGTATGAGCGAGCGGTGCACGGACCAATGTTGGCTCGTCATGTACGGGTTGACGAGGCTGAGATGAAGTTCTGCAGCCGATCTTTCAAAGCGTTCCTTAAGAGTGTCCAAGCAGCACCCCTTAGCTAAGTTGGACGGACATGCCGGCCTTTCCGCACGCCGGCCGCAATTGTGCCATGGTCGCTAGGCTCCATAGTGCTACGTTCTCCGGGATCGAGGCCATCCGGGTGGAGGTCGAGGTGGATGTGTCGCCGCATGGGTTTGCGGGGACCGCCGTCGTCGGACTGCCCGATCCGGCGGTGAAGGAGAGCATCGAGCGCGTCCGCAGCGCGATGCAGAACTCGGGCTATTCGTTCCCGCGATACAAGACCGTCATCAATCTCGCGCCGGCCGACGTGCGTAAGGAAGGCCCGGCGTTCGACCTGCCTATCGCCCTCGGCATCCTCTTCGCCGACGGGGCCGTCCTCGGCGACGACGCGCACCAATATCTGATCACCGGCGAACTGGCGCTCGACGGGCGGGTTCGGACGGTCAAAGGCGTGCTCTCGGCTGCGCTGCTCGCCAAACGGAGCGGGCTTCGCGGGATCATCGTCCCCGAGGCGAACGCACGTGAGGCGGCCGTGGTCGATGGCCTCGAGGTCATCCCGGTCTCGTCGTTGACTCAGGCGGTCGGCTTCATCTCGGGCCAGTTGCCGCTCGAGCCGGTGGGCATCGATCTCAGCGAGGTCTTCGCCCAGTCGTCGAGATACGACTGCGACTTCGCCGAGGTCCGCGGGCAGGAGCACGTCAAGCGGGCCCTGACCATCGCCGCGGCCGGGGCGCACAACATGCTGCTTCTCGGGCCGCCCGGCGCCGGCAAGACCATGCTCGCCAAGCGCGTGCCGACGATCCTGCCGCCGCTTTCGCTCGAGGAGTCGCTGGAAACGACGCGGATTCACTCGGTGTCTGGCACGCTGCCGCCGGGCGTAGCGCTCTTGGCGACGCGGCCGGTGCGGGCCCCGCATCATTCGGCGAGCATCCCGGCGCTGGTCGGCGGCGGGAGCATTCCGCAGGCCGGTGAGGTGTCGCTGGCGCACTTCGGGGTGCTGTTTCTGGACGAGTTTCCGGAGTTCGCCCGCGCCGCGCTCGAGGCCCTTCGCCAGCCGCTGGAGGACGGCTGCGTGACCATCGCCCGGGCGCATTCGACGGTGAGCTTTCCGGCGTCGTTCATGATGATCGCGGCGATGAACCCGTGTCCGTGCGGCTACTACACCGACCCGCGGAAGCAGTGCAAGTGCACACCGGTGCAGATCGAGCGGTACCTGTCGCGGGTGAGCGGCCCGCTGATCGACCGGATCGACATCCACGTCGAGGTGCCGGCGGTGCCGTTCTCCGAGCTGCGAAGTCGCCGTGACGGGACGCCGTCGGCCGCGATGCGCGAGCAGGTGCTCGGCGCCCGGGAGCGTCAGCGCGTTCGATTCGGCGGCGAGACGACGATTACCAATGGGCGGATGAGCGGCAAGCTGCTCCGCAAGTGGTGCCAGCTCGATGACACCGGAGAGTCCGTGCTGCGGCAGGCGATGACGGAGCTGGGGCTGTCGGCCCGGGCCCACGACAAGGTCCTGCGCATCAGCCGCACCATCGCCGACCTGGGGGGAGCTGATGCGGTCACTTCCGACCACGTCCTCGAAGCCATCCACTACCGCCGCCTCGACCGGCAATTGTAGGCTCCAGCAGACGCTGCTCGACGCGCTCCATCGCCATGACGTAGGCCGTGAAGGAGTTGAGGACCATAGAGCTACTCTAACGAACTCAGCGCGTCACAACCAGTTGGTACGCTTGCCGACCGTCTGGCGCACTACGTCGCCGTAGGTTGCGGGGCGAGGATGGGGAAGTAGCCTTCCTCGTCGCCGGTGTGCTCCTCGCCGAAGCGGAAGAGGCGGGCGCTGTTGAAGAGGACGACGGCGGTGGCGATGGTGTGGGCCACGGCGGCGGTGACGGGCTTGAGGGGGCCCCAGATCGCCAGGGTCATGGTCGCGACGATGAACAGTACGCCGAAGATGATGTTCTGCCAGACGACGCGGGTGGCACCCCGCGAGAGGCGGATCAGGAACGGAAGACGACTCAGGTCGTTGTTCATCAGGGCGATTGACGCGGAGTTGATGGCGACGTCGCTTCCGGCGGCGCCCATCGCAATCCCGAGGTCGCTGGCCGCGAGCATGGGGGCATCGTTGACGCCGTCCCCGACGACGGCGACGAGATGGCCGCGGCGGCGGAGGTCGTCGACCATCGCGAGCTTCTCTTCCGGCAACACCTCGGCCTGAACCTCGGTGCAGCCCATCTCGGCGCCGACGCGGCGGGCGACGGACCATTTGTCGCCGGTGACCATCGACAGATTGCGAATGCGCAGTTCTCGAAGCTCGGCGATGGCGGCGCGGGCCTCGGGGCGGGTGCGGTCTTCGAGGCCGATCCAGCCCAGGCATTTGCCGTCACGGGCCACGTACAGCAGGCTCACGCCCTCCGGCTCGGCGAAGTCCGGGTTCTCGGTGAGGGACATTTCGACGCCGCGCTCGGCGAGCCAGTTGCTGCGGCCCACAAGGACACGGTCGCCGTCGACCTGGGCCGAGACGCCGCGTCCGGCCTCTTCGTTGAACTCGACGGCGGGCGCGAGCTCGAGCCTGGCTTTTCGGGCTACCTGAAGCACGGCGACCGCGGCGGGGTGCTTGCTGAGCTGCTCGGCCGACGCCGCCGCGTGCAGCAGGTCCGCGCCTTCGACACCGGGCGCCGGCTTCAACTGGGTCACGGAGAGCTCGCCGGTGGTGAGCGTGCCGGTCTTGTCGAAGATGACCGCGGTGAGGCCGCGGGCGAACTCGAGCTGGACGACGTTCTTGATCAGGATTCCCAGACGGGCGGCGCAGCTCAGGGCCGCGACCATGGCCGTCGGCGTCGCCAGCACCAGCGCGCACGGACAGGCGATGATGAGCATGGTGATGGCCTTCTGCACACCGACGGTCTTGTCCTCGGCGAAGAACCAGACGACCGCGGCCAGCATGACGATCGTCGGCGTGTACCAGCCGGCGTAGCGGTCGATCAGGCGCATCAGCGGGATGCGGGTGCGCTCGGCGCCGAGGATGAGATCCTGGACCCGGCCCAGCGTGGTGTCCTTCCCGGCCTTGGTTACGCGGATGTCGAGCGCTCCGGTCATGTTGCTCGTGCCGCTGAAGACCTCGTCGCCGACAGCCTTGTCGACCGGAAGGGACTCGCCGGTGATGTTCGCCTGGTTCACGGTGGAGACGCCGGTGAGCACCTGGCCGTCGGCGGGGATGTTGTCGCCGGGCCGGACCCGGACCGTGTCACCGGGGTGCAGTTCCTTCGCGTCGACGACCTCCTCGGTCCCGCCAGCGAGCACGCGGTGGGCCTTGTCGGGCGTGAGTCTCAACAGCGATTCGATCGACGCACGGGCGCCGAGGGCGGTGCGGGTTTCGATCAGGTTGGAGATGACCATGAAGAAGGCGATGATCCCCGCCTCCTGGTACTCGCCGAGGGCGATGGCGGCCACGACCGCCAGCGCGACCAGCTCCTCCATGTGGGTGTGGCCCGAAAAGAGGCAGCGGAGCGCGTGCGCCACCAAGGGAGCACCGAGCAGCAGGGCGCCTACCAGGGCGACCATCTGGGAATACGGAATCGTGCCGAGACCGTCGGTCCCGGCGATGCCCTCGCTGGTCTGAAAGAGCAAGCGGGAGACGGCCGGAATCTCGATCACGAAGGAACTCAGGACGAGCATGCCGCCGGTGAGGGTCCCGATCAGGAGCGTGCTGGCTTTGAACGTCTCGGCCTCGATCTGGTGCAGGTGCGCATGACCCATGCGGCGTCGTCCCTCGTGGTGTTCGGGCAACAATGGGCCCGGATGAATCGGGGCCCCAAACGGCGGCGGCAACGTCGGCGATACTACGCCCGGCGTCAAGTGGGGGTTCGAGCCCGAAGACGGGGCCCCGAAGGTCGAGGTGCTGAGATCCATCACCGGGGCGTGGCGTGGGGGTCGTGATCCCGTGGACTGGTCGTCGGTCCTCTGCGGGCAGGATGATGCAGCTCCAATTGGCTCTGATTGGCTTCGTTTTCTTAACACAAACGGCGTTTTCGATAGCGCCAGGGGCGTTTTTTGGGTTCGTTTTTCCAAAGAAAAAAGGCAACGGGCAGTAGGCAACCGGCAACAGGAGCAAGGGATCGGGGGATCGAGGGATCGAGGGATCGAGGGAGAAAGGCGTCGGGGTAGCAAGGGATCGAGAAACGTCGAAACGCCGAGGTGCGGAAGGGATCGAGGGATCGAGGAGGGGGAGACGTCGAAGCGCCGAGGTGCGGAAGGGATCGAGAGATCGAGGAGGGAGAAACGTCGAAGAGTCGAAGTGTCAGAATGGAAGAGCGGTTCATGTTGGGGGCCTTCCGTCATAATAACGTCAAGGGGGGTAACGTTTTGGCGGGGCGAGAACGAGACGGGCGTTCGTAAGTGCCTGTCGGGCCGGGGGTTGTGGCCGCTCTTTTTTTTCAGGCGTGCGCGGCCCGTGGGGCGTGTCCGGGACCGCCGGATGGGGGCGGCGCACCGGGCTGTTCATTCAACGCTGACTCGTTCGGTCGCACGAATCGGGGAAGCCCGTTGAAACGGGCTATTCGACGGGTGGACGAGACGCTGCGTAACCAGCCGTAAAACGGCTGGCCTGGAAGCCGCCTTCGGCGGCGGAAGGCCGTTGAAACGGCCTATGTATAGATCGGGGTTGTTGGGAATCGGCGAATGTGGGATTTCTTGTCGTCGGGGATGAAGAGGAAGCCCTTTCCTCCGGGCTTCGAGCGTACGGCAGCGGTCAGAACCTGTCCAGGACTCCACCCC
>Ga0214472_10000999_pt1 | contig 33104 bp, 26 predicted proteins | sample RVTome_6_FD_207662 | JGI IMG/M metagenome (GOLD analysis project Ga0214472, IMG submission 207662) | Soil microbial communities from uranium-contaminated site in the Upper Colorado River Basin, Wyoming, United States - RVT140D175 | ecosystem: Environmental > Terrestrial > Soil > Contaminated >...
CACGGTCAGATCCCCATCGAAATTCGCGACGACCGCCTTGGGATAGCGGGCCAGAACAGCTTCCGCTCCATCGGACTCTGGAACGCTCTGCGCCAGCAGATCATCCCGCGCCGCCGCGATCATGTCATCGTCGTAGGGCACGTTGACCCCGCGGTTGGCCAGCAGATGATCGGCGATATCGTCGGTCCTGACCGCCGTCTTTGCCAGATGCGGATAACCCGGCATGATGGATTCCGGCACCACCGCACGCGGATTTTCCATATGCGCGACATGCCATTCGTTCGAGTAACGTCCGCCCACGCGGGCCAGATCGGGGCCGGTCCGTTTCGAGCCCCACTGGAAGGGATGGTCGTACATGCTTTCCGCCGCCAGGGAGTAATGACCATACCGCTCGGCCTCGTCGCGCAGCGGCCGGATCATCTGGCTGTGACAGTTGTAACAGCCCTCGCGGATGTAGATGTTCCGGCCCACCAGTTCGAGCGGCGTGTAGGGCCGCATGCCCTTGACCTTCTCGATCGTGCTTTCGAGGTAGAACAGCGGCGCGATCTCGACCAAACCGCCGATCGACACAACGATCAGGATAAGCACCAGCAGCAGGGTCGAGTTCTTCTCGATGAATTCGTGTTTTGCTAACATCTCTGTCTCCGAGCCTTCTATTCTGCCGGTACTGCAGCCGGTTGCCTGGCGGCACGTGTGGCGACGATCGGTGCTGCCTCGTCCCGCAGATCACCGCGCGCGGTCCGCCAGAGGTTGTAGACCATGACCAGTGCGCCAGCGAGGAACAGCGCCCCGCCGCCGGCACGGATCACGTAGAAGGGATGCATCGCTTCCACCGTCTCGACAAAGGAATACTCAAGGAAGCCAAGGCTGTCGTAAGCCCGCCACATCAGACCCTGCAGAATGCCCGACACCCACATCGCGGTGATGTAGAGCACGATGCCGATGGTCGAGATCCAGAAGTGCAGCGAGACCAGTTTCAGGGAATAGAGACGTTCGCGTTTCCAGAGCACCGGCATCAGGTGATAGAGCGCGCCGAAGCTCACATAGGCCACCCAGCCCAGGGCGCCGGAATGCACGTGACCCACGGTCCAGTCGGTGTAGTGACTGAGCGAGTTCACCGCCTTGATCGACATGACCGGGCCTTCGAAGGTGCTCATTCCGTAGAACGCGACGGAAACCACCAGCATCCGCAGAACCGGATCGGTGCGCAGCTTGTCCCAGGCCCCGGACAGGGTCATCAGACCATTGATCATCCCGCCCCAGGACGGCATCCACAGCATGATCGAGAAGGTCATGCCCAGGGTCTGCGCCCAGTCGGGCAGCGCCGTGTAGTGCAGGTGATGCGGTCCGGCCCAGATATAGAGAAAGATCAGCGACCAGAAGTGGATGATCGAGAGCCGGTAGGAATAGACCGGCCGCCCGGCCCGTTTCGGAATGAAGTAGTACATGATGCCGAGGAAGCCGGCGGTCAGGAAAAAGCCGACGGCGTTATGGCCGTACCACCACTGGGTCAGGGCATCCTGCACACCGGAAAAAAGCGCGTAGCTCTTGGTCCCCGAAAGCGAAACCGGCAGGGAAAGATTGTTGACGATGTGCAGCATCGCGATGGTCACGATGAAGGCCAGATAGAACCAGTTGGCCACATAGATGTGTGGTTCTTTCCGGCGCCAGAGCGTCCCCATGAAGACCAGCAGATAGACCACCCAGACGAAGGTCAACCAGATATCGGCATACCATTCAGGTTCCGCATATTCCTTGGACTGGGTCACCCCGAAGACGTAACCGGTGGCCGCAATGACGATGAAAAGCTGGTAGCCCCAGAACACGAACCAGGGCGCCACCTCGCCGGCGAGTCGCGCCCGGCAGGTGCGCTGGACAACGAAAAACGAGGTCGCGATCAGAACGTTGCCGCCAAAGGCGAAAATCACCGCCGAGGTATGCACCGGCCGCAACCGCCCGAATGTGGTCCAGGGCAGGTCCAGATTGAGTTCCGGAAAGGAAAGCTGCAGCGCGATCAACAGACCGACGGAGAATCCGACAACGCCCCAGAAGGTCGAGGCGATGACACCCGCCTTGACCACAGCATCATTGTATTGGACTGCCGTCGCCCCCGCGTCTGTCACCTGCGTTCCATGCCGGCCGTCGAAGTGCCGCTTGATCAGCAGAAAGACGCCTGACACGCAGGCGAGCAGAAAGAGCAGACCGTGAAATTCCATCACGGGATCTGCCGCTTTTGCCATAAGCAGCAGACCCAGTATCGTGCCCACCACCAGCGCAAGGCCAACGATATAGCTTGTCGGATGCGCCTTAACGGCTTGTTGTGACGAGTTCATCTGCAACCCCAGACTACGCGTGAAAAAAGTACCAGAGAACACGACCGTGACCGGGGCCTCTGGTACAAGAAGGTGAGAGATTTATTCTTTCTACAGGGACCGCTACGGGTCTCCATTGACATATATCAAGACGGCCCGGCCTGATCGTCCGGCCAGACCAGCGTGCAGGTCCCCGGCACCGGTAAATTGCCGCCTCGAAGAGGTGCAATCCGTTATGCCCGAATCGCCGAACAAACCGGATACTTGAAGAATCAAAACCGGTTACGTGCGAAAAAAAGAGGAGATCGCGAAGAAATCACTGTCATTCTTGTTTTTTCCTGCTGATGCCCGCAGCATGGAAACACTTCGTGCGAGCCAGACAGCCGTTGCCTTCTTTCGGCGCAACGGCACAAACAGCGAACTGAAGGGAATGAGGGTGCGGCTAGTCAGAAATCTCGCGATCCTGCTGCTCTGCCTGCAGACAGGGACGGCCTTGGCACAAGACGCCATTGGTTATGTCAAGAGTGTTGAAGGAACGACCGAGGTCGTTCGCAGCGGGAAATCCTCGGCGATTGGCGTCGGGGACGCGGTCTTCGTTGCCGACCTGCTGGTGGTAAAAGGCAGCGGATCGATGGGGATCACCTTTATCGACAACTCGCAGCTTTCCATGGGATCCGGGTCGCAGCTCAGGCTGAAGAACTTCGAGTTCGTTCCCAAGGAGGAAAAACTGTCTTTCGTGACCGAACTGCTGAAGGGCACGCTGCTTTATGTTTCAGGAGTCATTGCCAAGCTGTCGCCGGACGCGGTGTCCGTTGTCACCCCTGTCGCGACCCTTTCGGTTCGCGGCACCAGGTTCCTCGTCCGGGTCGATGAATAGTCGCCGTATGAACCTCTCCCGGACAAGCTTCAGCCGGCGCGCAACCCGCCCATGGCTGGCCACACTCGTTCTGCTGGTTCTCGCGGCCTGCACACCGAACAACCTTTTCGTTCTGCTTGAGGACGACAACGGGAAGGTCGGATCCATCCAGGTCAGAAACGAGGCCGGCACACAGACCCTCAACCAGGCGGGTCAGGCCACCGGTCTGGACCGGCCCGGACAGGAACTGGTCGAACCTTTCGTTCTGGATGCCGATAAGATCCGCGAGGTTTTCGGCGAAGTTCTCGACGCCCGGCCCGAACCGCCGGTGACCTATCTGCTCTACTTCAAGACCGGTGGCACGGAGCTCACCGAAGAATCGCGAGCGCTGCTTCCGGAAATCAAGCAGACCATCGACAATCGAAAGGTTTCGCCGCGGGTCGCGGTGATCGGGCACACCGATACCATCGGCCCGGCAGTTTTCAACGACACTCTGGCACAGGACCGGGCGAGAGAAGTGCGCGATCTGTTGCTGCGGCAGGCGATTCCAGCCGATAAAGTGGAGTTGACGTCGCACGGCCAAAACAATCCCCTGATCCCGACCGCCGACGAGGTCTCCGAACCCCTTAACCGCCGGGTCGAAGTCACGATCCGTTAAATGCCCAGGGGCCGGCAGCGCTGGTTCAGATCCGGTTCAGATGGAATCGCCTGCGGCGATCCGTCGTGCCGGTGAAGCTGATCCAACAATATGATAATGAGCGGATTCCCATGGATCGCCGAAACCACGAAGTGGTTCCGACAAAACATGATCCGCTCTAGTTACCGAACAATCCTTTCAGGGCCTTGCCCGCGTCGTCCGGCAACTTGATACCGCCTTCTCCGTCGCCGCCCTTGATGACGCCTTCCAGTGCCTTCGTGCCGCCGCCGACCGAATCGAGCAGCTTGGACGGGTCCTTCGCGATGTCTTCGATGGCACCGGTGAGGTCGGGCTTGTAGGAGAGATCGTGCCAGGGGCCGCTTACCAGAACCGGTACCGCAAGGCCGCTTTCACCGGCGTTGCCACCCTGGCCTTCCAGACTGGCGACCGCTTTCGGCTCGATCCGATAGTCAAGGGTACGCGGCGGCAGGTTCGACGTTCCCCTGCCCTCGACCCGCAGCAGCGGGCTCAGCAGCTTGAGATCGTTGTTGCTCAGCAATCCGTTCCTGATGTCGAAAGTCCCGGAGAGTTCGGCAAAATCGGTTTTCTGCGTTTCGCTCGCCCCCGGATCAAGAAAGGCGTCTGCAACATTGCGGACCATCGCGGCCAGGTTGATGCCCTTGATGGCGCCGTCGTTAAAGGCCAGCGATCCCTTGCCGTTCAGAGTCTCGACCATCTGCCGCTGGGAACCACCCCTGGCCGTAACGCTGATATCCAGGTTACCGGTCCCCGACAGCCTTTCGAAACCGGCTGCATCCGTCAGCAGAGGCTCGGCCGCAATCCCGGTCATGGTGAAGCTTTCGGTCACCGCCGGCACCTCGCCGCGCGCATCGACCGTCAGCCGGCCTTTTCCCTTGCCGTCGTAAAGATTCAGCTCGTTCAGATCGACGGCGAGAAGGCCGTCCTTCAGACCAACCGTCAGGGCGCTCTGTCCGACCTTGATCTCCTGAACCAGGATTCCGGCGACGGACAGCGCGAGATTGGCGTTGAGGGCCCGCAGAGCGCTGACGTCAATCGGATCGTCGCTCCAGTCGGCCGGTGCGGCGCTCCCCGAACCAGCGCCAGCCCCCGAGCTTTCGCTTGCCGAAGCTTCGCCTTCTTCGGCGGGCGGCAGATAGGGATTGAGATCCAGAACACCCAGCTTCAGTTCCGCATCGATCTGCGGTTTCGCCCCGCCTGTGGCCACCTTGACACTGCCCTCACCGGTAATCTCGTCGAGACCGAGTTTCGCCTCGGTAAAGCTGTAGATCGAACCCTTCACGTCGATCTTGCCGGACAGATTGAACGGACCAAGGCCTGTGCCTTCGAGTGCGACGGGATTGCCGGTCCAGGCCGCGAGATCCCGCACAGAAGGCGTCGACACATCAAGCGCTCCCGCAACCAGCAGCGTCGCCGCAGTCGTCACCGAACCGTCAAACGCAAGTTTCAGAACATCGGATCCGACGGACAGGACAACCGGCGCCTGCTCGCCGCTGGTCAGACCGCGCGGATTGTCGCTGGTCACCGACAGATCGATGGTCTTGTCGTTCCACAGCAGCGATCCTTCAGCCGTAAAGGGACTGTCCAGATCCGTAAGGCTCACGGCAAGATTGATTTCGGAAACCACGTGCCTGGCGCCCGATGCCACATCGAAAAAGGTCAGACTGCCGTTCACCAGCCGGATATCGCCAAGACTGATCTGCTCGATCGCCGAGCCGCCCGTCGTGCCTGCATCGGCCGAGCCGCCCGAAGACGGTGCGGCATCCGGTGCGGCCGGGGCCGCCGCGAATTCCCAATTGGGCTTGCCGTTCTTCGCAATTTCGAGATTGATCACCGGATCGACCAGCACAAACTCGTCAACCTTCACGGTTCCCGTGATCAGCGGCCAGAGCTGCAGCTTGATGCGCAGTTCCTTGAACGCGGCCATGTTCGGATCCGCTGCGCCATCGGCGTTCGCGAATGTGATGTCATTGGCGACAACTGCCAGGCTGGGAAGAACCGAAACATCGAGATCTCCGGCAATCGTCAGCGTCCGGCCGGTCGCGGTTTCAACGCCCTGGGTAATCTGCGTCTTGATTTCTTCCTTGGGAATGAAGAACGGCGCGGCCACAGCGGCGGCCACGATGACGACAACCACGACAGCGATGCCGATCAGGACCTTTTTCATTTCTCTATCCTTTTGTTCGCGAGAACTCTTCCCGTCGCGATTTGAAACAGCGGACGGGCAACCACTGCAGGAGGCTCTGGATCAGATCCGGTTCAGATGGAATCGCACGCGGCGATCCGTCGGTCCGGTGAATCTGATCCAACTATATGATAGTGAGCGGATTCACATATTTCGCCGAAACCACGAAGCGGTTCCGACAAAACATGATCCGCTCCGGGTCGACAACCGCATGGTCTTTCAATCGAATAATCGTTCCGGTCGGAGACTTTGGTCGGACGTCAGAGGCCCGCACTCTCGATCTTCCTGTCCGTCTCGAAATTACTGAGCGCATAAACCGCCCAGATCGCGGCGGGCACCCAGCCGATGATCGTGACCTGTAAAATCAGGCAGACAATGCCTGCAATCGGCCGGCCAATGGTAAAAAACAGTAACCAAGGCAGCAAAAGAGCAATTAGAAGTCTCACGAAACCGATCCTTTAGCCTTCACAACGAATTTTTCTCATGCCCGGCAACGCTGCCCGGAGCCTTCAACCATATAAGACGAGCCTGAAGAGTCTCAAGCTCAGTTGTTCGAGACCTTGACCACCACACGGCGATTCAAGGGCTCTTTAACATTGTCGCCCGTCGCAACGGCGAGGTCCTTTTCACCCTGACTGATCAGCTGCACTTCGTCCACGCCAATGCCCTGATCGCCAATCGCCTTGGCAACCGCCTTTGCACGCTCCACCGACAGCATTTCATTATAGTCGTCGGAACCGGAGCGGTCAGTGTGACCAGTCAGTGACACTTTCACACCGGTCATCTTAGCAAAGCTCACGATCTCTGTGACCTTGCTGGCGGCATCATCGCTCAGGCTGGCGCTGTCGAAATCGAAATAGAACACCCAGCTCTTGTCGAGAGGCGCAGGCTCGGCGGCTTTCTCAGCGACGGCCTTCGGCTCCTGGATTTCAGCTTCGACCTTTGCCATCGCATCGGAAAAGCCGCTCTGGCAGGCATCGATATCCGCCGGCTGATGGTTTTCTTCCTGTTCCTGCATCCAGCAGTCGAACATGACCTGAGCTCTGGCCGCATTGCCGGCGGTCCTGGCCGCAGCACCAGCCGCCATTGCCGCCATCAGACGCTCACGGGATGCGCTCAACAGCAACACCCGGTCTTTCGGAAGGTCACGAGCGGACATCTCGTCCGGCGAAACCTCGGCGTCTTCGCTGGCCAGACTGGCCTTTTTCGCGAAACCATCGGAATCGGCAAAGTCGTATTCAGCGTATTCGCTCTCGGAAAGCTCGAGATAGCCGCTGTAAAGGTGCTTCGAGAATTCGCTTCCCGAAGCCGTACGCTCTTTCGCGGCCTGAAGCCCGGTTCCGGCACAGCCCGCCAAAGCCAGTGAACCCAGACCTGCGATGAAGACATTCGTGAGTCTATTCATTGTGCAATCCCTCCATTGGATCTGATTTCTTTTCTTTCATGAGAGCCGACGCCCATCCCCGAGCTTCCCCGGCTGGTAAAGAACCTCCAGCAAACGGGTTGTCATCTTGCGGTTCAAGACACTCGGCCCGATGTCAATAATTCCAGACAGCGGACCGCTTTCCCGTTCGACGTACACATCGCTCCCACTCTTGAAACAAGCCTATCGTCTGGAATCAGATTCAAAAGTCAGGAAATATACTTAGCCCGATCAGCCGCAGTATCAATTCGGGCGCCGGACAGGCTATGCCGGCATCGGGAAATGCCGGACGGTCAGAAGGGAGGGGTGGTGTCTTTATGAACGGGGAAGCGTGAGATCGGTCTCCGGACCGGATCGGCTCCCGATCAGACCCACTCTAGGTACAATTGCTGGCTGGAAGCTCCGGACGGAACGTCAGCCCGCGATAAATGGCGTCGAACAGCTGGTTGTCGTCCAGAGGCTTGAGCATAAGCGTCAGCGCCCCTGCCCGCTCGGCTTCAAGACGCACCGCTTCGCTGGGCCGGGCGGTCATCAGAATAACCGGATTCCGGAAACCGCGGGCGACCAACTGCCGGAGCACGTGGAAACCGCTGACACCGGGAAGGTGGATATCCAGCATCACGCAGTCGTACTGGATCTCCAGGCCCTCCGACAGGAATTCCTCGCCGGAGGCATAGGTCAGGACCTCTATATTGTCGGTTTCCAACAATAGCTTAAGGGAATCCCTGACAGCATCATCATCGTCAACCACGACAACGACCGTCGCCCCGCCCTTGCATCCAAGTCTGTCCATGGATCGAAGACTAGGCAGATTCACTGATCCGGCAATAGGGAAATGTACTTATCCCCGCACCGTTGTCAGTTCAACCCATTAATTTTAAAGTATTTTTTGAATATGACCCAAAAGTCTACTCGTCGGCCAGCTGCAATCCGGCGGCCAGGGACATTCTCACCAGGTGCGACAGGCTCTTTGCCTGCATCTTGTCCATCACCCGGGCCCGATGAACCTCGACCGTGCGGGGACTGATCCCCAGCTCGTAAGCTATGGTCTTGTTCGGCCTGCCGATAACCAGCTGATAGAGAACATCCCGTTCTCGCGGCGTGAGTTCGTCAATCCGGCCCTGGATTTGCCCGTCCCCCTGGCCATCACTGTCTGGGCCGCTATCACTGCCCCCCTTGTGCTGGTTCTCAGCGAGCTCCCTGCGGTGCGCCCGGGCTCTTTTCAGAGAGTCGATCAGAACCTCGTCGGTAAAGGGTTTCTCGATAAAATCGAAAGCACCCGACTTCATGGCCCTTACAGCCATGGGCACATCACCATGACCGGTAATGATGATGACCATCAGTCCGGGGTTGGAGACAGCCAGACGCTGCTGAATTTCCAGACCGTCGATATCGGGCATACGAACGTCGAGCAGAACACAGCCGGATCCGATACGCCCGGCCGCTTCGAGAAACGCGGTTCCGGATACGAAGCTTTCCGTCTCATAGTCATAGGACTCCGCCAGTATCTGCAGTGAGTCCCGAACCGCCTCGTCATCGTCGACGATATATAGTTTGCACTTGCCCGTTTCGTTCGAGTCGAGAGTCATAAACTATCCTATAGAGCAACCGGGAGTGTGAAGTGAAATGCGGCTCCGCCCTCCGGGCCCTTGCTCAGCCACATCTCGCCGCCGTGCATCTCGATAATCGAATGACAGATCGATAATCCGATGCCCATGCCGTTGTTCTTCGTCGTTACAAAAGGTTGAAACAATTTCATTTCCACCTCAGCAGGCAGGCCGGGACCGGAATCGGCAACGACAACCTCGATAAAGTCCGCCGACCGTAGAACGGCCTCCAGCGAAACATGTCGTATCGGCGATACCGCAACCGCCTCGATAGCATTGCGTACAAGGTTCACTATCACTTGCTGCACTTGAATTCTGTTTACGTCAACCAGCGGAAGGTTTTCAGACAGCCTGCTCTCGACAAGGATCTTGTGACGAGCCGAGCCGATTTGCCCAAGCAACACGGATTCCTCGACAATGGTATAAAGATCCTCAGGTGAGCGCGTCGCCTCCCGCTTCTCGAAGGTATCACGCAATCCCCGGATGATTCCACCGGCACGCTCGGCCTGCGCGAGCGCCTTCGCTATCATCGTCTCGACTTTGCCGACGGTTTCCGGCGTGGCGCCGGCCGCCGCAGGCGGGACTGGAGACGCCGTTAATTCAGAGGTCACGGAAACGCCCGCGGCAAGCGAGGATTCAGCAGCGACCGGCTGCGGTCTTCCGGCGCCTTCCGATGCCTTTGAGATGACCCGCCGTCCGGCCTGAAGGTAATTGATTATCGCCGTCAGGGGCTGATTCAATTCATGCGCCAGAGCCGACGACAGCTGGCTCATGGCGCTGTAGCGGCCGACATTGGTCAGTTCGTCCTGCAACTCGCGCAGCCATTCCTCCCGGCGGCGGCGTGCCTTTTCCTCGCGCAGGAAACCACCGCTGACAAGAAAGACATAGAGAACAAACGCGACCAGCAGAGGATAGGTCGCATCGAGCAGTGTGCTGCCCATCGAAAAGGTCAGCCACGAAAAGCCAAGAACCCCGACCGACAGAAACAGGAAGAAGCCGATCGTCGAGATCGCGCTCCGGCGGGCATGAACGGCAACCAGAAAGATGCAGACGATGAGCATGATCCCGAGTTCGCCCGCCACCGCAAAATTCGGACGATGCAGGAGTCCCCCCGACAGAAGGGTCTCCAAAAGCTGTGCGTGAATTTCGACACCTGACATATTCACCCCCACAGGGGTCGCGAAGAGATCGCCCAATCCAACCGCCGTCGTGCCGATCAGGACGATTTTTCCCGCGAGCAGACCGGGATCAATCTCGTTGTTCAGAATATCCCGCGCAGACACAAACCTTGCCCGATCGTGCCGCGAAAAATGCGGCCAGAACTGACCGCTTTTGTCGGTGTGAAGGATCCGGTCGGCAAAGGACACCCCTTCGATTCCGGCTCGCTCGGCAAAAACCGAGACCGAATCGCCCCCGGCAGCCACACGCAGAAGTTCGATCGCAAGGGCAGGCATCAGCGCCTCCCTGACCTGCACGATTGCCGGAAGACGCCGCACCACGCCATGGCGCCGGGTCGCTAGACTGACAACCCCCTGTCCCTTGCTGCGTTTACCGATGAGCGCGATGTTGCCGATGGTCGCGGGATAACGCACCAGGAAGTCACGGGGGTCATGGCCTTTTTCGAAGACCGGCGTCCGCTGGGGCAGCAAGCCGGAATCCGGTGCCGCGTTCGAAGACAGAGCCACCCCCAGAACCACGGGCGCCCTGCCGATCGAATCCGCCAGGATCGCGTCGTTCGACGGCAGGTCCTTCAGGGTATTTCTCAGCTCGGGCGAAAAATCCTGGTATTGACGGATCAGGTTTTGCGGCGAAAGACGATCCGCGTCCGGAAACAGTATGACAAGACCGATGGCGTGAACCTCTGACCCGGCCGCGAAATCGACGAGCCGCGCAAGGAGATCGCGCGGCCATGGCCATTGCCCGAATTCGCCTAAGCTGGCCTCGTCGATATCGATCACCGTAACCGGATAAGACCCGACCTGTCGTGGTGTCACTTCCTGATAGAGATCGAACAGCTTGAGCCGCAGCTGTTCGATCGGCCAGGGATCGAAAACGCGCAGGGCGATCGCCAGCGGCAGCAGAATCAATGCGACCCGCCAGTTCCGAAACATCAATACGAGAGACCGTGGAAGCATATCCGCCGAAATACCCGTTCCGCCGCGTACAGATCAATCAGCAGGCTACCCGTATCACGGCATATGAACAAAGGGAATCATAACAGCGGCAATGGTTAAGTCATGAGAATATCACGAATTTTACACGACTGACCGCTATCGTACCGCGAAAACTTGCCGCAGACAGTGGCCTGGATTTCAAACAGTCCGAGTCCCCAGCAGCTTGCAAAAACCCCAGGGTTCGCTGCTGTGGCCGGCAGATTCGAAGTGATCCGACAATGGAGCGCTTTGCTCTCCCGAAGGCACCGACACGGCCAAATGCGTGTGAATCGCGGCGCATTCGTGGGTCTCGGCAAGCCTATCCAGAGACTCCACGATCGCCCGTAACGTCTGAGAGCGCTGATGCTCGAACAGGGTCAGAACAACCAGATCCCGCACCGCCAGCACGCGCCCATATTGAAGATTCCATTCAATCAGGTAGGCAAAGAGGCCGGCTATGTGTTCGGAAGCATCTTCAATCAACATGATGCCTCCGGGTTCGCTTTCGCAAAGATGCAGACGGCCCTCGGCATAACGCCGCCAGGAATCGAACGACACCTGCGGGTTCACCAGCTGCACCAGTGGATACGCCAGCGCCATTCGATCAACCGTCAATTCGCGCATCCGCAACGTCATCGCCAGCCGTCCAACTTTGAAACTTCAACACTCAGGTTGAGTGACGGTGGTGATGATTCAGGCCCTTGTCTTTGATATGTGTCAAAATGCCCCGATCGCCGATCCGTCTCCCCCCTGCTGCCGCGGCCGACAGGCGTCTGTCATGGATATTTCGGTTGTACGCCCCTCCGGAACAAGAGAAACTGCCCCTGAACAAAGGCTGATTGGCGCATGAAAGACAGACCGAACACAGGACCGGAAGAACAGGGGAGCGGCGCCGCCGGCATCTTGCGCAATGCCATTCCCCGTGCCCATGCACCGGCTTCGCCGTGTAGTGCCTGTCCGGTGCGCGACGTGAGTTTCTGCAACGCCCTGACCGACGAGGAACTGGGATATCTCAATCGCATCTCCTCCGATATTAGCCTCACGGCCGGCCAGAGCCTGTTTGACGAAGGCGCGCCGGCAGAGCATGTCTTCAACGTCACGAACGGCGTCATAAAGGTCTATAAACTGCTGTCGGACGGGCGGCGGCAGATCACCGGCTTCCTGTTCCCCGGCGACTTTCTGGGTCTGGCGACGCGGGAAGTCTATGCCTATGGCGCTGAAGCGGTCTGCGGCGCCCAGCTTTGCCGCTTCAATCGCCGCAAACTGGAAGGGATGCTCAAGGAATTCCCCAAGGTCGAACGCCGCCTGCTCGGTATCGCCAGCGACGAGCTGGCGCTTGCGCAGGATCAGATGCTGATTCTGGGCCGCAAGACAGCGAAGGAAAAGATTGCGTCCTTCCTGCTCATGCTGTCCGATCGCGCCCGCAAGAGCGGCCATCAATCCAACCCTATTTTTCTGCCGATTACCCGGAACGATATCGCCGATTCTCTCGGATTGACCACGGAAACGGTCAGCCGGACCATCACCCAGCTCAAGACATCCGGCCTGATTACGCTGCTGCCTGGCAACGAGGTTCGGCTGGAAAACCGCAGCACGCTGGAAAACATGGCTGAGGGCGAGTAAACAGCCCCGGCGTCATTTCCCCTTTTCGCGGATCGTCTTCATCGGCACTATGCGGGCCGGTTCGGAAAGTACCCTGCCCATTTCATGCAGTGTGGTGCGCGTAGCTGCCGAAATCCCTTGTGGATCCGCAGTGAGTTCCCGAAACATCACGCGCAGTTCGGGGCTTTCGAACCAGGCATCAACGAGAGAGCTTCAGGTAGTGAAGCTCCAGACTTCTTTGGGAGAAACACTATGATCCGCATCCTTTTTTCCACTGCCGCGATCTGCGCGGTCATGACCTCGGGCCTGTCGGCCCAGGCTGAAACGCGTGTGACTTACAAATCCGCCAAGTCGACGTCGTCCTATTATCAGATGGCGGTTCAGATCGCCGAAGCGATGAAAAGCGGCACCAACGGCGATATCATCGTCACCGTCGAAGAAAGCCAGGGTTCGGTCCAGAACGTCAAGGAAGCCGCGAACCGGACCGGCAACTACGTCTTTACCACCCCGCCGGCGCTGGTCAAGCTGGCCCAGGGCGGGCAAAAGATGTTCGAGCCCAAGAACCCCGCCTACGACAACATCCGCGCCCTCTTCGTGATTCCGTCGCTCACCATGCATTTCGTGGTCAGCGAGGCTTCCGGTGTGTCCGATTTCGCCGGTCTCGACGGCAAGGACTTCGTCATCGGCAAAGGCAGCTTCGGCGCCGCAGAAGCCGCCAAATACTTCGGCCTCTTCGGTTTGGAAGGCAAAGTCAGGCTGGTCGACGTGGAGCTGAATTCCGCGGTGCCGGCCCTCAAGAACGGCCAGGTCGACGGGTTCGCCACTGCTGGCTCCTATCCGGCGCCCAACGTGATCGAAGCCGCCGCCGGTTCGAAAATCCGCCTGCTGTCCCTAAGCGACGGGCAGGTGGCCCAGACCAAGCGCACCCGTCTGGTGATCCCGGCCGGAACCTACCCGGGGGTCGATTACGACGTGACCACAACGTCCCTGCCGGTCGGCGCCTACACCACCACCGCCATGGACGATGCGACCGCCTATGCCCTGACCAGAACCTATTGGGAGAGCAAGGCAAAGATGGCCGGCACCAATCCCTGGTGGAAGGGCGTAACCGCAGAAATGCTTGATTCCATGGCGTCGAAGCTGCATCCCGGCGCTCTCAGGTATTACAGCGAGGCCGGAATTCAGGTCCCCGATCACCTGAAGTAATCCCCGCCCCCCAGACAGCCACTGACGCACCCGAAAGGCAGGCTGCTTTTCCATGCCCTCCTCCCTGCTTGCACAGCCGCCTGCCGAAGCGGTTCCGGCACAAAGCCACTGTCCGTCAAAATGGATTCTGCCCGCCTTCGGGTTCGCCAGCGTCGCCTTTCACCTCTATCTGATCTTTTCCGGACTGATCCCCAATCTGATCAGCCGCCCGGTCCATATGGCCCTGGCCCTGCCCTGGGTCTTTGTCATCGGCGCGCAGGCGGGCAGCTGGTCCCGCAAAAGCGGAATCCTGCTCTGCCTCGCGGGCTGGGCCGCCTGCGGTTACATCGTCTTCAACAGGGTCGAGCTCGACGATCAGTACGGCTCGCTGCAGGGCCAGCTTCAGTTTGCCGTCGCCCTGATCCTGATCGCGGTTACGCTGGAGATGGCCCGGCGCGCGGTCAAGCTGGCGCTACCCATCGTCGCCCTGATCGCGTTGCTTTACGGCCTGTTCGGACAATACCTGCCCGGCGAATTCGGACATTCCGGCATTCCCGCCAACAGTTTTCTGGGCACCCTTACCATCGCCGAGGGCGGCATCTGGGGGCCGCTGACCGGTGTGTCGGTGAATGTGGTCGCCATCTTCGTCATTCTGGGCGCAGTGGTCAGTGCCGGCGAAGGCGGTTTCGGCTTCATGTCACTGGCCACGGTCCTGGCCGGACGCCTGCGCGCCGGAGCGGCCAAGGTCTCGGTGCTGGCTTCGGCCTTCTTTGGCTCGATTTCGGGATCGGCGTCCGCCAACGTCGCCTCCACCGGGGCCATCACCCTGCCGACCATGAAGCGGCTCGGCTATCCCGCGTCCTTCGCCGCCGCCGTCGAGGCCGTGGCCTCCAGCGGCGGACAGATCATGCCGCCCCTGATGGGCGCCGGCGCCTTCGTGATGGTGGAACTGTTGCGGGTCCAGTATCTCGACATCATGGCGGCGGCCTTCCTGCCCGCTCTGCTGTTCTTCTGGGCCGCCTGGGCCGGGGTGGACCGCTTCGCCCTGCGCTACGGTCTGCGCGGAATGCGCAAGGACGAGATGCCGGCCCGTGACGATGTCATCCGCAGCGTCCCCTTCTTCCTGATTCCCTTCGGCGTTCTGCTGGGGATTCTCTTCGCCACCGGCTACACGCCGCAGTTCGCGGCCGCCGTCGCGATCCTCGCAGCGGCGCTCCTGCTGATCATCGACCGGCAGATGAAAGTCTCGCTCTCGGCCTGGGGGCAGCGCCTGTGCCTCTCCGCGACCGAGGCCGGTCGCCAGATCGCGGGGATTGCCGCAATCATCATCTGCGCCGGTCTGATCATCGGTGTGCTCAACATGACCGGGCTGGGCGTCAAGGTCACCTCGGTCATCATCGGTCTGGCCGGTGGCCAGCTCTGGCTCGCACTGCTGCTGACCGCGCTGGCCTGTCTGATCCTGGGCATGGAGGTCCCGACGACAGCCGCTTACGTGATCTGCGTCTCGGTCGCCGGACCGGCTCTGCAGGAACTGGGCCTGCCGGCCCTGCACGCCCATCTTTTTGTCTTCTGGTACGCCCTGCTCTCGACCATCACACCGCCGGTCTGCGGCGCCGTCTTCATCGCCGCGGGCATGGCCGAGGCGCCCTGGCTGAAAGTGGCCGGACAGGCCATGCGGATCGGACTGGGGCTGTATCTCGTCCCGCTGGCCTTCGTCTTCAATCCGGCGCTGATCCATCCTGAAATATCGCCGCTTCTTTCCCTCGCGGCGCTGATCAAGATCGGTCTCGGGCTCTGGTTTATCTGCCGGGCGCTGATCGATCCGCCGAAACCCTTCTGGAAACTTCCGCTGCAGGCCGCCCTGGGCCTCGCCGTGATCTTCGCATTCGGGCTGGGCGCCTAGATCGGATCATGTTTTGTCGGAACCACTTCGTGGTTTCGGCGATCCATGTGAATCCGCTCGCTATCATATGGTTGGATCAGATTCACCGGCACGACGGATCGCTTGTGGCGATTCCATCTGAACCGGATCTGATCCAGATGTTCAGACCCGGGCATTTTCTCTCGCAGACCCTCATGCAGATAAAAAAAACGGGGTAAAACGTCCGAATCTGCTATATTTTATGCCTTAATGTGCTTTTTTGACGGCTTTTTCACACCTCGGCCTACATCGCAGTCACGCCGGCCCCTTAAAGAAAGTCGGGTATCAACACAGCGATGATCCAGGAGAGAGAGAATGTCCTTTCAAGATGTCCAAGGTTACAACCTGACCGGTGCGAACAGAACGAGCGCCGAATTCTATGCTCAGGCACTGCACGAATTGCAGTGCTACATCGATGATCCTCTGGCGACGATCGATGCCGCGCTTGCCGAGAGCCCCGGTTTCGTCATGGGCCACTGTTTTCGCGCTTATCTGCACATCCTGTCATCCGAGCGCGCCGCCGCGAGTGTGGTGAAGGCCTGCTTCAAGGCCGTAGCCCAGGTTCCCGCCAACGACCGGGAAATCGGACATATCGCAGCCATCAGCCGTTTTCTCGAGGGCGATTTACGTGGCGGCATCGACGCCCTCGAAACCGTCCTTATCGACTATCCACTGGACGTTCTTGCGCAGCAGACGGCCCATCTGATGGATTTCTTTGTGGGCGATGCCCGCAGCCTGCGCGACCGTATCGCACGGCGCCTGCCTTTCTGGTCGGCCAGCATCCCCGGCTATCACAGCCTGCTCGGCATGTATGCGTTCGGTCTGGAGGAAATGGCCGACTATCGCCGGGCCGAAGACTACGGGCGCATGGCAATCGATCTCAACGCCCGCGATGCCTGGGCGCAACATGCCGTCGCCCACGTATACGAGATGCAGGGCCGCCATCAGGAAGGCATCGACTGGATGGAAAGCCGGGAATCCAACTGGGCCACGGACAACTTCATGTCAGTCCACAACTGGTGGCATCTGTCGATGTACTATCTGGAACTCGGCCAGATCGACCGGGTGCTGGAACTCTACGACAGCAAAGTCCGGGGCGAGCGATCCGAAGTCGCGCTGGATATGGTCGACGCCTCCTCCATGTTGTGGCGCCTGCACCTGCGCGGCGTCGAACTGGGGGACCGCTGGCGTGAAATCTCCAACGCCTGGGAGCCGCACGCCGAAGACGCTTTTTATGCCTTCAATGACTTCCACGCCATGATGGCCTTCGCCGGCAGCGGCAACACCACCGCCGCGAGACAGATGCTAGCCGCTCAGAAAGAGCGGATCGGCAAGGGTGGCAGCAACGATGCCATGACCGCGCAGATCGGTCATCCCCTCTGCCAGGCGCTGCAGGCTTTCAGCAACCGCGATTACAGGCGCACGATCGAACTGATCCGGCCGCTGCGCACCATCGCCAACCGCTTTGGTGGCAGCCATGCCCAGCGGGACGTTATCGATCTCACCCTGCTCGAAGCGGCTTTCCGCGACGGACAGACCGCACTGGCTCAGGCGCTGTCGAACGAACGCCTGGCGCTGAAACCCGCCAGCCCGCTCAACACCCTGTTCCGGCAGCGGCTTCAGGCGGAGCAGATCAAAGCCAGCGTGGCGTGATGAAAAGGGCGCGATCCCGATAAAGGATCGCGCCGGCAGTCTCACTTCAGGGGCCGTCTCCCTTCAGGGGCAGACAATCCAATCCAGCCGAACGATATCCGTTCGAACTGTTTGTATCGCGAGAACGCGCCGCCGCCGGCAACTGCGCAGCAGTGACGCACTCGCGCAATCAAAGGACCATGACAATGACAAACTGGAAAGTACCGGCACTGACCATCGCCGCCACCGCCCTGGTGGCGGCCAGCAGTCTGACGCCAACCGCCGAGGGCTCAAGGGCCGGGAGCCCGCAGCAGCTTCAAACATCATCAGGAGCCGCCATGAGCGGAAAAACAGGCCCCTCCGGGGCGAGCGCGCTTTTCGACCCGCGCATGATGGCGGCTTCGATCTGCCGGGGCAAAGCGGCCCGCAATGCCTTGAGCGCCGCAGCACCACAGGGCGCCCGGGTTCATCTCGCCAGCGCCCGGATCCTGCAGGCGGCACAGAGCGACGGCCCCGCCATGCCGCTGCTCAAAGGCCTCGGCAATCTGAGCATTAAAATCACCACGAGTAACCCGCTTGCACAGCGTTACTTCGATCAGGGTCTCCGGCTGGCGTACGGCTTCAATCACGCCGACGCCATCCGCTCCTTCAAGGCGGCCCAGAAAGCCGACCGGGGCTGCGCGATGTGCTACTGGGGCGAAGCCTGGTCCCTGGGGCCGAACGTCAACGTCCCGATGCAGCCCGAAGCCGTGCAGCCCGCGGCCGGGGCCATGACACTGGCCCGTTCCCTGGCCTTCGGCGCCAGTGATCGGGAGCAGGCACTGATTGCGGCGCTCGACCGGCGCTATGCCCGGATGTCGCCCTCCGGCCAGATCGACCCCGCAGGCATAGACCGTGCCGCCCTCGACGGGGATTACGCTGATGCCATGGCGAAGGTCCGGGATCAGTTCCCGGAGGACGACAACGTCGCGATCGTCTACGCCGAGGCCCTGATGAACCTGTCACCCTGGGACTATTGGGAAGACGACCACCGCACGCCCAAAGGCCGGTCCGGCGAGACCATCGCCCTGTTGGAATCGGTTCTGGACCGCAATCCGGATCATGCGGCCGCGATCCATCTGTACATCCATATGGTCGAGGCCTCCGACACCCCGGAACGAGCCGAGGCCCACGCCGACCGGCTGGGTGCAATGATGCCGGCGGCGGGACACATGGTGCATATGCCTTCGCATATCTACATTCGCGTCGGCCGTTATATCGACTCGGTCCGCGCCAACCAGGCGGCCATGAAGGCGGATGAGGCGCTGTTCGAGAAGCTCAACTCCGACGGCGTCTATCCCCTGGTCTACTACCCGCACAACATCCATTTCGTCATGACCTCCGCCCAGATGGCCGGGGCGGCCGAAACGGTGATGGAAGCGGCCCGCAAGCTGGATGCCGCGCTTCCCATGGAGGCGGCACAGGCCATTCCCCTGGTACAGCCGATCAAGGCCGCGCCGATCTTCGCCGTCGCTCAGTTCGGCAGCCCGGAGCAGATCCTGGCGCTCGCCGATCCGGGCGACAGCGTTCCCTATATCAAGGCAATGTGGCACTACGCCCGTGGAACGGCCTTCGTGAGACTGAACGATATGGAGGCGGCTGAAGAGGAAGCGGCAGCGATCGGGGATCTCAATGCCAAAACCGACTTCACGCCGATGATGGAGTACGCCGTCCCGGCCCCGGAAGTGCTCGCACTGGCCCGCCAGGTCCTGCTGGGACGGATTGCACAGGCTGATGGCGACTACGACAAGGCCGTAGACTCCTTCGCAGCGGCGGTGGAAATCCAGTCCGCCCTGCCCTACATGGAGCCGCCCTACTGGTACTATCCGGTCAATCAGTCGCTGGGCGCCGCCCTGTTACTGAGCGGACGTCCGGACGAAGCCGAGCGCGCCTTCAAGGCCGCCCTGTTCGAAGCGCCGAACAACGGCTGGGCACTTTTCGGTCTGGGTGAAACCTACAAATCCGTTGGCGACACACAAGGCGTCACCGAAATGGCGCGTCTGCTCAAAGCGGCCTGGGCCGGCGACTCAATGAATCTGAGCCTGTCCGACCTGTAATTTTCCGAACAGCATAACCCCTGTGCCTCCAGCTTACCGGTTCCGTCTCCCACCTCTGACGGAACCGGTTTTTTTTGGCGGCAAGGACGCCAGTCAAAGCCTGCGCAGCAGCTCGCTCAGCTTCGTCTTGCGTTCCATGCCGATGCCCGGACAGTCCGGCAGGCCGACATAGCTATCCACCACCTCGACATCATCGGCAAATCCGCCATAAGGCTGGAAGATCCGCGGATAGGATTCGTTGCCGCCAAGATGCAGCCCGGCCGCGATGTTCAGCGACATCTGATGGCCGCCGTGGGGAATCACGCGCCGGCTCGACCAGCCTTCCTCGCGCAGCATCCCGAGGATCTTCAGATATTCGACGAGACCGTAGCTGAGCGCGCAATCGAACTGCAGCCAGTCGCGATCGGGGCGCATGCCGCCATAGCGGATCAGATTGCGCGCGTCCTGCAGCGAAAAGAGATTTTCGCCTGTCGCCATGGAGCCGGAATAGTGCTTCGCCAGCTCGGCCTGCAGTTGATAGTCCAGCGGATCGCCAGCCTCCTCATACCACCGCAGTTCATAGGGGGCGAGGGCTTCGGCGTAGGCGATCGCGGTTTCCAGATCATAGCGGCCGTTGGCGTCGACCATGAGGCGCGAACCGCTGCCGACGACCTTGAGAGCCGCCTCGACACGGGCGATGTCCTCGCTGAGAGGCGCCCCGCCAATCTTCATCTTCACGTCGCGATAGCCCAGATCCAGATAACCGCGCATTTCGTCCTGCAGCGCCTCCAGTCCCTTGCCCGGATAGTAATAGCCGCCGGCCGCATAGACATAGACCCGTTCATCGGCGGGCTTTCCAGCGCCGAAGCGATCGGCCAGAAGCAGATAGAGCGGGCGCTGCTCGATCTTGGCAACCGCATCCCAGACCGCCATGTCAATCACGCCGACCGCGACAGAACGCTCGCCGTGCCCGCCGGGCTTCTCGTTGGTCATCAGGCAGGCATGAATCTTGAAGGGATCGAGATTGTCACCGCTGTCATTCAGCAGATCGCCCGGACCCGCAGCCTGAAGACGGGGGATGAAACGCTCGCGCAACAGACCGCCGGCCCCATAGCGCCCGTTCGAATTGAAGCCGTAGCCGATCACCGGTTTCCCGTCGCGGACCACATCGGTCTCGACGGCGACCACGCTGCAGGTCATCTGGCTGAAGTCTATGTAGGCGTTACGAATCGGCGAATCGAGCGGGAAGGTCCGCTCGCGGACGTCGGTGATTTTCATGAACTCCCCGGGGGTTTTGCTTTTAGGGCAGGCGCTTTGCGTCTTTTGACAGATTTTTCACGTTTATCGCCGCCAGGACCAGCGAAAAATCACAGCGCCTTGACGGCTCACAGGCACAATGGCGTGCAGTTACAGTATGACCGGGAGACTGCGAATATCACTTTGGACCCGACATCCCGGCCCGATACAAGGAGCAGAAAGAAAGGTTGAAAAAATGCCCGCTTCCCGACGCAGTGGAAAAAGCGAAAGAGTCACGGGGCGGATCGTAAAGACGCTGCCAAAACTGATGCACGAGGTTATCAAAGTTGCCGCAAGACTGGCATTTCTGGCGCGCGCCAACAGGAATCAGAACTGCGGCCTGACAGGACTGCACGGTCTCAACGATCACCTTCTGCGCGATGTCGGACTCTTGAGGGACCGCGACAGCGGCCTCATCCTGAATGACATCGATGGAGAGATTGTCTTCCCCATCGTCGAACCCGGCCCCCTCGTCAAACCCGACTTGCAAGGCCAGGGCTTTCGGAATGACGGCAACGACCGTCGACGCCAAGGCAGCGATCGCCGTATGGAGGAGCGGCGCGGTGGTGACCACAGGGATTTCGAAAATGCCCGGATGGGCTTTCGATCGGCGATCTGTGGAATATCGGGTCCTGGATTGCCGTGACTTCTTTACGGGCAGGTCCCGCTATCTGCCGATTTGACTCCGGCGGGACAGACCTGGTGGAAATTTCACCGCGTCACGCGGGCTCTGCAAAGGCCAGGCAGTAGCCGTCAGGATCGCAGACCGCGAACTCGCGCTGCCCGTATTCCATAACTTCGGGGCCCCATTCGAACAGCACCCGGCCCCGAAGTTCCGCAGCCAGCGTCAGGACGTCTTCCGGATGGAAATAGAGTGTGCCGGTGAGACAAGGCACGTCGGGAAAATCGTCCGGCGCCGACTGCATGCTGAAAAACTGCAGGGTGATCCCGTCACGCTGAACTTCGGCCCAAACGGGTTCGCCAACATCGGGAGAGCGGCCGGTAACGATAAACCCCAACTTCTCGACATAAAAATCCAGACTGACATCGAGATCGCTGACCATCAGACTCGGCACCACCCGATCTCCGATATTCGCACGCATGGACACCAACCTTTAAACAAACAATATTTCGAAAAAAGTATGACCTGTGATCTTCACACCTGGCTCCGCCAAAGGGTGAAACTGACGAATTATTACAGGACAATTGCAGTTTTGTGCGAAAATTGATTAGTTTAGTGTTTGATCGGTTGTCTCTGAATCGAAGAAAATCCTGTATCGGCCTCTCAGGCAATGAGTGGAAGGGCGATTCAAGATGAGTTTTATCTGATCATAAACTTAAAACGACGCTTTTCTGCGGCCTGAAAGAAAGACCATGCGGCGGACCTCTATCGTTTTTGTCGTATTTTTCGCACTGTCGGCCGTGCTTACGGGTGCGTCTTGTCCGGCGAATGCCGCTTCCAACAGCTCTTTGCAGTCGCAGCAGGAGCATCGCGACCGTCTGATCGGCACCTGGTTCGGCGAAACTCCGCCGACCAGCGGTGGTCATATCGAGTGGATCATCGACCGAAGCGAGGACGGAACCTTCAAAGTCAGATTTCGCATCTTTTCACCGGACGGACCGCCGCGGGAACATATGGAAACCGGAATCTGGGGTGTTTCGGGCCCGGTCTATTTCTCGGCAACCCAGGGCTGGCGTCAGGGGACTGTGGTGGTGGGCACCGACACGACCAGGGCCCGCTTTTACGATGCCTATGAAATCCTGCGCCTGACCGACGATGCTTTCGAGTATCGACACTACGTGACCGGAACCACCTACAAAGTCCGCCGGGTCGGGCGGCACTTCAAGTTTCCGGAATCGTAAAGCCGGTTAAAAACAACCCGCACCGAACGCGCAACGGATTTGGCGAAGCATCGGGAGTTCAGCTTTGACGAAATATGAAGGCGGAATGCTCAAGGCCATCGAGCTTTACCTGGAAGGCAAAACCACCCGCAAGTTCGGTGTTCTGCTCATCGACGAACAGAGCGAAGACAACAAACCGAACCCACGGACTGCCGCACAGTTGAAGGTTCTGGCTCTGGCCTGGCAGCGAAGCCTGAAAACCATCCTGATCGAGATCAACCCGAAGATGACGGCCGAGACCCGCAAGCCAACAAACTCGGCTCTGGCCAGAGAAGCGCCGCCTGGCACCGAGGTCTTTTTCAAGGCCGGCTTCAATGCCTTCGGTCGTATCGACAGTTCAGGCAAGGCCAAGGGAGAATGGAACGAGGATAATAAAGGCCGGAGTCTGCTGGATGCCTCTCTCCGTCAGGCCGGCGTCAACGAACTGATCATCATGGGACGGGTCGGACAGCAGTGTGTCAAACTGACCGCGGTCGGAGGCTCGGAAAAACGGAACAATGCACCTCCCGTCACAACGGGCGCGACGGGTTTCGGCTATCAGGTCTGGACCTGTCCGCTGCTTATCGATTCCGGCGGAAGTCCTTGGTTAGACTGGTACGATCAATTCGGTGTGAAATGTTACACCGCGCTTTGAGCGCCACCGCACTTGGCCGGGCGTTTTCAATCGCCTCCCAGACATCGCGCCGGGTGATGCCGTCACGCTGCAGCAGCAGATCCACGATCGGGTCGGCAAAAAAGGTTTCGAAAGTCGGTTCTTCGCCCTGCCTGGTCCAAATAACGCTCATGACATGATCCCTCTATTCCCCGACGTCGATACGATACCCAAGATATAAGGGGCGATCGCAACAAAACATCCCATGAGTTGGTGATTGTTTTGTGGCATTTTGACTAAACAGGTCAATAGCTTCGCGAACAGCTTTCTCTTTAGTGTTCCTTTCCCGACTTGATCGAAATCAAAGCAGCCCTGCCGCCATCCCCCTAGATTCCGGTGAATGGAACAGATCTTCACCAAATACCTCGACGCGCGCCTGCCGCGCTACACCAGCTATCCAACGGCGCCGCATTTCAGCGCCAGCGTCACCCCGGAGCAGTATCGCGACTGGCTCGGCGCGATAGAGCCTGACAGGAAGCTGTCGCTCTATCTGCACATCCCCTTTTGCGCAAGGATGTGCTGGTACTGCGGCTGTCACACCAAGGTGGTTAACGCTTACGCGCCGATTGCCAGCTATGTGGCCCTGCTGCGCCGTGAGATCGAAATGGTTGCCGCCGCGCTTGCGGCACGCGGACAGGTCAGTCACATCCACTGGGGCGGCGGGACGCCGAATCTGCTGTCCGATGACGATTTTTCCGGACTGATGACGCTGCTGCGCGAAACTTTCGATCTGACGCCCGGCGCGGAAGTGGCGGTGGAGGTCGACCCGCGCCATCTGGACAAGGCGCAGGCCAGGGCCCTGGCGGCGGCCGGTGTAAACCGCGCCAGCCTGGGCGTGCAGGATTTCAATGACGACGTCCAGCAGGCGATCAACCGGGTGCAGCCTTTCGAGATGGTCGAAGCCTCGGTTGCGGCCCTGCGCGGCGCGGGGATCAAGTCAGTCAACTTCGATCTGCTGTACGGTCTGCCGGGACAGGATCTGGTCAAGATCGAGCGCAATCTGCGCCTGACGGCGGCTCTGCGGCCGAACCGGATCGCCCTTTTCGGCTATGCCCATGTCCCCTGGATGAAAAAGCACCAGCGCCTGATCGACGAAACGGCGCTGCCGGATGGCCCCGCGCGGATAAAACAGGCGGATTTCGCCGCCAGAATGCTGAAGTTCCTCGGGTATCAGCCGATTGGCCTCGACCACTTCGCCCTGCCGGACGATCCCATGGTGCTGGCGCTTGAAGACGGCGGGCTGCGCCGGAACTTTCAGGGCTATACCCTCGACGACTCTGACGCCCTGATCGGCTTCGGAGCCTCTGCAATCGGTAATCTGCCACTTGGATACATACAGAATTCTCCCGACTTTGTCGCCTACGCCAAAGCCATCCGCAACGAACGTTTCGCCGTGACGCGCGGCTGTGAACTGAACGACGACGACCGCCTGCGCCGACGCGCCATCGAGGACCTGATGTGCCGGGGGAAACTCGATCTGGAAGAACTCTGCCGGGCGAGCGGTATCGCGAACGAGTCGTTCGACAAGGAACTCGCGGATCTGGAACCGCTGATAGCCGACGGTCTGGTCGAGGTCAGCGGTCGACGGATTACCATCACCGACCAGGGCCGGCCGCTGGTGCGCGCCGTCTGCGCGGTTTTCGACCGCTATCTCGAGCAGAGCAAAACCCGGCACTCCCGGGCGGTCTGAACCCGTGACCTGTCCGCGCGATCAGGTCTGCAGCAGCCCCCGTGACGCCAGATTCCGCATCAACTGCCCCGCCCCGAAGGTCCAGGGCGGCAGCTGGTCGGACAGGTTCACATGGTTGATCAGAGCACCAAGGCGCGGCGTTGAAATGGTGACCCGGTCACCGACCTTGTGGGTAAAGCCCTGGCCGGGTTTGTCCCGGTCATCGGTCGGCGCGAACATTGTCCCCAGGAACAGCACGAAACCATCCGGATACTGATGATTCGCCCCAATGGCCTGCGCAACCAGATCGGCCGGATCACGGCTGATCAGTCCCATTGAGCTGACCGCTTCCAGGCGATAGTTGTCCGTCCCCTCGATGGTCATAGCGAGATCCAGCCCCCGCACATCATCCAGCGTGAAGCCGTCATCGAACAGACGCAGGAAGGGGCCGATGGCACAGGACGCGTTGTTGTCCTTGGCCTTGCCGAGCAGCAGCGCCGAGCGGCCTTCGAAGTCGCGCAGATTGACGTCGTTGCCGAGGGTCGCGCCGACGATCTCTCCCCGGCTGTTCACGGCCAGGACCACTTCCGGCTCCGGATTGTTCCAGGTCGAAGCCGGATGCAGGCCAACCTGGGCGCCGAAACCCATCGACGACATCGGCTGACCCTTGGTGAAGATCTCGGCGTCGGGACCGATCCCGACCTCCAGGTACTGCGACCAGGCCTCCTTTTCCAGCAGCACCTCCTTGATACGCATGGCCTCCGCCGAGCCGGGTTCGATCCTGGAAAGATCGTCGCCGATGATCGCCGTCATGTCCGAACGGATGGATTCGGCTTTGCCCGCATCGCCACGGGCCTGTTCCTCGATCACCCGCTCCAGCATCGAAGCGACAAAAGTGACACCTGCCGCCTTCACCGCCTGCAGATCACAGGGGGCGAGCAGGTGCAGGCGCCGCTCCGGCGTGGTCCCGTCAAGACTGCCGGCGAGAGCGTCCACCAACGATGAGATGCGGCGCAGACCCGATTGAGCCCCGATCGCGCCCACAATATCTCGCTGCTCGAGAAGCTCGCTCATGCTCGATGCGACAGGGCTCAGATCGAACAGAGCGCCGTCACGTAGAAAGCAGACGGTCGGGCCACCCAGCGCCGGTTCCCAAACCCGCCCCACCAACAGGGCGGACGCGGCATCCTGCGGCAGCGCGACGGAAAGATCGGGGACTTGTTTCATATCGAATCGCTTTCATTTGAACGGGTATCAACCCGCAAAGGGAACATCGGGAAGACCGCTGCTTTCAAGCCCGCCCGCTGCCAGGTCGCAGACAAACAGGCCGCCGGCGGCCGGCTGGGCGGCAAGCTGTGCCGCGTTCAGTCCCTGGCGGGCAGTGGTGATGAAAAGTCTGGTAAACTCAGGGCCGCCGAAGCTGCAGCAGGTCACGTTGCTGACCGGAAGCACAATCCGTGCCGCAATGGTGCCATCAGGGCGATAGCAGACAACCTGGGACCCGCCCCAGACCGCGTTCCAGAGACGATCCTGAGCATCCACGGTCGAACCGTCGGGACGCCCGCCCGCGACGGGCAGACTTGCGAAGATCGAACGATTCCCAAGTCTGCCGCGCGTGCCATCGTAAGCGTAACGGTAGATATAGCGGTCCGAGGTGTCGGCGAAATACAGGATGCTGCCGTCCCGGCTGAAGGCCAGGGAGTTGGTGCAGCCGACATCGGAAATCAGGGTCGAAACCTGTCCCTGGGCATCGTAGGCAATAACCGACGACAAGGGCTGCAGACTCTGCTCGTCGAGGCCGCCGACGATGAAGCGGCCCTGCCGGTCGCAGACGCCGTCGTTCATGCGTGTTGTCGGCAAGTCCTGCTCGAAGCTGGTCAGCCGGATGACCTCACCGGTCGCCGGGTTGAAATCATGAAGGCCGCTTTCCAGCGCGACCAGGAAATGTCCATCTCCCCGAAAGGCAAAGGATCCGATACGTTCCGGCAGCGTCCAGCTTTTCGTGCGCAGATCGTCCGGATTCAACGACCAGAGCTGTGCCGATTCAATATCCACCCAAAAAAGTTTCTGCTGTCCCGCATGCCAGCGCACGCCCTCGCCCAGCTGGTTGCGGCAATCGAGAAGAAGCTCTGCCTTCAGAATGGATAGCGTCACGATCCCGACATTCCGTTTTCCGTGCAATGAACTGCGGCGCAATGAACTGCGGCAAGGGACGGTTTTCGAAGCGCACCCGATCAAGCATCGCGTGACTTTGCCACCCGCATCCTCTATTTCTATTAGTAATACTTTTTACGACAACGTGCGGACCCTGTCGATAGTCACGTCGGCCGGCAACCGCCGCTGATAATCAATTGACCCGATCAATAGGAAACATGGCTCATGGCGAAGAAGCCCCAGCACGGCGCTGAGCAGAATGCCCAGAACAAGGCCGGAAACACCCCCGGACGCAAACCCCTGCGCAGTGAAAACTGGTTCAACATAGCAGGCGACCCGGGAATGACAGCGCTGTACCTGGAGCGCTATTTCAATTTCGGCCTGACCCCTGAAGAACTGCAGTCGGGACGGCCGATCATCGGGATCGCCCAGACCGGCAGCGATCTGTCGCCCTGCAATCGTATCCATGTCGAGCTGGAAGACCGGGTCCGCGCCGGTATCCGCGACGCCGGTGGTGTGCCACTGGTTTTCCCGGTGCATCCGATCCAGGAAACCGGCCGGCGGCCAACCGCCTCGCTGGACCGAAACCTGGCCTACCTCGGCGCGGTCGAGGTCCTGCACGGCTATCCCATTGACGGCGTGGTGCTCACCACCGGCTGCGACAAGACCACGCCCGCACTGCTGATGGCCGCCGCCACGGTGAACCTGCCCGCGATTGTGCTGTCCGGCGGACCGATGCTCGACAGCTACCGCGACGGCAAGCCGGATTTCGGCTCCGGCGGGATCGCCTGGGAGTGCCGCCAGCGCTTTTCCGCAGGCGACATCACCGGCGACGAGTTCATCAAATTCGTCAGCGATGCGGCACCGAGCATGGGCCACTGCAACACCATGGGCACCGCCTCGACCATGAATTCCCTGGCCGAGGCTCTGGGCATGAGCCTGCCCGGCTGTGCCTCTATTCCGGCCCCTTACAGGGATCGGGCCCGGATGGCCTACTACACCGGCAGCCGCATTGTGGAAATGGTCCACGAAGACCTGACACCGTCGAAGATCCTGACCCGCGAAGCCTTCGAGAACGCCATCGCGGTCAACACCCTGATCGGCGGCTCGACCAATGCACCGGTCCATCTGATCGCCGTCGCCCGGCACATGGGAGTCGAGCTGAACGTCATGGACTGGGAAACCCACGGATTTGATCTGCCGCTGCTGGTCAACTGCCAGCCTGCCGGTAAATATCTGGGCGAGAGCTATCATCGCGCCGGCGGTGTGCCGGGCGTGATCAGCCGTCTGAAGGAACTGGGTGGTCTGAAGGGCAACGCCATGTCGGTGAGCGGACAGACCATGGCGGACGCCTATGCGGATGCCAAAGTCCACGACGACGACGTCATCCGGCCCCTCGACAATCCGCTGAAACCGCAGGCCGGTTTCCGGGTTCTAACCGGAAACCTCTTCGATTCCGGTATTATGAAGACCAGTGTGATCAGCCCGGATTTCCGGCAGCGTTTCCTTCTGGACCCGAACGATCCGGAAGCTTTCGAATCCCGTGTCATCGTCTTTGAAGGCACCGAGGATTATCACCACCGGATCAACGATGCCGACCTGGAGATCGACGAGCGCTGCACCCTGCTGATCCGCGGCTCCGGCCCGATCGGCTATCCCGGCGCCGCCGAGGTGGTGAATATGCAGCCGCCGGACAGGCTGATCAAAGCCGGGATCTCCGCCCTGCCGACCATCGGCGACGGCCGGCAGTCCGGCACCTCCGGCAGCCCTTCGATCCTGAACGTCTCGCCGGAATCGGCGCTGGGCGGCGGCATGGCCATTGTGAAGACCGGCGATGTTCTGCGTATCGATTTGCGCAAGGGCCGTGTCGACATGCTGATCTCCGATGAGGAAATCGCCAGCCGCAAGGCCGCCTGGCAGCAGTCGATCCCGCCAAACCAGACGGCGTGGCAGGAAATCTACCGCTCCATGGTCGGCGATCTTTCCACCGGTATGTGTCTGGAACCGGCCACGAAGTATCACCGCGTGGCCGAGAGCATTCCGCGCAACAATCACTGATTAACAGACGTCTGCAAAGTCAGCCCGATAAAGGCCGGAGGTTTCGTCTCCGGCCTTTCCCCATGTCACCCGGCATCAACAATTTGTAGACAAGTGTCCCGTAAGCCACTTTCATGAACGAAGGGTGCCGACGGGCACCCCGTGATTGAAACGTCCGTTGAACCAGGGTGATTAAAATGGCGATGCAGGATCCTCTGCTGCAGTCCTTTCAGCTCAAGCACCTGAGCCTGCGCAACCGGATCATGTCAACCGCACATGAACCCGCTTATTCCGAAGGCGGCATGCCGAAGGAGCGCTATCGCCTCTATCATCAGGAGAAGGCGAAGGGCGGCATCGCCATGACCATGATCGGCGGGTCCTCGATCGTCTCGCCCGACAGCCCGGAAGCCTTCGGAAATCTGCATGTCTACAAGGACGAGATCGTGCCCTGGTTCCGGGAACTGGCCGATGCCTGCCACGAAGAAGACACCGCGGTCATGTGCCAGATCACCCATCTGGGCCGCCGCACCTCCTGGAGCAAGGCCGACTGGCTGCCGGTGCTGGCGCCTTCGCCTGTGCGCGAACCGGCCCACCGGGCTTTCCCCAAGACCGCCGAGGACTGGGACATCGCGCGGATCACACGGGACTACGCGACGGCCGCGGCCCGCTGCAAGGCCGGCGGTCTGGACGGCGTCGAGATTGAAGCCTACGGCCACTTCCTCGATGGCTTCTGGTCGCCCGCGACCAACCTGCGGGACGACGACTACGGCGGCTCGCTCGACAACCGGCTCCGCTTTACCTTCGCGGTGATCGACGCTATCCGCCGCGAGGTCGGCGACGACTATATTCTCGGACTGCGGCTGGTGGTCGACGAAGACTGGGAAAAGGGCCTGTCGAAAGAAGAGGGCCTGGATATCGCGCAGAGGCTGATTGCCAGTGGCAAGGTCGATTTCCTTAATGTAATCCGCGGGCATATCGATTCGGACGAATCCCTGTCGCATGTCATCCCCAACATGGGTACCCGTTCCTCGCCGCACCTGGACTTCGCCGGCGAGGTCAGACGCGCGACCCGCTTTCCCGTGTTCCACGCAGCCCGGATCGCCGACGTGGCCACAGCCCGTCATGCCGTGGCCGAGGGACTGCTGGACATGGTCGGCATGACCCGCGCCCATCTCGCCGATCCGCATATTGTCCGCAAGGTCATGGAAGGCCGCGAGAACGAGATCCGGCCCTGCGTCGGCGCCGGTTACTGCATCGACAGGATTTACGAAGGCCGTGCCGCCTACTGCACCCACAATCCCGCCACCGGCCGCGAGGCCACGATCCCGCATATCGTACCGCGCAGCGACGGCCCGGCGAAGAAGGTTGTGGTGGTCGGCGCCGGCCCGGCCGGCCTGGAGGCGGCCCGGGTGTCGGCCAAGCGGGGCCACGAGGTGGTGCTGTTCGAAGCTGCCAGCCAGCCCGGCGGTCAGGTCCGGCTGGCAGCGCAGCTGCAGCGCCGGCGCGAAATTGTCGGCATTGTCGACTGGCGCGCAGAGCGCTGCGAAGCACTGGGGGTTACGCTGAAAACCAACTGCTACGCCCAGTCCGGGGAGGTGCTGGCGGAATCGCCCGACATCGTCATCATCGCGACCGGCGGGCTGCCCAACACGAGCTTTCTGGAAGCCGGGAACGATCTGGTCGTAACCTCCTGGGATATTCTTGCCGGAGACTGCAAGCCGGCGCAGGAAGTGCTGCTGTTCGACGACAACGGCGCCCATCCGGGCATGATGGCGGCCGAGATACTCGCACGCGCCGGCGCCAGACTTGATTATGTGACCCCCGAGCGCATTCTGGCGCCGGAGATCGGCGGCACCAACTCACCGGTCTACCTCAAGGCCTTCTCGGAATGCGGCGTGCGAATCACGCTCGCCGAACGCCTGGTGTCCGTGCGCCGGGAAGGTAACCGGCTCGCTGCCCGGCTGTACAACGAATACGCCAAAACCAGCCGGGAACAGCTGGCAGATCAGGTGGTGGTCGAACACGGTACCCTGCCGCTCGACGAATTGTATTTCGAATTGAAAGAAGGCGCCGTCAACCGGGGCGCCGTCGACTATGACGCGCTGATCGCCGGACGACCACAGGAACTGGCAGAAAATCCGGACGGGCGGTACCAGCTGTTCCGGATCGGAGACGCGGTCTCGAGCCGCAACATCCATGCGGCGATCTACGATGCCCTGCGGCTTTGCATGGTCTTCTGAGCGTGCGGAGCTGATAAATACCGGCGCCGTCGCGGGCCGGGCCAATCGAGTCGGAATCGCGCCTAACGGCACACCCCGGCACCTGGATAACAAACAGAATCAACCTGTCCTGAAATAAAGCAGCGGCCGGCCGGATCCGCCTTACAGGACCATCCGGCCGGCGCTCTTGTTCAGTGTGGCCCGGATCCCCCGAGCCAGGGTCACACTGAAGTCTTTCATCCAGATATCAACGCAGCCCCGCGTCAGGCGCCGCCGCGCACCGTCTTCAGGAAGCCCCCGACTTCCTCGTTCAGGGTTTTCGCCTGACCGGAGAGTTCCTGCGCCGAATGCAGGACCTGCGCCGCCAGCTGGCCGGTTTCGTCGGCCACCGCAGCCACCCGAACCATGGTGTCCGTCACCTGGCCCGTGCCGTTGGCCGCGGTCTGGGTCGAGCGGGCGATTTCACTGGTGGAAGCCTCCTGCTCCTCGACCGCAGCCGTCACGGCCACCATGGTCTCGGTCATTTCCACGATCAGGTTGTTGATCTCCTTGACCGACGTGACCGCTTCCAGCGTGCCGTTCTGGACCTCGGCAATCTGCTGGGTGATTTCTTCGGTGGCCCTGGCGGTCTGACTGGCAAGGCTCTTCACCTCACCGGCCACCACGGCAAAGCCCTTGCCGGCATCGCCCGCACGCGCCGCTTCGATGGTCGCGTTGAGCGCCAGGAGATTCGTCTGCTCGGCAATGCCCTGGATAAGTTCGATGACCGATCCGATCTTTGCCGAGGCATCGCTGAGCGAAGCGACAGCTTCATTGGTCGCCTGAGCTTTCAGCGACGCGGCATGCGCCTTTTCGGTCGTCTGGTTGATCGAGGAACTGATTTCCCGGATCGCCGCCGTCAGCTGTTCCGCCGCAGAGGCCACGGTCTGAACACTCGCCGAAGTTTCTTCCGCAGTGACCCGGCCGGTACCGGACGCTTCCTTGGTCTTTTCGGCCGCGCCACTCATGGCACCGGAACTTTCTTCCATGCTGCCTGCGGATGACATCAGCTGATCGACAATGCCCTTGACCGATGCCTCGAAACGGTCCGCCATTTCAACCATCTCCTTCTGGCGGTCCTCGATCGAACGCTTCTCCATTTCAGCCTGTTCGATCCGCATGCGCTCCATTTCCGAGGCGTTGTCGCGGAAAACCACCAGTGCCTTGGCCATGTCGGTGATTTCATCACGGCCTTTGGCGTCGACCTCGATCCGCAGATTGCCTTGCGCCACCTGGGCCATGCCACCGGCAAGATCGACGAGCCGCTTCACCACCTGACGGGAAATGAGAAGCCATCCCACGAGTATGCTGCAGGTCACGTTAAGGACCATCATCAGAATCAGTACGAAGCGGCTCATCTCCATAGCGTCGCGCGCTGTTTCGCTGCCGTTTGATGCATCCTCGCTGGCCGCTGATACGACCTTGTCAACCGCGATCCTGACCGAGTCCGCAAGCTCCCGGCTGCTCGTCAGTGAACCTGTGGCGGCGGTTTCGGCGTTCAGCAGCGCG
>Ga0214472_10001001_pt1 | contig 33060 bp, 36 predicted proteins | sample RVTome_6_FD_207662 | JGI IMG/M metagenome (GOLD analysis project Ga0214472, IMG submission 207662) | Soil microbial communities from uranium-contaminated site in the Upper Colorado River Basin, Wyoming, United States - RVT140D175 | ecosystem: Environmental > Terrestrial > Soil > Contaminated >...
TCAGAGCGGCACAGTTGAGGGCTGGATCCTGTGCCTTTTGCGCCATGAGATGACAGAGCCCGTCGAACGCCTGCTCGTTGATGGACGGCACGTGCGGATAGTGACTATCCCACGGATCGCCAACACTGGAGGAGGCAAAGGGATTGTGCTGCTTTAAGAGAGCAAGTTTTGTCGCTGTCTCCATTATGGTCGGCCTCGCCAACTCAGCGTGATGTATAATGTGCCGTGTGCGTCCGTAAAGGAATCGTGCAGATCGGCTGCCGTCAGAAGCGACGGATCCCCCCCGTGGAGTTCTACCGTATAGTCTGCCATCAGGTCTTTCAAAACCTGATCGAAGCGCTCACGCGGCCACCCCAGCGCCTCGCGTAGACGATGAATCCGTACGAAGTCACGTCCCTGTCCCACCCTCTCATAGACGTTTTTAAAGGCCGCATGAACGTCTTCTGGCGCCTCATCAACGTTTTTAAAGGCCGCATGAACGTCTTCTGGCGCCTCATCAACGTTTTTAAAGGCCGCATGAACGTCTTCTGGCGCTACGGACAGAGGCTCGGGCAATGGGAAACGGGTAGCGGCAGGCATGAGGCACGGCGTATGATTTTCCCTCAGGGTACACACCACCGCGCCGGATTTCAAGAGGGTATTGAGGGCTGTGAGATAGAGTTTTTTGGCCATGGGCAGTTGCGTCCCCAACTGCTTTGACGAGACCCCGGGCTTCTGCGCGATGCGACGCAAAATCAGATCTTCCGGGGACAGATGGCGGCCAATATAGCTCGACCTGCTGTTTTTGTATATTTGCAAGCGCTGCCCGAGATACGGGGTGAGCTTGCCCAATAACGCCGCTGTCGATTGGCTGGTGGCCAAAGCGAGACGCTTGCGCGGTGCCGAGGGGAGTCCTGCGACAATTTGCTTGACCGTGAGATAGTCTCGCTCTCGCTTTTGTAACAGAGCGAGAACAAGCTGTTCAATGTCGACGAGTAGGTCCGTATCCATACGCTTTACTTTTCATACATTTGAGGTCTCGGTTAACGCCTTGGGCTTGGAGGAGCACGCCGTACCCCGCCGCCCGGTGACAAACTCTGCTGCTTACGATTGTATCACCCCAACCGAGGGTTATTGTGGTACAACCGGCGGTATTAGCGCCTCGCAGCGAGAAGTGTTGTCTTACTCAAGGAGCAGCTCATCTTGATCCTTGGTGAATTGGCCGAGCAAGTTGCCGACGCGTCTGAGACGTCTGATCTCGTCGGAATTCTCCAGGGCTTTTTGGGCGCGTTGCAACGCCGATTCCGTGATCGCGGTGTCTCGGGCCAACGTCTGAAAGTCATTCGGTTTCAGGTGTTCTAAGTCGAGAATGGTGCGGATGCCGAGGGGCCGTAAATCTTTCATCCCATGGCTGCAATACACACATAATTTCGCTTGCAGGATCCAATCGATCAATTGCCGTGCCCCATAGGGGGTATTGAGCATCAACGGGATAAAATCAGCCACTGCGAGATCGTAGCAGCTGTCAACTCCCATCTCCCTCAGACGCAGTTTGTCTTCGCTCTCAATGCCCTCGATCATTTCCAAAGGCGCGTCCCGCACCGAATCGCTAACCTCCGACGACACCATGGGCAGGCGCTGGGTGAGCCAGTGCAGACCGCGCTGGGGAAACATGCCAATCATAAAGGCGAGAACCGGCCATACTTTGGCCGTCAATCCCTCCCCGTCGCCATTGGCAATCGCTTCGTACGCATTGTAAACGATCACGGCGACCAGAGTCGCCAAAATCATCCGCATACAGAGGTTATAGTAGACATCAGGGTTAAGATCGTTGAGGGTATAGCGTCGCAGGATATACTGGAACCCCCAGATATAGGCGCCGAGAAACGCCATGCCCGCGATGAGCCGTGAGCCTTTGACTGGAAAAAAGATGAGGTTAACTCCCGCGGCGTCACCGCCCAAGGTCATGTGGGGGAACTCACCCTGCGGCGGAAAAAGCTCAGTGCCCAAAAAGAGCAAGGTCAGGCCGATGCACGACACCACCCAGGCATACGCAACCGACCATAAAAGGTAGTAACCGGAGGTCTCCTTTGTGTAGGCGGTGCGATACTCGGATTCATACTTAGGACTAAGGGAGAGAACCTCGAGGATGCGATCGACTTCAAACGCTTGCCAATGCCGGCGGAACCAATAGTAAGTTAGCGCGTTGAGCGGCAGAAATAAACACATGATGGCGGCGCCAACGAGCTTAGCGCTCAACTCGTAAGCCTTATCATTTGTCACCTGGTCACCTGTGGTTTGGGTCGAGGGGGCTGCCGCTGATATCACCGCACTGAGGCTGCCACCGCCTAGGATCACGAGCAATAGGATTAGACTACCGATTATGAGTGGTCGCATGATTGACTCTCCTAGATCTCCATGATGAGATACGGATCAGACGCGTTTTCTCACTCCATCATCGTGCCCATCGTCAACACCTGCGTGATTATCTCAGAAAACTGGTTTGGCCAGCAATGTCAGTTGCTCAATGCTTCGTGCCCACTGCTGAGGTACAACACTCCCCCAACGGTGAGTAAGTTCGTTTGATCGTCAGTGACGAGGTCACGATGTGGCGTGGCGTGGCCGTCTGAGGAAGGTCGTCATTGACTGCCAGGTCTCGGAAATAAAGAGGGTATTTCCAGGCGGCCTGAAGTAATATGGGATGTGCGCCCGTTTTCTAGCTGTGCTATGATACATCCATAATCACATGTACATGAACTTTTGTGAGAAGCGATCCAAGGGAGAATAGGGATGGAGATCAAATACGGTCTGATTAGTTGTGATTCGCACGCCCAGCCGCATAAAAATGCATTTCTCGATCGCATGTCGAAGGCGAAATGGGGCGACAAAATCCCGCAGCTTATGGAAACGTCAGATAAAGCCCATATGGCCGTGCCCTACGACCGTACGGTGCAGCGCTGGTTTGTCAATGGTGAACTGGTCGGCAATCGTGGTGTGGTGAATTGTCCGACAGTCATGGATGATCCGATGCGCAAGTACTTCCCGCAGACGTGGGATGAAGTGCCGGCTAGGGTGTACGATCCGGCGGAGCGACTCAAGGCGTTGGATGAAGACGGCGTCGATGGGGAAGTGCTATTCCCCAACGATCCGGTGCAGTCTGCCACGATGATGCAGGGCGAGGACGCGGCGTTTGAACTCGACTGTGTACGGGCATATAACGACGCGATCGGCGAATGGCGCGAAGTGAGCGACCGCTATATCCCCCTGGCAATCATTCCCTACCTGAGCGACATTGACGTGGCGGTGACAGAAGTAAAGCGGGCGGTGAAAAAGGGCCACAAAGGCATCACCATGCTGGCCGAGCCGAGCCAAACCCATGCGGGCCTGCACCACTTTAATGACCCGTACTGGAATCCGCTGTGGGAAGTGTGCCAAGACCTCGATATTCCGATCCACTGGCATGCCAGTGCCGGCTTGAATCTCAAAATGCCCCGCTGGAAGGGCTATACGCGCAATCAAGAGCAGGCCATGGGGCCGTCGGGCGGCTTTTCGACGTCGGCGCAATTCATGCCGAACTTGCTCTTTTCTGGCGTGCTGGATAAGTACCCGACGCTCAAGTGGGTCTCGGCGGAGACCGGCCTCGGCTGGGTCAATTACATCTTGGAAGGCTGCGACCACGAATGGGAGCGCCGCCATCTGTGGACCGAGGGGATTGTGACGCGTCCGAGCGAACTCTTCAAACGGCAGCTCTACGTCGATTTCTGGTACGAGTCAGCCGGTATTCAGCTGCGACACAAAATCGGTATCGACAACATCATGTGGGAATCGGATTTTCCGCATTCTACGTCGACGTATCCCGAATCCTGGGAGTTTGTCAATCGGAGCTTGGAAGGCGTGCCGCAAGACGACCGCGACAAACTGCTCTATGGCAATGCCATGCGTATTTACAATCCCTAAGGATAGTGGTTTAACTAGACTCCCTGGGATGGTGCGTTAACCGCATGAGCGTGTGATGTGAAATGAAACCTTCTGCCCCTTCTCCCATGTGGAGAGGGGGCAGTATGGTGTGAGGACTGGGTAGGCTGACGCCACTGGGTAGGCTGACGCTGGCGGGTTTGAGGGGAGGTCTTGGCCCATGCGAAGGAGCGGGTGTGGAACTGAAGTACGGTTTGATTAGTGTTGATGACCATGTCCAGGAGCCCCTGGATCTATGGACCGAGCGTTTGTCGCAAGCCAAGTGGGGAGACCGCATCCCGCACGTGGCGACGCGCGACAATGGGACGCAGTATTGGGTGGTGGACGGCCAGCCATTATCCCTGCCGGGAGTGGCGATGGCCGGGGCGGCGATGCCCGATCGGGCGCTTGAGCCGCAAACCTGGGACGAGGTCCCCAAACTGGCCTACGACCCCCGTGCACGGCTGCAGGCGATGGATGCCGATGGCGTTGACTATTCGGTGTTATACCCCACGGTGGCCGGCCTGGCCGGGGAGACGTTTGGGCGGATCACGGATCCGGAACTTGAGTTGGCGTGTGTGCAAGCGTATAACGATTGGCTCATTGACACGTGGGTGAGCGTGAGCGCTCGTTTCGTGCCGCAGTGCATTGCGCCGTTGCATCCCGGAGAGGCGGCGGCACAGGAAATTCGGCGCGCCGTGGCCAAGGGACACAAGGGGGTCGTTTTCCCCGCCGTGCCCGAGCATGTGCGCGCGGGCTCACCGCATATTAACGAGCCGGATTACGAGCCCATCTGGCAGGCGTGCCAGGATCTGGAAGTGCCGGTGTGTTTTCATGCCGGTTGCAGCCAACAGATGCAGTTTCCGGCTTACGGCGACTTGTCGCCCGGTTTGGCTGCGAGTTTAGAGGCCATGACCCGGCCGATCAGCTCGGTGCAGGTGGTGGCGAATTTCCTATATTCGCGTATTCTGATGAACTACCCGGGACTCAAGGTGGTGTTTGCCGAGAGCTCTTTGGCGTGGGGCGCGTATGAAATTGAAACCGCGGACCATCAGTTCGAGCGTCAGCGTCTGAGCCTGGAAGGCTACGACATGACACCATCGGAAATGTTTCATCGCCAGTGTTTCATGACCGGGTGGTACGATCGTATGGCCATTGAGACTCGCCAATATCTGGGCGTGGATAACATTATGTGGGGTATTAATATCCCACAAGCCACGTCGACTTGGCCGAACACCCGGGAGTCGATCGAGAAGAGTTTTGCCGGGGTGCCGCAGGGCGAAAAAGATCAGATGTTGTGGGGTAACGCCGCGAAGCTGTACAAACTCGAGTAGCGGTATCGAGACGTGCTGACGCTTTGGCCCGCACGTGAGGAGCCCCTTGCCGGCTCATCACGTGCGGGCTTATGGACCCGCAAGACATTCTCTCTTGCACCTGCCTGTACTTGTGGGAGCACCGCGTGATGGGTGATGCATCCCCGCCAGCGAATTCCGAGTCCAACTCGTATCAAGAGCAAAACCAAGACATGTTCGATGAGCTCCGGCAGCTCCTGTTAGAGCCCGAGCGCGAGCAGCTTCAGCAGCTCGAAGGCCGTCTGGAGCGGTGGCGACCGGATCCCCATGGGCTGAGCCGAATGTTGCCAGAAGCTTTTGTCCGGCGGCCAAAACCGGATCCCGCATTGGGCATGGCCCTATTTCCCATGATTGAAGAGGGCCTCAAGCAATCGGTCAACAAGAATCCGCTCGTCTTGGTAGAAGCGATCGCACCGGTGATGATACCCGCCATTCGCAAAGCCATTGCTCAGGCCTTGCAAGGCATGATGCAGTCATTGAATCAGGCCCTGGAGTACAGCATCTCGATGCAGGGATGGCGATGGGAGGGCATACGCACTGGCAAGCCGTTTGCCGAAGTCGTGATGCTGCATGCGCTGCTCTATCGGGTGGAATCGGTGAAATCACCGGGAGTCTTGGCTGGCAGGCGCTGCAATTGTCGCCTAATCACGTGCGCATGTTCGGCTATCCTACCTCCTTGGACAGCGGCGAGATCATGCATCAAGTGACCGGACAAAGCCTGGTGCCAATTGCCCCCAACAATGTGGCCTACGGCTCCGACATGGGGGCGGGCGCAACGGGTGGACCCTTCGTGCAGAATTTTGGAGAAGTTTCGGTCGGGCACCTCGATGGCTTGAACCCGCTGCGGAATGCCGTTGTCGGCGTCTTCTCTAGCTTTTTTCCTCCGCCTGGCTTCGCGCAGGTGGGCTCTGTTTTCGATAGCCGCTTTGTCGATCTTTTCAACACGGCGTGTGCCAATCAAGCCGGTAACTGTTAGGGACATGCCCCCTCTTCTAGCCTTTGGGAAGCTCGGCTTCTAGCCTTTGGGAAGCCCGAGAACCCGCTCACCAATGATGTTTTTCTGAATTTCCGAGGTGCCGGAAAAGATCGTCTCCGCCCGGCTAAACAGAAAGAGGTACTGCAGATTCACGGCGCTCGGGTAGTATGGCGAGGCCGGCGATAACTGGGCGTGTAGGCCCAAAAGTTCCTGGCCGACCTCTTGCATTTTTTGGTGCGCTTCACTCCAGTAGAGCTTCTCCAAGGAGGCCTCGGGACCGGGCTCCCGGCCCCGCAGTTGGCTGGAGATAGTGCGGTAATTGTTGAGCCGCATGACATCGACACGAATATAGGCATCGGCGAGTTTTTGGCGGAAAATAGGGTCGGCGCTCAGAGGTTTGCCGTTGCGGCTCACTGTTTTTGCCAATTTGATAATGACGTCCAAGCGCTGGCGGATGGTGACCTGGGTACCGAACGAGGCCGAGCCGCGTTCGTGGGTCAGCGTTGTCATGGCAATGCGCCATCCCTCATTGAGATTGCCGACCAGTTGCGCTTTGGGCACGCGAACATTTTCAAAATACACCTCGTTAAACTCCGCACCCCCGGTCATTTGTCGGAGTGGTTTGACCGTGACGCCCGGGCTTTGCATATCGATGAGGAGATAGCTGATGCCCCGGTGTTTGGGCGCTTCGGGATCGGTGCGGACGAGAAGAATACACATATCGGCGTAGTGGGCCATACTCGTCCAAATTTTTTGGCCGTTGACCACAAAATCGTCGCCGTCTGCCACCGCCCGCGTTTGTAGCGATGCCAGATCCGAGCCCGAATTGGGCTCGGAAAAGCCTTGGCACCAGATTTCGTCGCCACTCAAAATATTCGGGATATAGCGGGTTTTCTGTGCTTCCGTACCGTGTGCGATGAGGGTGGGGCCCACAATCATCAGGCCTAGCTCGTTGGCCATATTCGGGGCTTGAGCACGGGCCATTTCCTGGGAAAAAATAGCCTGTTCGATCAGCGTCGCACCCCGGCCGCCGTAGGCCTTGGGCCAGTGAATGCCGGCCCAACCGGCCTCGTACATCTTTTTTTGCCAGAGGCGCCGGTAGTGAAAAGCTTCATCCGGATCCTCCGGCATAGGCGTGCTAGGCATGTTGGCTTCGAGCCACGTGCGGAGTTCACGCTGAAAGGCTTCCGCGTCGACGTCTAAGTGGAAGTCCATGGCCATATTCCTCTTGAGCAGATCGAAATGGGCTTCTATGCTATTAGGATAAAGAAGGCATTGCATGCGCGATCCTTGCATCATACCGAGCACGGCGTGCGAGCACAACATAGGAGTTGGCCCGATGCATTCGTCACCCCCCTCCCCATACGATTTTAGTTTAGAAACGCTCAGCTTACCCAGCGATCACCAGGCGCGGATCGAAGCCACCCTCGCCGCCTGGCAAGCGGCTGGTAATGTCCAACGGTTGTGGATCGGCGATGCCTCGCTATGGACCGGGACGGATGAGGCAGCCTGGCTGGGTTGGCTTACCATTGTTGACGAACAGATGGCGAATGTTCACCATCTCCGAATGTTAGCTGATGACGTCAAGAGTGCCGGCATGACGCATGCCGTGCTCCTGGGCATGGGCGGCTCGAGTCTGGCTCCGGAGGTCCTCAAAATGACCTTTGGAGATGTGAGTGGATTTCCGCAGTTGCACGTGCTCGATTCGACGGATCCTTCGCAGGTCCGGGCGTTTGCAGATCGCGTCGACCTCGCCAAGACGCTGGTGATCGTGGCCAGTAAATCCGGCTCCACGCTGGAGCCCAACATTTTAAAGCAGTATTTTTTCGAGCGGGTCAAGGAAGCGGTCGGGGCCGATCAAGTCGGGTCGCGTTTTATCGCCATTACCGATCCCGGCTCGCAGCTCGATCAGCTCGCCCAACAGGAGCAATTCCGGCACGTGTTCTACGGCTCGCCCAGCATTGGCGGCCGCTACTCTGCACTGTCCAATTTCGGCATGGTGCCGGCTGCGCTGATGGGCTTGGGCGCGGTGCGATTTTTAGAGCGGGCGCAAGCCATGGGGCGTGCTTGCTCGGTCGAGGCCGTGGCGGAAAACCCGGGCGTACGCCTTGGCGTGGCGCTAGGGGAGTTGGCCAAGCACGGGCGGGATAAAGTCACCCTGATCGCCTCACCGCCGCTCTGGGACCTGGGCGCTTGGCTGGAGCAACTCCTCGCCGAATCCACCGGCAAGGGCGGCGTGGGGCTCATCCCCGTGGACCGAGAAGCGCTTGGAGCGCCTGATGTCTACGGCAGTGACCGGGTGTTTGTCTATGTGCGCTTGACCGCGGCACCTGATGCCGAACAGGATGCGGCGGTCGAGGCGCTCGAGCGCGCCGGGCAGGCGGTGATTCGCATTCCGGTGGCCGACGTGGAAGCGCTGGGGCAAGAGTTTTATCGCTGGGAAGTGGCCACGGCGGTGGCCGGCGCGGTGCTGGGCATCAACCCGTTTGACCAACCTGATGTCGAAGCGAGCAAAGTGGTCACCCGCGAACTCACCAACGCCTACGAAGCCACCGGTGCCTTGCCACCGGAAACGCCGTTGTGGGAATCGGAGGGTGTCGCGCTCTATGCCGACCCGCGCAATGCTGCCGCGTTAACCGAAGCCGCGGGACGTGACACGTCGCTCGTGAATGTGCTCCGCGTGCATCTACAGCGGGTGCAGCCGGGCGATTATGTTGCCCTTTTGGCCTATCTCCACATGTGTCCCGATCACGAGGCACGTTTGCAGAGCATCCGCCATGTGGTGCGCGACACCCAGCATGTGGCGACGTGTTTGGGATTTGGGCCGCGCTTTTTGCACTCCACCGGTCAGGCCTATAAAGGCGGCCCCAATTCGGGCGTTTTCCTCCAGATCACCTGTGACGAGGCCCATGATGTGGCCGTGCCTGGACAGCAATACACCTTTGGCATTGTGAAAGCGGCTCAGGCACGCGGTGATTTTCAGGTGTTGGCCGAGCGACAGCGCCGCGCTCTGCGCGTGCATCTCGGCCCGGATGTGCCACAGGGCCTGGCGACCTTAGAGACCGCGGTGCGACAAGCACTGGGCGGGGCGTCCGTGTGAGGCATCGGAGGGTGTTGCAGAGGTGTTGATATGCTATGCTCTCTAAGCGTGTGACCGTTCAAGATACTGGAAGGAGGTGGATCCATGCCAAATTACATTTACGTGTCCCTACAAGACGAGGATAAGATTCTGATTTTCAGGTTGGATAGCGGGACCGGTAAACTGACTCCCCAGGGAGAATTGCCGCTTCAGGGCGGGCCTTCTGCGATGGCGATTAGTCCCGACCGGCAGGTACTGTACGTGTCCCACCGTAACGTGCCGGGGATATCGAGCTACCAGATTGACCCCCATTCAGGAGCGCTGACCCAGACCGGTTCGGTCACGCCGGAGGCCGCTCCCACTTTCCTCGCGACTGACCGCAAAGGCCGGTTCTTGCTGGGAGCCTATTACCAGGGCGCTCACGTAGGGGTGCATCCCCTTGGCGCCGATGGCGCCGTCGGTGGGTCACCTGTAGAATGGCTGGAAACGTCGGTTGGCGCACACGCTATCCAGGTGGATCGGTCCAATCGGTTTGTTTTCGTCCCCCACATCGCCCGTCTAGCGGACAACGTATTACAGCCCCCGGGGGACGCCTACGGTCCCAACGCGATCTACCAGTTCAAATTCGACGAGAATAAGGGTCGCCTCACGCCAAACACGCCCCCGATTTTGGCAATGCAAGAGTTTCTTGGCCCCCGACACTACTGCTTCCATCCCACTCTAGACGTGGTCTACTTTTCCAATGAACAGGGCTGTAGCGTAAGCGCATATCAGTTGGACACCACCGCTGGAACGCTATCGGCGCTGCAGACTGTTACCACTCTGCCAGGGGGTTACTCCGGGAGGAACACTTGCTCTCAGATTCAGATTTCCCCCTCCGGGAAGTTCCTGTACGTGCCCAACCGGGGTCACAACAGCATAGCTGGGTTTTCGGTGAACCCTTCCAGCGGGGAGTTGACTTCCGTCGGGATCGTGCCGACGGAAGCGGTACCCAGCGCTTTCAGCCTGGACCCGGAGGGCCGGTTCCTCTTTGCTGCCGGGTCGGCATCGGACCGTCTGGTCTCGTACCGCATCAACAGCAATTCGGGGGCGTTGACGCCCATCGCTACCTACGATGTGGGCAAGCGTCCCATGGAAGTATTTGCGGTTAATCTTGGCAACTGAGGCGATTATCCGGCTGGTAGAGACCGCTGTGACTCTGAACTCGGTCGTTGATTCGACGTACGGGGAACTCGGTGTAACGTTGCGCTGGTGAGTTTATGCCCTGGTCACGCCGGGGGCTCGACCGAGGCCAGGCTCTGCTCATCGCCCAGGCCCCATGGTGGACTCTGACTCTGGTGAAGGTGACGGGTGAGTAGTACTATAAAACCATCAAAGCGGCATGCAGCGGAGGGTTGATAGCGGTGAGTAAACGATGCGACTTATGCGATTCACACGGCGCACCATGATGTGGTTCAGCCTGCTCATTCTCCTGCTATTTATGGGTCCGCTCATCGTACTCGTCACCGGCGGTGCCCGGTTGCGAGGTGATTGGCGCCTGGCCTCACATCATCCGTCGGGTCTGGCCCCGGAGCCATCGCAGACGCCGGGTGCGGTAGTGCAAGTCTACGCTGCGCGTGCGTTTGCTTGGCGTGGTGCGTTCAGCGTGCATACCTGGATTGCCGCAAAACCGGCAAACGCCACGCGCTACACGCGCTATGAAGTGATCGGCTGGCGGTTCTACCGCGGTTTGTCCGCCGTGAGTATCACAGATGACCGAGCCCCCGACGCCCAGTGGTTTGGCGCCGCTCCCTGGTTGCTACGGGACCTGCGGGACGCGGACGCAGAGGCCATCATCGCCGCCTTGCCGAAAGCGGTGGCATCCTATCCCTACCCGAGGCACTATCGCGCTTGGCCGGGGCCAAATAGCAACACCTTTACCGCGCACGTGGCCCGGCATCTGCCCCAGCTTCATCTCGCCCTACCGGCCATTGCCGTGGGCAAGGATTACCTTGGACAGGGCAAATGGGTCGCCCGCACTCCAAGCGGGACAGGGCTACAATTCTCACTATCCGGCATGTTTGGCGTCCTCGCCGGGTGGCACGAAGGCATCGAGTTCAATATCTTGGGCCTCAATGTCGGCGTCGATCCGCGGGGGCTCGCGATCCAACTGCCCGGCATTGGCCGCCTCGGACGCTCGCTAAACCCCTGAACGGCTCTACTGCGCCAGAGCACCGCCATCGATGACCAATTCCGCACCGGTCATATACGATGCATCGTCCGAGGCCAAAAACAACACCCCAGCCACAATCTCCTCAATCACCCCCATGCGGCCCAACGGCACCCGCCCCAGGCGCTGATCCAACACCTGCGGATCCGGCATGGCACTGCGCAACATTTCCGTGTCGATCGGCCCCGGATGTACGGAGTTACACCGGATCTTGTCCTTGGCGTGCTGGCTGGCGGTGACTTTCGTAAAGATCCGCACCGCGCCCTTGCTCGCCGCATAAGCCGGCTCTTGATGCAGCGATTGGCCGATACCCGCGATCGAGGAAATATTGACGATCGAACCGCCTCCCGCACGACGCATCGCCGGGATGGCGTGTTTGGTGCCGAGAAACACGCCCTTGGCGTTCACCGCCATAACGCGATCCCACTCATCTCCCGTGCGCTCTTCAATCGGCACCCGTGGAATAATGATACCGGCGTTGTTCACTAATATATTCAGCTGGCCAAATCGGCTCACCGCTTCTTGCACGGCGCGGCCCCAGTCCGCTTCACTGGTGACATCCAAATGCACGTAAACCGCCTCGCCGCCCGCCGCCCGTATATCTGCTTCGACTTGCGCGCCAGCCTCATCCAGGACATCGCCAAACACGACCTTTGCACCTTCCAACACAAACGTTTTGGCTTCCGCCGCGCCTTGTCCCCGGGCCCCGCCACTAATCAACGCGACCTTGCCGTCCAGCTTTCCCATGTTCCAGCCTCCGGTTGATTTTACATTTGCACGCCAATTCCCACCGAGACCCGTCAATGGTGCCTAATGAAATAGCAGGCCACCGTTGACGTTGTAGCCCTGACCGGTAATGTAACTGGCCTCGTCCGAGGCCAAAAACGCCACCAGGTTTGCCACATCCTCGGATTCTGCAATACGGCCCAGAGGATTGCGCGCCCCCATTTCCGCCACCAACTGCGACCGATACTGTTCCAGGGGAATGCCCAGAGCCTCAGCTTGTGCCCGTTCGGCATAGCTCAAGCGATCGCTGTTGATCGGCCCAGGACACACTGAATTCACCGTGATCCCGTGTGGCGCCAAATCGAGCGCCGCCGCCTGGGTCAACCCGAGCACGGCGAATTTGGATGCCGAATACGCCGCCCCGTTGGCGCTCGCCTGCTTGGACGCATTGGAGGCAATGTTAATGATGCGGCCGCCCTGCCCGCGCTGCACCATCATCTGGCCCACAAATTTCGTGCACAAAAACACCGCCGTCGTGTTAATGGCCATGAAATGGTGCCACACATCCTCGCGCAGCTCCGTAATCGGCACACGGTCGCGGCCAATAATGGCGCGGGCATTGTTGACTAAAATATCAATCTGGCCATAGTGCGCCACCACCTGCTCGGCCAGGTTCTGAATCTGCTCACTCACCCCCAGATCGCACCACACGAGGTGACAGCGCCGCCCCAACCCCCGCACCTCCTCGGCCACACTCTCAATTCCCCGCCACTGCTGCGCCACTTCCGCAGGGGGCAGATCTTCCGGCGAACGCTGCACATCGGTAAGCGCGATATCCGCCCCCTGCGACGCGAGTTTTAAGGCCGTGGCCCGACCTACCCCCTTCATGCCGCCCGCCCCTGTCACCAGCGCCACTTTGCCTTGCAATCCAGCCATATTCAGGTCCCCCCTTATCCCACGAAACGCGGCTCCAGCGCCGCTCGGATGCGACATGAAAACTGCTCGCCCGCTTCGATCGCGTGCATCAACTTTGCATTTGACGCCAAGAGATCACGCCGCCGCTCGGCACTCAATACCTCACGATATCTCTCGATATGCTCCGGAGCGGATAAAACCTCCGCCAGTTCTTTCACATACGTGAGGTATTCCCGATTGACATCTTGGCATTCAATCTGCTGAAATCCGCAGCTGGCAAGTATCTCGCTGTAAGACGCCTCGGTCTCTTTGTGAGACCACTCCCCGGCCGCGCTCCGCTCGGTTTTGGGGCCCACCTCAGGCGGCACCAGCCAGTCGATCAAGCAGATCTCGCCACCGGGCTGCAATACCCTAACAACCTCTTGGAAGAGACGTCTCTTGTCCGCCACGTTAGTTAAAACGCCTTTGCTGTAAGCCAGGTCAATACACGACGATGGAAGCGGAATGTTGCCCTGGGCATCATAAGTCAGGAAATGGACACGCCCCACTGCTGGCTCAGGCGTGGCGTGGGCGGCATAGTCAGCCATCCACGCCCGCACTTCCAAACCGGTCACCCGAACCTCGAACGTGGTGGCCAAGTAATGGGCCATCCCACCGATGCCAGAGCCAATGTCAAGCAAATGCTTATGGTCGAGGTCTACACCTGTAAACATCTGGTCGACCGCCGGGTAGCTACCCAGGGAGATCAGTCCATGTCCATAGAGCGCTTCGAAGATCGGCACATGTTCAAGCCGGTAGATCTCGTCTTCGTGGTCCGCCATGTTCTCAAGCCCGTTTCCGCTTTCCGTTTTGCCGTTCACCCTGATCCGCACATCTCAAATCGATCCTCAGTATGGGTTACATCGGGAGGATTTTCAAGGTGACTACAGAAGGGAAACGAGAAGCTGCGGGTGGACGCGCAAAGCAATATGCTTTAAAATGCCTATTCATGAGATGATCTGTTGCTGAGGTGTGATCATGAGCAAATTATACGATACGGATTTTGCCGCCTGGGCTCGCGACACCGCGCAGCTACTGCGCGAGCGGCGGTTTGAGGAGATCGATCTCGATGCCTTAATCGAGGAAGTAGAGGGTTTGGCGCGAGCTGATGAGCATGCGATTCGAAGCTATTTGGAGCGCCTCATGGAGCACCTTCTCAAATTGGCCTATGCCGCTGATGTCGACTTTGACCGGGATCAACGCGGTTGGCGGATTTCCGCTCGCAACGCTAGGATCAAACTGTTACAATGTACTGAACAAGTGCCCAGCCTTCGCGGCTACCCTGAGCAGATCGTAGAAAGTGCGTATAACGTTGGCCGCTACGAAGCCGCGAGAGTTGTCGACCTCGACCACCTACCCGACCAGTGTCCTTGGACGGTTGCCTTGATGCTCAGCACGGATTGGGAGCCTCTGCGCCAGCCTTCAAACACGGCATCGGCATAAGGGTCTAAGAACGCCGCTGAGACCGGCACGGCTCGAATCCTCAGCGGCGTTTCGCAGTTTTCTATGACGCTTTGCGCTCGACGAGTTCAATACTAACCCCATCCGGGCCGGACAGATAGGCAATGCGTGTACCCGGCACAAACTCATAAGGCTGCACCGCAAATTTACCGCCTTTTTCCCGGATGGCATTGCAGAACGTGTTCAGATCACCGGCGACCGTAAAGCCAAAATGGTCCATCCCCCATTGGTCGTGACTCACAAAGTTCTCAAACGATTGCAGGGCGTTTTTATCCCCCGGCTGCTCGCCGGGTCGCTGCCCTCGGACCAGGAGTGTCGCGCCCTCAAATTGCACTGCAATCTGGGGCGCCCCCCGGGCCTCACCGCGCCGTGCGATCGTGCCCCCTAACATGTCCGCATACCATTGTGCCGCGGCATCCGGGTCTTTACAGATGAGATGGATGTGGTCGAAGACGATTTGGGCGCCACTCATTGGGAGATTCCTTCTATTTTGGATGTTTTCTCAAACCCACTCAGTCATTCGGATCGCGCTTGACATACACCGTGTCGTCCTCCACACGCACATCGTAGGTCAGCACATCATCAGAAATCGGACCGTTAATCAGCGCGCCCGTGCGCACATCGAAACGAGCGAAATGGAGGGGGCATTCGACCTCACAGCCTTCCAACAACCCCTTGGATAGCGCCACTCGTTGATGCCCGCACACGTCTTCGAGGGCGTAGAACGCGCCTTCCACATTAGCCAACAGCACGCGTTCGCCCTTGACCGACACCCACGTCATCTTGCCCGGTGGCAGTTCAGAGACTTTTTTGACTGGGACAAAATCCTCCATACGGGTCATTCCCCCTCCATTGACAAGCGATCCAATCAATTTACATCACATCGAATTGAAACATCTTCGCCGCATTCTCCGACGTGGTCTTGCGGCGCTCTTCCTCCGTGGTCTTGGCAAAGAGGCGATTGATAAACGCCTCCGACTGCGGCCAGGTGGACTCGGCATGCGGAAAGTCATTGCCCCAAATCATGTTATCGACCCCGATCAACTCGCGCAGTTGGATGCCGATGTCGTCTTCCATAAACTCCACAAACCTATTGCGGTGCCAGTAATCGCTGGGCAGCATGCCCTGGCTGGAGCGCCAGCCCTTGGTCACCGTCGGCCGCTCGCGGTAGGTGAAGTCCATCTGGTTGAGCCAGTGCGGAATCCAGGCCAGTTCGTGCTCCACCGAGCCGATTTTCAAGCCCGGAAAGCGATCGAACACGCCGGACAAAATCATGGCGGTGAGGGAACTGCGCACCCAGTGATCGGTAGTCGAGCGGCCAACCGGCGTGAGTTCGCTCAGATTCATGGTGAACTCGCACCCCGGAATGCCGCCTCGATTGGTGGCAATATGGAGCAGCAAGGGCATGTTCAGGTCTTGAGTTTTCGCCCAGAATTTATTGTAGATGTCCAGGTTGTACGGCCGATCCGGCAGCGGATACACCGGGATAAACACCCCCACCATGCCGAGCTTGGCACAGCGTTCGAGTTCGGTGCAGGCTTCATCGATGTCATCGATATTGAGCGTGCCAATGGCTTTGAGCCGCACCGGATCCGCCTGACAAAACTCGACGATCCAATCATTGTACACGGTGCAGATGGCGGACAGGAGCCCGCTATCCGGAATGCGGTACCAAAACAGGCCCTGGCTCGGCTGTAAACAGGCGCCCCACACGCCGTCGTCTTCGAGCTCTTTAAGCATTGGCCCCGGCTCGTAGGCAGCCGGGCGCACATCCTCCCACACACCGAGAAAATCGATCGACGACGGGTCTTCAAAGCGCTGACCGGCTTGAATCACCGCGCCCAACGTCCCCACTTGCATACCATCGATAAACCAGGCGTCAAAATCCTGCCCGGAGGGCGTTTTCCGCCGCTCAATGCGCGGTGCCCGATCGCGATACTTGGACGCAATACGGCGGGTATACATCTCCGGCGGTTCAACGAGATGGGAATCCCCGGAGATGAGCTTGTACGCTGCCATGGATCGTCTCCTCACGGAGTTGAAAGGCCTTATCACACGCGCCAGTCTCCACCGGACGAGCGCATGTCACCACATCGTCCTCGCGAGTCAGGACAAGTCAGCGCATTCGAAGTCGGAGAGGTTGCAGATGGGACGTCATCACCCTCGGCATCACGCGATGCAGGCTGCGAGGATCAGAGGTTCGTCAACAATCCAATAGGGTCGCCGTCAACCTAACAAGCGCCAGCGATCGTGTCAACTCGAATTTTCTGCGTGCATGTGGGGGTTAAGTCGGCTGGAGGCTCAAGCGCTGCAAAAGGCGTTCTGCGTACTGCTTTGAAGTCTCACTTAGGGCATGTTTTGTATTGTCTCGTCTATCGCCGATGAGGGCCTCGATCACAGGATCGGCCACACCCAATGAGCTGTATCATCGGGCCAAATGGCCAAAGCATCCGAATAACAAGGGCTTTGATAAATCAGGCATTTACTCGAAATCGTCGAAGGTGGCCGACGCTATGATCGAGGTCACAAATTGCTCCCCTCGACCTCTAATGCGGTGGAACGTGGTAATCGGCGTTATCGGAAGATGCAAAAGAGTATTTACAGTGTGCGAACGCCAGATCAAATCAAAGCCCGAATTGCGCTCGACATGTGGCGAGAAGCCCAAGGCGAAGGGCGTGAGCAGACCCTTGAGGCCTTGCATGAGGCGCGGGCAGGATGAATGTAACCCGGCATCCTTACTACAGTCTCCTAAATCCTTATCGATTACTCATAAGCCTATATGAAATAAGCACTGATTCCTCCGAATGGCCGGAAAAGCCTGAAATTACTGATCTTTCAAAATCACAGCACTGTTTCGTTCGGCATAGAGAAATGTGGTATGCTCTCCCGAGAGAGGTTGACCGCAGCGCTATGGTTTCGGGCTTAGCCGCAGTAGCACCCCCTTTGTTGCCCGCGGGTGCACGAATACGGTGCCACCGTTTTCAATGAGTTGCACACCGTTTTCTTTCATCTGTTTGGCCGCTGCTTGTACATCGTCCACAGCAACAGACAACATATAAATGCCTTCGCCCTTGCGCTCTAAGCCACGCCCAACTGCTGAGTTCGCATCAAATGGCTGTGCCAGTTCAATTTCCGTCCCATCTCCCATGTGTACAAAAGCCTGATTGATGCCCAAGTTGTCATTTTTACTGCGGCGCGTGAGTTGAAAGCCCAACGCTTCGTAGGATTTGATCGCCTCTTCCAAGTCTTTGACTGCGATCACGATTTGTGTTACCCCCTGGATCATCAAAACCTCCTTCTGTATAGGTCTCACGGCTGAGATCACGTAGAACCTGTAGAATATTGCGGCAGGATGCCACGATATGTGCTGAAGTATAACATCATGCTGCCCCTGGGTGTGACAACTTCTGCACCCGCTCCCCTGGGAGCATCAAGGCCTGGGTGAGCGGTGCGGACCCTATGGACACGCGCGTCACCGCACTCAGGTCGACCTTGGGACAACACCTCGGTTTCCTGTGCCATTAAGGCCATATAGTCGGCACGGAGGTGATAAACGTGCAGCGGTGCTGAGCGAGTGCACGGATCAACGGCACAGCGCGAAACTGTGGCATGAGTACCAAGCTCGCGTGGACGGCAAAGGCGAATTTGGCCGATGCCAGACCATTCATGTGAAACAGCGGAGCCGCGACCATAAACCGCTGCCGCGCCCAGTCGCGCCTGAGACGCCACGGCACGCCGAAGCCCATGTGCTGCCATGTGGGAGACGTTAGGCGCCATCGACGTACGCCCTCTACCCAGACGAGGGACACGGGTTTGCCAGACCCGAAAACAACATGTCATTCAATGCCATGACAGAAGCGTTTTTGGCCCAGTGCCTGGGTGGGCGTTTTGAACCGATAGGCGATGATTTGGTAGGGTCCAGTACCACAGTACCGGCTGGCGCAGAACAAATTCCCGGTTTGGCCGAGGCGTTGTCATCCTGACAAAAATGCGACGAGATCGCGTCCGCGCCCCCACTTGCTGAGGACCGGCTGAGGACCGGGCTCGATCACCGCAGCGGCCACTTGAGGCTCGCCGGAGTGGACTCCAGAAGTATCCGAGCAAAAACTCCGTGTACGCGACCATCGGCTCAAGAGCTCCCGGTTCTAGAAACGAATCCGACAAAAATGCCAATAAAGAAAATTATTCCTACTTGTTTGTCAGACTTGGACGCCTTACCCATGTCTTTGTCATACGCCCCTACTCTCATAGTATTTCCCCGCAATCAGGCTGCTCCCCTGGCACAAACGCCTCAACTTGGTTTCCGGCCCGTCAAGGCTGCCCTGGCACTGGAAGTGTACCTCTGCCCCACACTTGCTGTTGCGTAGCCTCATCATCAACTCAGCGCATACATTTTCGAAGGTTGTCATCATATTTCCGCCATTTTGATTGGAAATAACGGCCTTGTAGACTCACGGTTCGCCCAAATTTGGAGTTAAATCGCAGATTGCGCTAAGCTGTGAGGATGGAAGACAGCAAGTATATTTTCACCGAGCGCGTCGACGATATTCCCCTACTGCTCGAACATATGCAGCGCATGGAACTGCCGACGCTGATTGACCACCATTTTCCGACTCATGGCAACGGGAAGGGGCTCAGCCTCGGTTGGGTGAGCACCCTCTGGCTCAGTTCGATTTTATCGCAGGGCGATCACCGTCTCACCCATATCGAGCCCTGGGTGGATAACCGGCTTTGGACTCTGGAAACGGCGAGCGACCAGGACGTGGACCGCCTCGATTTCACCGATGATCGGCTCGAAATTGTTCTGCGGCACTTGAGTGACGATGCCCGTTGGGCACAGTTTGAAAACGCACTCAATCAGCACACGATACGGGTTTACGACTTGAGCACCGAGCGCGTCCATGTCGATAGCACCACGGCGGGTGCGAATCAAGTCTATCGTCATGTGACCGCGCTGAGCTCTCTACAAGAGCGGATTTTAGAGCTCTTGGGTTTCTCATCGCGTGTGTATACAAGGCTTTGTACCGTTTCTCACGAACCACTTTGAAAATGGGCGAACCGTGAGATCGATTGTGGGATATCATGGGAAATATGGTGGTATGATGATTGAGATTAACCGCAACCTATCCATACCCGAACACGAACTCTGGTTTACCACCGCACGTAGCAGCGGCCCAGGTGGCCAGCATGTCAACAAGGTGAATAGCCGGGTGACGCTGTGGTTCAACGTGGCCGAGTCGCCCAGTTTGTCTGCCTTTCAGAAACGGCGCATCCGGTCCCGTCTGGCAACCCGGATTAACCAGGCGGGCGAGTTGCGCGTGGTGTCGCAGCAGCACCGGAGTCAGATGGCCAATCGCGAAGCCGCGGTGGAGCGATTCGCTGTGTTGCTCCGCGACGCCTTGGTGCAGGAGAAGCCGCGCCAAAAAACCAGGATGCCAGCAGCGGCCAAACGCCGTCGAGTCGATGAGAAAAAGCAGCGTGGTCAGGTAAAACAGCAGCGTGCCAAGCGAGATTCTTGGGACGCATAGCCAGCCACTCCGCCCAATCCCATTATCGTGACAAGCGTCACCCCAATCCATTTCGTGAACTTTTGTTCTGCGCCCTTGCCAGCAAGGTAACGCTTGGATATTGCGGTTGCCCGGACTATACTCTCTCCATGCCGCGACCAGCAACTGAGACACTGCTTTGAGGGAGAGCCAAGATGAATTTCGGATTGTTTTTTTACTGCCAAGGTCGCGGGGTACCCGACGATCAAGCCTATGCGGAAATCCTCGACCAAATCGTCTTGGCGGAGCAACTCGGGTTTGATGAATGCTGGTTCGCTGAGCACCATTTTACGGATTATTCCGTTTTGCCCAGCCCGAATTTGATGATTGCCGCCGCCGTCCAGCGCACCCAGAAAATGCGGTTTGGCAACTATATCAATATCTTGCCGTTTCATAACCCCATGCGTTTGGCCGCGGAAGCGGCAATGCTGGATAATCTCGCCCAGGGCCGTTACGACTTTGGCGTCGGCAAGGGCGTGCGGCCGGGCGAATTCGAGAAGTTCAGCCTCGACTTCGAGGATCGCGTTGCCATGACTGAGGAAGCGACGGAAATCGTGCTCAAAGCGTGGACTCAAGATCAGGTGTCATATGCGGGGAAGTTTTGGCAGTTCCCCGACTTGAGCCTGCGTCCCCGCGTCTACCAGAAGCCCCACCCGCCGCTGCACAGCGCGGCCAGCCGGGCGGTCTCGATTGTGCAAATCGCCTCGCGCGGCTGGCCCGTAGCCATGCACTTTACCCCTACGAATGTGGTGGCCGACTGCGCTCGGCAGTATTACGAAACGATTGCCAACGCGGTCGAGCCCGTCGGCACGGGGCCGTATCGCCCGAGATTTAGTCTGTGTCGGGAAACCTTCGTGGCCGAGACCCCGGAGCGCGCCCGCGCCGAAGGGACTTTGGCGCTGCAGGGATTTTGGTATTTGTCCTCGCTTGCTTCCCCGCCGCTGCCGGCGGACTATTCGGACGCGCGTTTAAAGCAATTGACTGCACGGGTTTGGGGTGGCACCACCTACGACGAGCTGGATGCCTTGGGCGGGATGTTGATCGGCGCGCCGGACCAAGTGGCAGAGAAAGTTGCTCATCTCAAAGCCATTGGGGTGGATACACTTCTCTTGGTCGCCAATTTCGGCCATCTGGCCCATGAACAGGTGTGCCGCTCACTGGAATTATTTGCCGGCGCCGTGATGTCCTGACGGGTCAACTTTGTACAGACCGGTATGTTTAAACGGGACGAGCGCCAAGATCACCGCCTGTTCGTAGAGTTCGGTGCGATCCAAGGCATGGTCGCTCAGCAGGCCAATGGCACCCCCGGCTCGTTTGGAATCGGCCGTGCCGAATACGAAATCACCCGCCTCGCCCAATTCCTTGCCACGCTGCAGCAGGTCGGCTACTCGAGGGGGCAGATAAAAGGTGCCAGTGCGGCTTTGGCCGATCAACTCAGACGAGCGGATCACAATCCAGGCAAAGGCGCCAACCCCATGCGGATCCGTTTCAACCCCGCCTTCGATGCCAACCCAATAGGTCGCTTCCGGCATGCATTCGCTCGCCGCCTGAGTTCTCTGCATCGCCCCGTGTAAGGTCTCGGCACTCGAGAGCGGCTGATCCCGGACGCCGGAGGGAACGCTTACAGATTCAAAATGAAAGGTGTGGGTCGGGAACATGCGATGGAAACCGCGCTGAGTCGCGGCCATCTTCACCGGGTTGGTCGATGCAATAACGATTTTAGACATTGACATTTTCTCCGTCCCCGTACCGGTCAGACAGATCGGCTATAATATAGGCAAGCATTTTCTCAGAACCCTTTATACGAAAGCGCCGGCTGCAATGCAACAAACACTCTCGGCTATTATTGAAGGTGTTTTTGATACCCAAAAAGAGGCCTCCACCTATGGTAAGGTCATTGACGAGATCGATCAGCACGGCATGGCCGTGATTTTGATTCTTTTTTCGCTGCCCTCAGCATTACCTATACCGGCCGCCGGATATTCAACCGTGTTATCCATCCCGTTGTTTATCATTGGGTTTCGGCTGTTGTTCGGCTATAACACCTTGTGGATGCCTGCCGCATGGCGCGGCAAAGTATTTCGCCCGGAACAATTCAGCCGCAAGCTGATCGACGGCATGTTACGGTTAATTCAGTTTGTCGAGCGCTGGACCAAACCTCGTCTGGTATCCTTTACACGGTCTCACTGGATACGTGTGGTGCTCGGTATCCTCATTATCACTCTCGCCTGTTCCATGCTCCTGCCGATTCCGGGCACCAACACCGCTCCGGCTTTCGGCATTTTTTTAATTGGCTTTGCCCTGCTAGAAGAGGATGGCGTGATGCTACTGGTTGGCGTGGTCGCTAGCCTTGTGGCCCTGGCCCTCTCCCTAGCAATCATCCTGTTTGGCTATACCGTTGTCAAAGGGATGATCTCAAGCGTGTTTTAGATGAGATGAGATGCCGTGGGCTGCCTACACCAACCGTATGGAGGGAGCGTGACATGTCGTGCCGGCAAGTTGACTCCGACCCCGAGGCCCTGCGCCAGGCGCTAGTGACCCATCTCAAAGAACAGATCCATATTCGCGATCCGCGTATTTTAGCTGCGTTTCGTGGCGTTCCCCGTCATCGCTTTGTCACCCATGTCACCATTGAAGAAGCCTATCGTGACCGGGCCATCCCCACCAAACAATTGGACAGTGGTGTGGCGATTAGCTCCTCTTCACAACCTGCGATTATGGCCATGATGTTGGAACAACTCGACCTACAGCCCGGCCACCGCGTCATGGAGATCGGCGCGGGCACGGGCTACAATGCCGCGCTCATGTCCCGTTTGGTTGGGGAGCATGGCCACGTGGTCACGATTGATTATGACGAAGATATCGTCTCAAAGGCCCGGCAGCACCTCGCGGCCAACGGGATTGAGAACGTCGATGTCATCCGTGCAGATGGCGGGCAAGGGGTTCCCGATGGCGTGCCCTTTGATCGCATTATTCTGACCGTGGGCGCTTGGGATATTGCACCCGCTTGGCGGGAACAGTTGGCGGCCAATGGCCGTCTCGTGCTGCCCCTTTCCGTCGGCGGGCCGCAGCTTACGGTCGCGTTTCAATCGCAAGATGGCCGTTTGGTCAGCCAGTCCGCCCACTATTGTGAGTTTATGCGCCTGCGCGGCGAGTATGCCGGACCGGAAATATTGGGACCGCTTGGCCCTAAACAGGGGTTCTTGATCGGGAGCGAAGAGGCTCTACCCGTTCCTGCCGACACCATCTACGGCTGGTTGCATGGGCCCAGCCAGGATTACGACACTGAGATGCATATCGCTTTGAGAGAGCTTCGGTCTAGCCTGTGGTTTTGGTTGGGGATTTATGCAACAGGTCAATTTCGTGTCTATGCCGCCGGCGACATAGCCAGGCGCAGCTCGATTCCCGATCTGCTAAGCGTCTCCACTCCAGTTGCCGTGTTGAAAGGCACGAGTGGCTTGGTAAATGAGGATGGCGTGTGCCTGTTGGCGCGTTCAGATCATGACGCAAATACATTTCCGCTCCATCTGCGTAGCTACGGAAATGCCGAGGCGTTGACGCAACAGCTGCTCGGCCAATTGCGAACTTGGGACGCAGCAGGTCGTCCCAAGGGAGAGAACTTAGAGATCACTGCCTATCCACTGCATGACAAGATCGATGTGCCCGAGGGTGCGGTCGTGATGTCAAAGCGCTGGCACCAGTTTGTGCTGCGCTGGCTCTAACCCGGCCCACTCGGCGCTCAACATAGAATTACGCGCTGGATCGCAGGGTATACGGGGGCGATGGCAGCCCGCTACAGAGGTCCGGTTCGCGCTCCTCTACGGCCGCAGGCGGGTGTAGTCGCATAAAATAGGCGGTGGCAAAAGCGCGGCGATACAGGTCATCGGGAAGGCGGGCCCACATGCTGGTGGATGGAATCTGGGTCCGGTGAGCGAGGATGGCGCGGCGCTGAATGTCGCTATACGGCCGCACGTCGAGCGCCACCGTCGCCGCCTCAGGACCTGGCCGTGCCTCACGGCGCGGTCGCCGTTTGCCCAAATCAAAGCCGGCGGCCCTAAACGCTGGCCGCAGCGCCTCCCAGGCGCCGTCGTCGATCTGTGCGATGGCATAGAGCTTCGACACGTGCCATGCAGGGCCTGCTTCGGGATATGCCTGAACGTCACTGGCGGCGTGAAATGCCGCAACGCTCACCACGTGACACGTCACATGATCGGGATGCGCGTAGCCGCCCCCCGATTGCTCTGTGACGATGACGCGGGGCTGCAGCTCGCGGATGATCCGTACGAGACGGCCCACTGCCTCAGTCTGTTCCGCCCCGCAAAATGCTTCCGGGTGCGCATTTGCAGGTGTCTCCGCCATGCCCGAATCCCGATATCCCAGGAGCCGCAGCTCGCTGACGCCGAGGATCGAACAGGCGTTGCGCAGTTCGTGTTCCCGAATCTCACGCAAGCGGGGCTTGTCCGCCTCTACATCCAAATCCGGGTCATGGATTTCACCCTCCTCGCCTCCGGTGCAGATCACCACACCCGTGGGCACCCTCTGCGCATGGTAATACGCGAGCATGCCGCCCGTAGCCGAGCTTTCATCATCCGGGTGCGGACGGATTACCAGGATGGTGACGTCTCGCTTGGCGTGTGGATCGGAAGAGATTGTCGCGTTCATTCTGATTCCAATGTTTTGATTTCCATTTAACTGGCAGACAACGTTGCAGATTGGCGTTCGCTCCGCATCGTATCAAGATGCAGCTCATTGGCCATGGCCGCGAAGCCATTTGGTGTGCAGTACGTGGACTTTTTGATTTTAAAAGCCTTGAGGCGCTTCCTGTAATATAACTATTTTACCGAATGCGAACACCAATATCTACAGCGCCCGAGTGGCATACTTCCACCTCAACTCACCTATATAATGCATAAATTTTTCTAAAACTTTATTTTGTTGAGTCCGATATAGACGCTTGTGAATAGACTTTATACACACACCGTGACTGTTTCTATTTTTAATATCGACAAGCCCGGAATCCGCGCACGCGAGGCAGCCTCGGCCCTGTCGCGCAGCAAGGGCTGGGCGCAGTACCGGAATCCACACACACGAGGCAGTCTCCAGCCCGAGCACGGTTGTGCATCCGGCAATCTCAGCAGACACACCCTCATTTTCTAAATTCAATGACCATTGTGTGATTCAATTTGTGAGATGAAATATTTAAACCCGACGCACGGATGTGAAACAACAGAGGCAATTGACATGAAAGCAGTCATCTTAGCCGGTGGATTTGGCTCTCGTTTGTCCGAAGAAACCATGTACCGTCCCAAGCCCATGGTCGACATTGGTGGCAAGCCCATTTTATGGCACATCATGAAAATTTTTTCGACCCAAGGAGTCAACGAATTCATTATTGCACTTGGGTATAAGAGTGAATACATCAAAGACTATTTTATGAATGCTTATGTACGCAATAACGATATCACGGTTGATCTCGCGACGGGTAAAACGCACATTCACGATGGCTACCAAGAAAAGTGGATCGTGCATCTCGTGGATACGGGGTTGCACACGCAGACCGGTGGGCGTCTCAAACGCCTGCAGGATTGGCTAGAGCCCAACGAGACCTTCTTCTTCACCTATGGCGATGGCGTGGCCGATGTCGATATCAAAGTCCTGATGCAGTTTCATCAAACCCATGGCAAGTTGGCGTCCATGACCACGGTGCAGCCGCCTGAGCGGTTTGGCCGCATCGCCTTTGAAGAGGACTGCGTGACCAATTTTTATGAAAAGGTCAACGTGACGGAGGGCTGGATTAACGGTGGTTTTTTTGTCTTGAATACTCGTGTCTTGGATTACATTGATGATGACACCTCAATTTGGGAGCGTGAGCCAGTGGAGCGGCTGGCCCGCGAAGGGCAATTGATGGGCTATCGACATAGTGGTTTCTGGTCTTGCATGGACACCTTGAAAGAGAAAAACACGCTTGAAGAACTATGGGGCTCCGGGAACGCACCTTGGAAAATGTGGGATTAGGGAGATTCTTGAATGTATGGCGATATCTATAAACATAAGATGGTTTGTGTCACGGGACATACGGGATTCAAAGGCTCTTGGTTGTGTGAATGGCTATTACTGATGGGGGCACATGTCGTCGGGTATGCCCTGGAACCACCCAGCACGCCAGCGCATGCCGTCGAGCTTCATCTGGGCGAGCGCTTAACGGCGGATATCCGCAGCGATGTCCAATCTCTGCCTGACCTCCAGGCCATGCTGAAGACCTATCAACCCGACTTCATCTTCCACCTCGCAGCGCAGCCCATTGTGCGCCGCTCTTTTGACCAGCCCTACGAAACCATTCGAACCAACTGTATGGGCAGCCTCAATGTGCTCGAAGCGGTGCGGCGGGAAAACCGTCCCTGTGTGGTCATTATGGTTACCAGCGATAAGGTCTATGAAAACGTGGAGTGGGTCCACGCCTACCGCGAAAATGATTTCCTCGGTGGACACGATCCGTATAGCGCTAGTAAAGCGTGCGCCGAAACCGTTATCTCGACCTATCGCCGATCTTTTTTTCAGCGCTTTGACGACCCGGCACAAGCCGCCATTGCGGTGGCGAGTGCACGGGGTGGCAATGTCATTGGCGGTGGGGATTGGGCTGAAGATCGTATCGTGCCGGATTGCATACGTCATCTCTCTAAGCAGGAAACGATACCCATCCGCAACCGTATTGCCACTCGGCCGTGGCAGCATGTGTTGGAGTTGTTGAATGGTTATTTGCGATTGGGTGCCGAGATTTACCGCGCCCTTTACGGCTGCGAACACCGAGACCTCGAACGGCTCGATACGCTTTGCTCGGCCTTTAACTTTGGGCCGAACTTGACCTCCAATCGCACGGTTGCAGAACTGGTACAGGAAATCCTGCAGCATTGGCCAGGCAGATGGCAAGATTTTTCCGAACCGAATCTCAAACATGAGGCTTATAAGCTTCACCTCGCGATTGATAAATCTTATCACTTACTTAACTGGAATCCACTATGGAATTTTAAGGAAACGATTAAACATACTGTAGAGTGGTATAAGAAGTATTATGATATAGAATATCCTACACCTGATTTTGTTAGGAGTTTAACTCTCCAGTATATCGAGCTGTACCAGAAGCAATGGGAGGCACGTCAGCAGGCTGAACAGATCTAAATGATATTAACCTCTATTGATATCGAAATTTGCTCAAGACAGGATGATCGTTATGAGTGCTACCACCGTTACCTTAGAGATAGACGAGCGCAAACCAACGGTCGAGATTAAGCCTCGCACGGGATGGTTTGATTTTGACCTGAAGGAGCTTTGGCAATATCGCGAGCTGCTCTACTTTTTAACCTGGAAAGATGTCATCATCCGGTATAAGCAGACTGCGATTGGGGCTGCCTGGGCAGTCCTCCAACCCTTGATGACGATGCTGATTTTTACCATGGTGTTCCGCAAGTTTGCCGGTGTTCCGTCAGACGGATTGCCCTACCCAATTTTTGCGTTTACCGCGCTTTTGCCCTGGCAGTTCTTTGCCCAGGCCATTAGCCGCAGCAGTATCAGTTTGGTGGGCAATAGGGATATGATCAGCAAGGTCTACTTTCCGCGTCTCATCATTCCCGTGTCATCGACCTTAAGCCCGATCATCGATTTTTGCATCGCTTTTGTCATTCTGATTGGCATGATGGTCTGGTATGGTCTGGCACCCACCTGGGGCATCCTGGCTCTACCCATTTTCCTTTTGCTTGCCATGCAGACGGCCCTGGCGATCTGCTTCTTTCTGGCAGCATTGAATGTGAAATACCGAGATGTCGGGCATGCGATTCCGTTCCTGGTGCAATTTTGGATGTATGCCTCGCCGGTAGCGTATTCAGTGAGTCTTGTCCCTGAGCCGTGGCGCTTTTGGTACAGTCTCAACCCGATGGTGGGTGTGATTGAAGGTTTCCGCTGGGCCTTGCTGGGCAAAGCAAGTCCGGATTTTAGTGCCATGGCGGTGAGTGCGGTTGTGGTTAGCGTGTTATTTTTTGCCGGTTTAATCTACTTCCGGAGAATGGAACGCACCTTTGCAGATGTAATTTAGAGATTTGAATTTGAATTTACAATGAAATTTCAACTTATTGTAGTGGATGTGATCTGATGAGCGATATTGTCATTCGTGGCGAGCAGCTTTCCAAGTTGTACAAAATAGGTGTTGCGCAAGATTATACAACCCTACGAGATCAAATGTCACAAGCCTGGCGCGGCATGTTTCGTAGAAGTACAGCAGAGGATCAGGAGAAGGGGGAGTTTTGGGCCCTGAAAGATGTGTCCTTTGAGATTAAATACGGGCAGGCGATGGGGTTGATCGGCCGCAACGGCGCTGGCAAGAGCACGCTGCTCAAACTGCTCTCTCGCATTACGGAGCCGACCTCGGGCCATGCCGCTATTTACGGCCGCGTGGCCAGTCTGCTGGAAGTAGGCACTGGCTTTCATGGGGAGTTGACCGGGCGCGAGAATATCTACCTCAACGGGGCGATATTAGGCATGACGCGGGCTGAGATCACTCGCAAGTTTGATGAAATCGTCGCGTTTTCCGGGGTGGAAGAGTTTATTGAGACGCCGATTAAGCGCTATTCAAGCGGTATGAAAGTGCGCCTGGCGTTTTCTGTGGCTGCCCATTTGGAGCCGGAGATTTTAATCATTGATGAAGTCCTGGCGGTTGGCGATGTCATTTTTCAGCAAAAGTGCCTGGGGAAGATGGAGGAGGTCGCACATGCGGGGCGAACCGTCATCTTTGTTAGTCATAACATGGGTGCGATTCGCAATTTGTGTACCGATGCCCTTTGGCTCAAAGATGGCCACCTCGAAATGAGCAGTGAGGTCGGGCTGGTGGTTGACGCTTATATTAAGTCCATTGATTTGGTCAGAACGCAGCATGACACCGACATGGACAAACGAGTCGGTACAGGGGAGGCTCGGACCAAGCAAGTTCAGCTTTTCAGCTCCGATAATGAACCCTGCTATACGTTTGCCATGGGGGATGATGTGGTCGTTGAATTTGAGGTCGAATTCTTTAAGGCGGTGCCATTTGCCGCATTTTCTCTGGATATCAGACAAAAAAATACGGGAATTAATATCGTCCACAATTCAAGTCTTGAAGACGACAACTACCAGATTGTCAATCCTAAACCAGGGAAATATCGATTTCGATCTCAAGTTAAAAATCTTCTACTTTATCCGGATTTATATACCATATCAATTTGCACCTGGAATCGAACTTCAATTATTGATTTCTATGAAGATACTTTAGATTTTTCGATGGTTCAGTCAGGATTGACAAATAGAGACTTATCTAATCATAAAAGAGGCATTGTTTACACACACTCAAAATGGTCTGAATTGTCTTAGATATAAATTTATTATAAACATTTTCAATATTGACTTAACTATCTCTATAGTTTATATGACTACAAAATTTTTATGGAAGGTGATACTGTGAAATTGAGTGTTGTCATTCCTTGCTATAACGGCGCTGATACGATTGGAGGCCAACTCGATGCCTTGGCCAGCCAGGAGTGGTCGCAGGACTGGGAAGTGATTGTCGCAGACAATGGCTCCAACGATGGCACGCGCGATGTGATTGCAGGCTATGTTGGGAAAGTCCCGAATCTGCGGGTGTCGGACGCGTCCGCACGGCGTGGCCGTTCGTTTGCCCGCAATACCGGTGCACAGGTCGCGGTTGGCGAGAATCTGGCGTTTTGCGATGCGGACGACGAAGTCGGTCCCGGGTGGGTCAGAGCCATCGGTGAAGCCTTGGATGCACACGAGTTTGTCGCCTCGCGCTGGGATACGGACAAGCTCAACGATGCGCAGCAGCAACACTATGTGGGCAACCCGGCCCGAGACGGCCTCCTGTCATTGTGGTATCCGCCCTATCTACCGTTTGCCTCGACCAATGGTTTGGGCATCAAACGCTATCTGCATGAGCGCGTCGGAGGGTTTGATGAAGCTTTTGTACGCGCTCAGGATACGGAGTACTGCGTCAGAGTCCAGCAGATGGGCGTCACCCTGCACTTTGTTCCTGAGGCGTTGATTTACTATCGTCTCCGGGACAACTTCAAAGGTGTCATGTCCCAAGGGTACGCGTGGGCGTATTATGCGGTGCTCATCTACAAGCGCTACAGCTCGCCGGAGATGCGATTGTCGGGCGGTTGGTGGCAAAATGTAAGTAGCTTGCTCAAGTTGCTCGCCGTGCCGCCGGTTATCTGTGGGCCAAAAGGAAAGATGCAGTGGACGTGGCAGCTGTCATGGCATATTGGCATGTTGGCGGGGGGCTTACGCCATGGCATTGAGCCGCCGTTTCGCGACCAAGACCGCTTGCGTGGCACCTCGCAGTAACACGATTCCAGCACCATCTTCCTGTAGCGTATCTAAAATGCGGTGTCCCAGCTGTAACGGATCTACCCGTCAGGGCTGCATGCATCTCCCCTCTGAGACACCGTCCGCTTCGAGTATGACACGTCTAATCCTGAAGAGGTCTTCATGATCACTCACCGGCTCAAACAGTATTTTTTTTCCATCGAAGATGTTGTGCATATTAACAGATTTAGATTTCTTTTCTGTTCTATCTTATCATTCGTCCATCTCACGCAGATGATTCGCATACAGAATCTGTATGAGAACTTCTTCGCACTCTATTTGGCCATTCCTGCATTTAAGCATTTAGGCCTTGGATTGCCCGACAAAACGCTTGTTGTGGTGGCTGGCGTTGTACTTCTCTGTTGTCTGATACTCAGCGCCTTAGGACTTCTCACCCGCTATGCCCTGACACTCTCACTTCCGCTATTTCTGTTTTTCTATGGCACGTTGCTAGGTTTTGAGAAACCCAGCCCCTATTCGAGCTATGTATATCACTATAACAATATTAATTTTTTCATACTTCTCGTGCTGGCAGCAGCCCCTGGTATCCATGCCTATCGACTGTCAGATCACTTCTCTTTTATCAACTTGAGGGCGAGACCTCAGCACACCCGAGAGAGTACGTATACCTGGGTGCGCCATACCATTGTCTTGTTGCTTGGCATTGCCTATTTCGGTGCGGGCTATAGTAAGCTTGCCACCTCAGGTATTGGCTGGTTGGGAGCGACGAATCTTCAGACGTATATCCTCATGAAAACCATGCAGGAAGGGTCTCTTTTAGGATACTGGCTTGCACATCAAGATGCGCTGTGTGCCGCCCTGAGTGTCGGGACGCTCCTCTTCGAACTCGGCTTTGTGTTTGTCGTGCCATTTACCCGAGTGAAATGGTTGCGGACCGCCTTCATTCTCTCAGGTATCGGCTTTCACATGGGGATCGCTCTGAGCATGAACATTCTTCACTTCTTGCCGTTCATGATGCTTTCGTACCTCATTTTTATTGGGTATACCGGGGTACGCGACGCTCATGAACCCGTGAGGAGCTACCCTCAATGGTTACAGATGAGCTTCTCGTCAGGCCTCATCGGGCTGGCGATCTGTTGCGTGTTCTTGAGGGTTGAGTATTGGCCGTTTTCTGACTTTGGCGTGTTTATTAATAAGGTCCACTATGGAGATATTGAGGTCTATAAATATGCAGGTATTCGCCACAACGGCGATAGAGACATGATTCCCCCTACCAACATGGGCCCGGGGTGTCACGGTTGGTATGACTGTGGCGATCCAAAGAAACATCTCTTCAAGCTCTATCCAAGCACCTATATGATGGAGCCTGAAAACGATGAAAAGAGACAACATTTTTTTAACGCTGTCGAGCAGAACCTGGCAGATAAGTTGAAAAAGCATTACAAGACATTGGAGGTCGTGCGTCTCACGGTGAGGCGCCAGAACAAGCAATTTCAGGTGGTCACGACACCTGTATGGCGCCATGATATGCTTGCCAGGCGCGCTCAACAGTGACGCCATCATCTCCGGGTCGTGCCATCTTCGATACAGATTCAATGAATTACGAGGTAGGTCGAGATGTCATCAAATCGGTCACCTGATATTGCAGATGGTGCATGTCGTCACCAGCACTGGATGCTTTGGGATGGGAATTGAGGCTTTTGACATCGTATGGTCGTTTGGGTCAAACGACAGGATGAGCAGGATAAGTTTTTCGCCGTCCCGTTTCAAGCGTGCGCCTCGCCACCCATGACGCCTACCCTGTATCAGGCTTGTCAACGGGCCCTGCATGTGCTGACCGCCAATCAGCGGCAACTCAAAGCCGGCCGTGCGGTCGTGTTTATTTTGGAAGAAATCGGCTACCCCAAATGGCTGGTGCGTCCATTGACATGGCCGCCCCTGCTGTGGTTGACAGAACTGGGTTATTATGTAGTTGCACATCATCGCCCTTTCTTTAGTCGTTTCATGTTCAAAAGGGAGTAAATGGCTGCCAAGCACGGGTTCTCGGAGGCCCTGACCGGCCTCCGAGTGCATCTTTGACACCTTAACGCCGGCCATAGCCCACGTCTAGAAACGCGCTTTCCCCGGCGGTATTAAATGTTCCCTGCACCACCCCATTGCCACAGGGTGGTCTGCGCCCCATGCCCGCAGCCCACGAGTCACTCCTGCACCAATACCATCTGTCCCAGTCGCCGAAAACAATCGCTTTGACCCCTATATCGAGCGCAATCGATGTATCGCGTGCAATAAAGTCAGCGTCGACGTGCACCGTACCGTAGGTCCAGCCTAGGCTGTAGAACGTCTTTATCCCGTATCAGCAAGGGGTTCGGCGGTTTCTGTTCCTGGCTTTTGAGGCTGAGAACGGGGGAATTCTTTTCTGCGTTTCGATTGCATGGTTTCGCCAACATTTTCTGACACCC
>Ga0214472_10001002_pt1 | contig 33026 bp, 24 predicted proteins | sample RVTome_6_FD_207662 | JGI IMG/M metagenome (GOLD analysis project Ga0214472, IMG submission 207662) | Soil microbial communities from uranium-contaminated site in the Upper Colorado River Basin, Wyoming, United States - RVT140D175 | ecosystem: Environmental > Terrestrial > Soil > Contaminated >...
GAGTCCGTTGAACGTGCCTCCATTTAGTTCATCGGTACAACGCTATGGGCCGATTTCGCGCTTTACGCCGACAATCCGGATCAGGCCGAGGCCCCCTGCCGTTCAAGCTGAGCCAGCAGCGTCTGGCATTTGCGCACCTGCTCCTCCATCCCCGGCAGTGCTTCCAGCGCCTGTTTCATCAGCTTGTACGCCTCGACCAGTTGCCGGTAATCGGGAAACTGCTTGTGCAGACCGCTGAGCAGCTTCACCGTGGTTCTGGCATCGCCGCTGCCGTAATACTCGGTGGCCAGGTGATGGCGCAAGTCGGCATGCTCGGGGAGGTAGTCCGGCAACAGTGTCTGAAGACGTTTCGCGTCCTTGAGCATGCGGAAGGTCTGGGCGTTCTCCAGCAGGTGCCGAAAGTAGCGATCCGCCATCTTCGCCAGCGCCGGTCGGTTCTCCAGCTTGCACAGCAGCTCGAAGTAGCGTTGCCACAACCGGGTGTTCTTGGGGTCGTCCGTTATCGCCTGCTGGAGGATGCTCAGCACGCGGGGGTAGTCGCCCTGCTTGAGACAGAAGTTGGCGTGCGCCAGCGCCACATTGGCAGGTGTGGCCGCCCTCAGCAGTTTGTCCTCGGTATCGAGCGCGGCGATGCCGAGCTTCTCCTGATGCTGATAGAGCAGGTAGCCCATCAGATGAAACTCCACCATCGAGTAGTAGGAGGAGATGGAGGATTGCAGGATGGCGGCCAGCCCCTGCTGTTCGCTGCCGATCAGGGTGCTGAGCAGCGAGACCGAACTGACCATGATGAACAGAAACACGATCAGCACCCAGTACGGCAGGCCGGTGTCCCGGATCAAACCGAACACGTTGGCGGGGTTGATCGCCTCCAGAATCCTGTCGCTCATGGCGAAGCACATCATGATCGCCGGCAGCACGACGATCAGCGTGATGACCAGAAGTATCATCCCGACCGGCCCGACGAACTTGGCCATGAACATCAGCGCCAGACCGATCAGGAAGAACATCGCGAACAGTCTGAACAGGATGCTGAACGAGCCCTCCACCGCTTCGCCAAGGCCCGGCGGTTCCATCTCGCCGACCGATGTCGCCTTGAGGCAGAGAAAGCTGTAGTTCACCGCCAGGCCGCTGCAGAACAGCATCGCCACGAACTGCAGGATGCCGCCGGACATCAGCGAGAGCAGTGTCGTCACCAGGCTCAAGCCGATGATGAAGCCCATCGCGTTACGGTTCAGCGGGTAGGCAAACGCCTTTTTCAGTCGCTTCGACAGCGGCTCGATGCTGTCGGCCGTTACCCGTACGCGCAGCAGCGCGCCGCAGTTGAAACAGCGCGCCTCGCCGGCGACGGAGTGGTCGACACACTGGGTGCAGAAATCATCCCGGCAGTCGTCGCAGCGAAAGTTGGGCGGCGTATCGGGGTGAAACTTACATGACTCCATTGTGCCCGTCCTTGGTCAGTTGCCGAGCGTACTGCTGGAATTTGATGCTACTGCCCTTGTCGCCCAGTTCGGCGTAACGGGTCGCCAGACGTTGCGACAGCAGCAGCACCTCGTTGGGTTTGAACCCCTGCGCATAGAGATGATCGGCGATGTCGGCGGCGCCCTGCAGATCCTCCAGCGTGGTGAAGCGAAACGCCAGCTCCAGTTGGTCCGGTTCCGGCAGCAGCGCGGTCGGCTGCTTCTCCTCCTGCCACACCCGGTGCAGATCGACGATCTCGGCCGGAGACAGCCCCCTCTGCATCATCAGCGCGCAGAAGCTGGGGACGAACTGTTCGCCCCGCTTGATCTTTTCCAGGTTGTAGCGAACCCGCGCGAGCTGAAAGTCGTTGCCCACCCGCTCCACCAGCGCCGCCAGTTGCTTGATCGCATCGTCGAAGCGCAGCGCTTCGATGGCACGGTATACCTCCGCCAACCCCTTGTTGCGCGGAGACAGCCCCTGTTCCTGTTGGACATACTCCTCGTTCACCGCATTCCTGCCGAACAGCATCGCCAGCGCGATCAACAGGGCACCGGCAACGAAACCGCCGGCGTGGGCCATGTACGCCACATGGGAACCGTCGACGCTGAGGTACTGGTACACCTCCTTGCCGATATAGAGCGGCAGTATCAGCAGCGCCGGGGCACGGAAATAGCCGACGAAAAACAGCACCCAGTAGAAGAACTCGATCCGCTTCAGACGGAAGATCGCCAGGTACATCGCCATCACCGCGGAGATGGCGCCGGAGGCCCCGACCAGCGGCGTGTCGCTGCCGAGCGTGAACACAACCTGGGTCAGCCCGGCCAGCATGCCGCCGATCAGGTAGAACAGCAGAAAGCGCAGATGCCCGATCGCCGCCTCAACGGCGAAACCGAACAGCAGCAGGAACAGCATATTGCCGAACAGGTGACCGAACCCGCCATGCAGAAACTGGTGACTGATCAGCGTGACGAGGGAGACCTCGGTCGCTCTCAGGCCATAGGCCATGCTGCTGATGGAGTCGAAGGTCTGCTGAAGCAGCGGGCGCTCCCGCTGCCACTGCCGGTACCGCTCGGGATCGAAGACAAACGACGCCTTGCCGGACAGGTAGCGGTAGTAGCCCCGATCCATCAGCATCGCCTGCGCGACACCGTGCCGATCATCCTCTTCGTACGCCCGGCGCAGCGCGTCCAGATCCTCTACGTGCCCCTCCAGCTCCAGATAGCGCTCGAACAGCGGCCACTCATCCCTAACGTAGTGGGACTCGACAAGGCCGTCGACGGCCTCCACCGCCTTCTCTCCGTCGCCGCTCTGGTACAACAGAAACACCAGCACGTTCGCGATCAAAATGGCGATCAGCACGATCGGCGTGCTCTTCCACTCCAGTCGTTTTTCGGTGGGTACGATGATCATCGATTGTCAGCCCTTCAGTCCTTTATGGGTGGTTGGTATCCGCTGCCCGCTGGCCAATGCTAGTCCGCATACTGTAGTACAAACAAGAACTAACACTTGATTTGCGCATCCACAGCCATCGATCACACCGCATCGAACAGCCGTCCGCCCGTCACTGCGTTTTTTGTGTTCCGACGAGACGCCAAACCTATCGCATTGAAATTTGTCTGCTACCTTCAACAAAGGAAGTGAGGATGTCTTCCTGAGTTCAAACGCGTTTTACCCCATCTCAAGTTCAAGGAACGACACTATGCACAGATTCAGCAGACGTGACTTTCTCGTGGCCGGTGCCGGTGTGCTGGCCACGACTGCGGCGCCCCGGATCCTCTCCTCGTCGGCAGTCGCTGCACCCAACGCCCGCTACACCCGCTACAGTGTTACCTCCCCCGAGGGCCAGAAGATGCTGGCCAGCTACGCCAAGGGGGTGCAGGCGATGCTCGACCTGCCTGCCGACCATCCGCTCAACTGGTTCCGCTACGCCTTTATCCACATGATGGACTGCCCCCACGGCAACTGGTGGTTCTATGTCTGGCATCGCGGCTATATCGGCTACTTCGAGCAGATCATCCGCAGACTCAGCGGCGATCCGGAGTTCGCGCTGCCGTTCTGGGACTGGACCGAAACGCCGGAGATCCCCGCCGGCATGTTCCGGGATGTGCTGACGCCCAGTGCGTCCGCCTACCTGCCCTACACACAGAACCTGCAGCAGTTCTCCGACCTGATCAAGACGCCGCTGTACGACTACTGGCAGACACTGACGCCGTCCCAGCGCCGGCAACAGCAGCAGCGCGGTTACCCCGAGTTCGACGACCTGTGGAACAGCGTGGTCGGCTACGATACCGACGCCCAGGGCGCGATCGCCGGTAACATGGCCTATGTGAATACCCTGGGGGCACGTTACCTGACGCCCGCCAACCCGGCGCTCGACCCCAAGACCGCGTTCGATGTCTCGCCGCTGGTGGTCAGTTTCGGACTGATCCCCGAAACCTTCTACGAGGAGGACAACTGGCTCAGCTTCGCCAGTTCCAAGACCGCGTCCCACACCGTGCAGCCCAACGGCACCACCAAGTTCTCGGTGCTGGAGGGGTTCCCGCACAACAAGGTGCACAACTATATCGGCGGTGTCGGCCCGGTGGACCCCGGCCCCTACGGCAACATGACCAACTTCCTGTCGCCGGTGGACCCGATCTTCTTCCTGCACCATGCCAATATGGACAGGCTCTGGGATATCTGGGAGCGGCAGCAACTGGCGGCCGGACGCAATCCGCAGCCGACCACCGACCAGGCGCTCTACAACAACGAGCCGTTCCAGTTCTACGTCGACAGCAACGGGGAGTATGTCGGCGCGGCCAAGGCGCAGGATTACCTGAGCACCCGGCTGTTCGACTACAACTACGGCCCCGGCTTCGGCGACCGCATCCGTCCGCTGAAGTCGACCGGGAAAGCACCGGTCATGGCCACCAAGCAGGCGACCGTGACGGCCAATATGGCCAGCGTGGAGGTACCGGCCAACGCCATTCAGGCACACCAGTCGGGTACGACCCAACTGGCGGTGGAGGTGGTGGTACCCAAACCCCTGGGCTTCTCCAGCGAGCGCGAATACGACATCCTGGTCAATGCGCCGGACGAAGTGACCCACGTGCTGGCCGACAGCCCCTACTACGCCGGCACCATCGCCTTCTTCGGCCCGCCGATGAAAGGGATGAAGATGGCGCCCAACGCCAGCTTCCACGTGGTGCTGCCGACCACGTTGAGCGTCCTGAAGGATGCCGCCGACAGCGGAGCGCCGGCGACGATCAATATCCGGGTGGTCTCCTCCCGTGGCCGGGACACCGCGCCGCCCAAACTGAGTACGCTGCTCCTCAAGGCAGTGCCCTGACCTTTGCCCCCGCCCATGCATCGCGTATGGGCGGGGTCTCCTCGCCACCCTCCTCACCCTCACCTCCTCGCGCCGAACTTGCCTGATAGCGCCCGAACGGCGATAGTACCCGGCATCCCTAACCGGCCCGCACCCCGACCATGATCGACGCCATCAACCGCAAGATAATCGCCGCCCTTCAGCAGAACGCCCGCATCTCCTATGCCGAACTGGGCAAAAAGGTCCACCTGTCGGCACCGGCGGTGGCCGAACGGATCCGTAAGCTGGAGAGCGCCGGCATCATCACCGGCTATAGCGTCAAGGTGGATCTGGACAAGCTGGGTTACCCGATCCTGGCGATGGTGCAGTGCACGGTCTACCGCGCCAAGGAGCGGGAGTTCAAGGCGCTGCTGCTCGACTACGACGAGGTGGTCGAGTGCCTCAACGTCACCGGGGAGCAGGCGTTCCTGGTCAAGCTGGCGGTGCAGTCGCTGTCGCAGTTGGATGCGATCCTCGAAGCATTTATCGACCTGAGCGACACCAACACCATGATGATCCTCTCCACGCCGGTGGACCGGGCCGTGCCCGATACGTTTTTCAGGTGAATCGAGCTTAGACCGGCACCGGCTGCTTCTGCCGCACCGGCCACTGCGTCACCAGCATCCCCGCCAGCATCAGGCTGCAGCCGAGCAGCTCCTGGCTGCCGAACGACTCATCCAGCAGCAGCCAGCCGCCGAGCACCGCGAACACCGCCTCGCCCGACAACAACAACGCGGTAACGCCGGGCTCGACCCTGCGCTGAGCGATGATCTGCAGCGTGAACGCGACGCCGCTGGAGGCGACTCCGGCGTACAGCAAGGGCAGCCAGGCGGACTGGAACGCGGGCAGTGTCGGTGTTTCAAACAGCAGCGCGGCGCCGCCGGCCCAGACGGTCGCGACCAGGAACTGCACGATCGACAACTCGACGGCATCGACCCGGCGGGAGAGGCGGTTGATCAGGATGACATGGGCGGTCCAGAAAAACGCGCCGATCAGTTCCAGAAAGTCGCCGTAGCCGACGCTCAGGTCCGGCCCCACCGACAGGCTGTACAACCCGAGCAGCGCCAGCATCACGCCGCTCCAGGTCTGCCGATTGGTGCGGTGCCCCAGCAGCACGGCGGTCAACGGCACGAAGACGATATACATGCCGGTGATGAAACCGGCATTCCCCGCCGTGGTGTGCAACAGGCCGATCTGCTGAAAGCTGAACCCGCCGAACATGATGGTGCCGGCCGCGAGACCGCCGAGCAGCAGGGATCTCCCCCCTCGCGTGCCCTTTCCGCGCATCAGCAACCAGAGCGGCAGCAGCGACAGGGCGCCCAACAGAAAACGCGCGGCATTGAAGCTATGCGGCCCGAGCGTCGCCATGCCGCTGCTTTGCGCAACGAAGGCGAAGCCCCAGATGGCGGCGACACAGATCAGTAACAGGTGCGAGGGGGTGACGAGAAGCATCCGGCTTTTTCCCATACAGATGAACAGGTTATGGGGCGATATTGTACGAGTGGTCAGATCCGACCGACAGCGCAAAACAAAGGATTCATAAGCGTGAAACGATTATTTCGCAAACAATAGACCTCATGGGCTTTTGAATCAAAAGCTACACCTCTCCCTGCCGGTCAGCCACAACACCTCTCCTCAACCTGTAACCCTCTATTTCTTATGAACACAAATCCCGAATGGCACTTTATGTCAGTCAACAAGCACCAATATGTCATTGTTCTTCAAAGCCTATCGACTAGGATGCAAGTATCGCCAGTGAAACGAGAACAAGAGGTAACCATGAAGATACTGGTCGCGGTGAAACGAGTGATCGACTACAACGTCAAGGTGCGCGTGAAGGCGGACGGGAGCGATGTCGATCTGGCCAACGTGAAGATGGCCATGAACCCCTTCTGCGAGATCGCGGTGGAGCAGGCGGTACGCCTGAAAGAGGCCGGCCAAGCCGATGAAGTGGTGGTGGTATCGATCGGCGACAAGGCCTGCGAGGAGCAGCTGCGCGCGGCGATGGCGCTCGGCGCCGATCGCGCCCTGCGTGTCGAGTGCGAGCAGAGCCCCGATCCGCTGTCGATCGCCAAGCTGATCGCCGCCGTGGTGCGCGAGGAGCAGCCGGGCCTTGTCCTGCTCGGCAAGCAGGCGATCGACTCCGACAACAACCAGACCGGCCAGATGCTGGCCGCCCTGCTCGGCTACGGCCAGGCCACCTTCGCCTACGCCATGGCGCTGAAGGGCGACAGCCTCGATGTCACCCGCGAGATCGACGGCGGCCTGCAGACGGTGAACCTGAACCTGCCCGCCATCGTCACCACCGACCTGCGTCTGAACGAGCCGCGCTACGCCAAGCTGCCCGATATCATGAAGGCGAAGAAGAAGCCGCTGGCGGTGAAGAGCGCCGCGGATCTCGGCGTCACCGTACGCCAGAACCTGAAGCTGCTGCAGGTGACAACGCCGCCGACGCGTCAGGCCGGTATCAAGGTCGGCAGCGTCGAAGAACTGGTCGACAAGCTGAAAAACGAAGCGCGGGTGATCTGAGGAGGCGCACACGATGACTATTCTGGTAATTGCCGAACACGACAACATCTCCCTGAAACCGGCCACGCTGAACACCCTGGCCGCGGCCGAGCGGATCGGCGGCGCTATCGATCTGCTGGTCGCCGGCAGCGAGTGCGGCGCGGTCGCCGAACAGGCAGCGAAGATCCCGGCCGTGAGCCGCGTGCGCTATGCCGACGATCCCGCCTACGCGCATCAACTGGCGGAGAACATCGGCCAACTGGTGGTCTCGCTGGCCGAGGGGTACAGCCATATCCTCGCCCCGGCCACCACCACCGGCAAGAACAGCCTGCCGCGGGTCGCCGCGCTGCTGGATGTGAACCAGATCTCCGACGTGATCGGCGTCGACAGCGCCGACAGCTTCCGCCGCCCGATCTACGCCGGCAACGCCATCGCGTCGGTGCAGTCGCTGGACCCGATCAAGGTGATGACGGTGCGTGCCACCGCGTTCGACCCGGTCGCCGCCGAAGGCGGCAATGCGCCGATCGATACCGTTGAGGCGGTCTGCGATGCCGGCATCTCCCGCTTCGTCGGCGAGGAGCTGGCCCAATCCGACCGCCCGGAACTGACCGCCGCCCGTGTCGTGATCTCCGGCGGCCGCGGCATGGGCAACGGCGACAACTTCGCCCTGCTCGAGCGCCTGGCCGACAAGCTCGGCGCTGCCGTCGGCGCCTCCCGCGCCGCGGTGGACGCGGGCTTCGTGCCCAACGACATGCAGGTGGGCCAGACCGGCAAGATGGTTGCCCCCGAGCTGTATATCGCCGTCGGCATCTCCGGCGCGATCCAGCACCTGGCCGGGATGAAGGAGTCGAAGGTGATCGTCGCCATCAACAAGGACGAAGAGGCGCCGATCTTCCAGATCGCCGACTACGGCCTGGTGGCGGACCTGTTCGAAGCGCTGCCGGAGCTTGAGTCGCGGCTCTGACTGCGACTCCCCTAGGCGATCGATCCAGCTGCTGGCCACAACGGTCAAGCCAGTACTGACGTTCGGCGCCCGTGCCGCCGGCGAGCACGAAGCCCTGCAGCAGGCCCACGACCGAGATGACCGGATCGGTTTCAAGCTCGGCGCCGTCGCGCGGCGACAGACGATATCCATCGTCGGAGAATAACTCCACACTCGTCCAGGGGCCTTTAACAGGCCCCTGGATCGCTCGGTCTATTCTGCTGTAGATTGCACACTCCGCCATATCCATCGACGATTCGGCGCTACTATAAAGACCAACTCTAGTTAAAGGATGTATACTTAAAGTTTAATAGAAGAATAAGCTTTTCAGTGGGGTCAAGCTTCATGTCAGCTTCCAAACGACAGCGCACGTTCAGTAATCTTTTCAAAGGAAGCAACCAGGCTTTCATCGAAGAGGAAGATAATAAAAATCTGGGCCCTGTCCGTATCGGTTTTGTCCTGCTGGAACATTTTTCGATGATGGCGTTTACCGGTGCCGTCGATGCCTTGGTTACCGCCAACCTGCTGAGCAACTCTCCCCTTTACCGCTTCGAAACCATCGGTATCGACAGTTCAACCGTGCGTTGCGACCTGGGTTTCGATATCTCCGCCAATTCCCAGCTGAACGGCTACAAAGTCGACGATCTGGACATGATCTTCGTGTGTGGAGGATATCGCTCGCCGTTGAAGCCCCACGAGCCGCTGTTCGAATTACTGCGCACGGCGGACAGAAAGGGCTTGGTGCTAGGGGGCCTCTGGAACGGCGGCCTGTTTCTGGCCTGGGCAGGGCTGATGGACGGTTACGAATGCACGTTGCACCCGGAAAATAGAGCCTGCCTCGAGGAAACCTGCCCCAAGGCGATCCCCTCGACACGGCCTTTCGTGATCGATCGCGACCGCCTCTCCTGCGCCGGAGCCAGCAGTGCGCTGGATATGATGCTGGCCACGATCAAGAAACACTACGGCAAGGATGTCGTCCGCGGCATCGAAGAGATTCTCACCTGCGACAAGATCAGCGAAGAGCCCGGCCGGCCCATTCTGACGGCCGCAAGCGATCCCATGTTGCCGGAAAAATTCAAGGAAGTGCTGCAGCTTATGGAGAGCAACATAGAGGAGCCGCTCGGTATCGACGAGCTTGCCAATCTCGTTGACCTATCGCGCAGACAGATCGAGAGGCTCTTTCACCGTTATGCCGATACCACACCCTCGAAGTACTATTTGGAACTGCGTATCACACGGGCACGGCGTTTATTGCTGCAAACGAACGAATCCGTCACCAGTATTGCCGCCGCCTGTGGTTTTCTCACCCAGCCACATCTGAGCCGTTGCTATCGCGACTATTTCGGCATATCTCCGACCGAAGCTCGCCAAGCGAGAGACAAGGAGAACTGACAGTATTGTTCCGTTAATAATCTACCGATTAGCTTTATAATAAATTGATTCCATTCCCGTTCACTTAATAATTTAAAAGGCGCCTAGGTGCCTTTTAAGTTATTGCAACTCAATCTACTCCTGACAGAGCGGGATCTCCAGCACCTGGGGCTCGGGCAGACACCAGCAGTGCCAGGAACGCCACCATCTGTGCCGATCCGGCAAAAAACAGCAGCCTCATGCACTGGGTGGTGACGAATGATGACCCCTGCTCGGTTGCAGTCATGCCAGTCAGACAGATGTGTAAATCACGCGGCATCATGAAGCAGTTTGGCGGCTTCCTTTGGATTGCTTTTAAACATCTTCAGAAGAGCCCTGGCAGGCCCCGTAGGGCTCCGTTTCCCCTGCTCCCAGCTCCGCAGGGTTGAAAGTGAAACCCCTATCATTTGTGCGAACGCCTCTTGAGTGCGGCCGGTCGCTTCGCGAATCGACCTCACATCCATCGCAGTGAAGACCGTTTCTCGACTTGCTGCTACATCACCTCGACGAATTGCGCCCGCCTCTCGTACACTCTCGCAGAGAGCATCAAACATCGAATCATCCATTTTCAACTCCGTTGGACTGAAGTTCTTCTCTTACCAGCTCTTTCAGCGTTTTCTTTTGCTTCGCGGTGAGGTTGTCCTGGCCGGCCGCTGGATTCTCTACAAGACAACACTGAAAATCCCTATATTCATCATCGCTAAGCAATGCATTGATTTGGCTGGTAAATATTTTCGTTTCCTTGAACACTAAATCCATGTGACTTCATCCCTTTGTCAGGTACCACAATGTGTTACCCAACCCTATAGTAACACTCTGTATCAGTCCGTCAAACCTCCGTCCTTACGCCGAACAAGCAACTACTGCGGTTGGCAGCCATGCACGAAATTGTCATGTAAAACGCCCCCATTGATCCCCTTTATTTAGGGCACTGACCGATAACGTCAAACAGCTTGGCGAATCCTGTCATTGTCGAATTTCATCCCTGCCCTAGACTTACATCAGTGCCGGAGAATCGATCCGGATCGAACAACGATAAGCGGGGGGCATCATTCATCGCCGCCCGACACTGCTACGGAGTCTGACCATGTTGATGGAAGGAAAAACGCTTCACGTTGCAGCGGTTGATGAGGGGATCTATGAGCTGGTGTTTGCCGGCGAGCACTCCGTCAACGCGCTCAACCAGGCCACGCTGGCCGAGCTGCAGCAAGCGATTACCGCTCTCGAGAGCACGGCGGGGGTTCAGGGGCTGCTGATCGGCAGCGCCAAGGAGAGCTTCATCGTCGGCGCCGATATCACCGAGTTCACGACGATGTTCTCCGCCGGCGAGAGCGAGATTCTCGATATGCTGGCCCGCGTCAATGCGCTGTTCAGCAGCATCGAGGATCTGCCCTTCCCCACCGTGGCCGCAATCAACGGCCTGGCGCTCGGCGGCGGTTTCGAGCTCTGTCTGAGCTGCGACTACCGCGTGCTGGCCGCCACCGCCAAGGTGGGTCTGCCGGAGGTGAAGCTGGGGATCTATCCGGGCTGGGGCGGCACCGTACGCCTGCCGCGCCTGATCGGTGTGGATAACGCCAACGAGTGGATCTGCGGCGGTAGCGAAAACCGTGCCGACAGCGCACTGAAGGTTGGCGCCGTCGACGCCGTGGTGGCGCCGGAGCAGCTGCGCGACGCGGCGATCGACCTGCTGCGCGGCTGCATCGCCGGCAAGTTCGATTACCGGGCACGCCGGGTCGAGAAGCAGAGCCCGATCAAGCTGAACCAGATCGAGATGACGATGGCGTTCGAGTCCGCCAAGGGCGTGATCGGCGCCAAGGCGGGGCCGCACTACCCGGCGCCGATGGCGGCACTGAAGACGATGCAGACCCACGCGGGCATGAACCGCGACGAGGCGCTGGCGGTGGAGTCCAAGGGCTTCGTCAAGGTCGCCACCAACGAAGTCACCCCGGCGCTGGTCGGCCTGTTCCTGAAGGATCAGCAGATCAAGCGGATCGGCAAGAGATACGAAGCCGACACCGCGCCGGTGAAACAGGCTGCCGTGCTCGGCGCCGGTATCATGGGCGGCGGTATCGCCTACCAGAGCGCCTCGCGCGGCACGCCGATCCTGATGAAGGATATCAACGAGGAGGCGCTGCAATTGGGCCTGGACGAGGCCGCCAAACTGCTCAACAAGCAGATTCAGCGCGGCAAGCTCGACGCGCCGAAGATGGCCAAGGCGCTTGGTCATATCCGCCCGACACTGAGCTACGGCGACTTCGGTCATGTCGACCTGGTGGTCGAGGCGGTGGTCGAAAACCCGAAGGTGAAAAAGAGCGTACTGGCCGAGGTGGAGTCACAACTGCCGGACGGCGCGATCCTCGCATCCAACACCTCCACCATCTCCATCACCGAGCTGGCAACCGCGCTCAAGCATCCGGAAAACTTCTGCGGCATGCACTTCTTCAACCCGGTACACCGGATGCCGCTGGTGGAGGTGATCCGCGGCGAGAAGACCTCGGCTGAGGCGGTGGCCCGCACCGTCGCCTACGCCAAGGCGCTGGGCAAGACACCGATCGTGGTCAACGATTGCCCGGGCTTCCTGGTCAACCGCGTGCTCTTCCCCTACTTCGCCGGTTTCTCCGCGCTGCTGCGCGACGGCGCCGACTACCTGCAGATCGACAAGGTAATGGAAAAATTCGGCTGGCCGATGGGCCCGGCCTACCTGCTCGACGTGGTCGGCATGGACACCGCGTGCCACGCCGATGGCGTGATGGCGGTGGGTTTCCCGGACCGCATGGCGCATGAGGGCGAGACCGCCATCGAGCGGCTGTACAGCCTCAAACGCCTGGGCCAGAAGAACGGCCAGGGCTTCTATCGCTACGAGTTGGACCGCAAGGGCAAATCGAAAAAAGTGGTGGACGAGGAGCTGCCGAAACTGCTCGAGGGCGCCGTCGGCACTCCGCGTGAGTTCAGCGACGAGGAGATCATCGCCCGCATGATGATCCCGCTCTGCATCGAAACCGTGCGCTGCCTCGAAGAGGGGATCGTCGGTTCCGCCGCCGAGGCGGATATGGCGCTGATCTACGGCATCGGCTTCCCGCCGTTCCGCGGCGGCGCGCTGTACTACATCGACCAGGTGGGGCTGGACGCGTTCTGCACCCTGGCCGACAGGTTCGGCGCGCTGGGCAAGCTGTACCGGCCCACAGACAAGATGCGCGAGATGGCCGCCGCCGGTCAGACCTATTTTGGATAAGGAGAAGCAGAGCATGAGCCTGAAACCAACAGATGTGGTCATCGTCGATGGCCTGCGTACCCCGATGGGGCGCTCCAAGGGCGGCTGCTTCCGCAATGTTCGCGCCGAAGCCCTCTCCGCCGCTACCATCCACGGCCTGCTGGCACGCAACCCGCAGGTGGACCCGAACAGCATCGAGGACGTGATCTGGGGCTGCGTCAACCAGACCCTGGAGCAGGGCTTCAACATCGCCCGCAACGCATCGCTCTTGGCCGGCCTGCCCCACTCCGTGGCGGGCCAGACCGTCAACCGCCTGTGCGGCTCGTCGATGTCGGCGCTGCACACCGCGGTCCAGGCGATCCAGACCGGCAACGGCGATATCTTCATCGTCGGCGGCGTCGAGCATATGGGCCATGTCGCGATGGACCACGGTATCGATATCAACCCGGCACTGTCCAAGCAGGCGGCCAAGGCGTCGATGATGATGGGTCTGACCGCCGAGATGCTCGGCCGCATGAACATGGTCTCCCGCGAGGATCAGGACGCCTTCGCCGCCCGTTCCCACCAGCTCGCCCACCAGGCCACGCTGGACGGGCGCTGGGGCAACGAGATCCTGCCGATCGAGGGCCACGACGAGCGCGGCTTCAAGACCCTGGTCGACTTCGACGAGGTGATCCGCCCCGAGACCACGGTGGAAACCCTGGCCGGCCTGAAACCGGTGTTCGTGCCCAAGGTGGGCACCGTCACCGCCGGCACCTCATCGGCGATCTCCGACGGCGCCTCGGCGATGCTGGTGATGTCCGCGGCCCGCGCCAGTGAGCTGGGCGTCACGCCGCGTGCCCGCATCCTGAGCATGGCGGTGGCCGGTTGCGATCCGTCGATCATGGGTTACGGCCCAGTACCGGCATCGCAGAAGGCGCTGCAGCGCGCCGGTCTGTCGGTGGCGGATCTGGATGTGGTGGAGCTGAACGAAGCGTTCGCCGCCCAGGCGATCTCGGTACTCAAGGGGTTGCGCCTGCTCGACGAGTTGGACACCAAGGTCAACCTCAACGGCGGCGCCATCGCGCTGGGCCACCCGCTCGGCTGCTCCGGCACCCGCATCTCCACCACGCTGATCAACGTGATGGAGCAGCAGAACGCCACGCTGGGCCTGGCCACCATGTGCATCGGCATGGGCCAAGGGATCGCGACGGTGTTCGAGCGGTTGAACTAACTTTCACGTTAAGCCCTAAGTCGCGTAGTCCTGGGTGGCCCGATCAAATGGGTCGAGCCACCCACCGCCTGATACCGATTTCCGATTCAACGCTCTGACAACGCAGTCTTGGGTCGTTTTCTGCTTCACCATCCGGCGGCCTACGCCGAACCTGCTGCGCCATGCCAAAGGCTCCAGACCGGCGGCAGAAACGGAGGACTGTGCGCTTGACGCTAAGCACTCATTGACGCATACGTATATGCTGATAATATACTTTTCATGATCAATTGGGCGCACGTTACAGGCTTTGACTGGGATAAAGGCAACTCTCGCAAGAATGCGGAGAAGCACAGTGTCAGCCAATCCGAGGCGGAAGAGCTATTCTTTAACGAGCCGCTTCTGATATTGGAAGATGCCAAGCACAGCCAAGCAGAAGCCCGCTTCCACGCCCTTGGCAAAACAGATGACACGAGGTTACTCCACGTCACCTTCACCCTGAGGCATAACGGTACGCTGATTCGAGTGATCTCCGCTCGTAACATGCACCGTAAAGAGGGCAGTTTATGAGCACGTTAAAAAAGATGCCTGAGTTCAAAAGCGAAGCAGAGGAAAGAGAGTTTTGGGAAACCCATGACTCTTCGGAATACGTGGACTGGAGCCACGCGCAATCTGCCTCTTTTCCGAAGCTCAAGCCCTCGACCAGAACAATATCGCTACGCCTTCCCGAGACCCTGCTTGATCGAATCAAGATCGAGGCAAACAAGCGGGATATGCCCTATCAGTCACTGATCAAGGCTTGGCTGGCAGAGGATGTAAAGGCAGATACTCGGTAGCCGGTGCCGAAAATGCTCCGGCTCCGACTCTATGGACCGGCGATCAGCGGGTCTTACCTCAGTTGGCTATCCTTGCTGCCTCGGCGGTTATAGAGACTCTGTGACTTGTCCTGTTCCTCGAACTCGGTCTGGCAGCTTATGCACAAACGAACCCCGGGAATCACCACCCGCCGCTTCTCGGGGATAGGCGCTTCGCACTCCTCGCAATGGGTCAGGCTCTCGCCCTTGGGAATACGACTCTGCGCCCGCTGCACGGCGGACTCCACCGTCGCGTCGATCTGATCCTGTACCGCGCCATCTTGCGCCCAGCCACTTGCCATTCAGAGCCCTCTATTCGATTGAACACAAGGGTAACTTTACGCCTGTTCCACGCAATGCGGCATACCTGAACACGACACCACCTCTCCCGGCAGCCACCTGTATATCTCCAGCTACTGGAAAATGGGCCTGCGAGAGGAGCAACACAAGGTCGCCAAGCAGCAGGACGCCGAGCAGGACACCTGATGCGACATTCGGGTTAGAATGGACGCCCGCCACTCACTGAACCGACGAGCGCCTGAACGTCAAACTGAGCACGCCGAAAGAGCTGGGCGGTGCCGGCGGCGAAGGCACCAACCCGGAACAGCTGTTCGCGGCCGGCTACTCCGCCTGCTTTATCGGCGCGATGAAGTTCGTCGCCGGCCAGGACAAAATCCAGCTGCCCGCCGAGCCCGGCATCACCGCTATCGTCGGTATCGGTGCCAACCCCAAGGGTGTCGGTTTCGCCATCGATGTGGAGCTGCATATCGAAGTGCCGGGGATGGAGCGCGAAGCGCTGGCGGCACTGGTCGACAAGGCACATCAGGTATGCCCCTACTCCAATGCCACCCGCGGCAACATCCGCGTCGAGTTGGTGCTGAAGTAAGGCTGCAAGGCGCCGCCTGCTATACCGACTCACCGGCCGTGTCGGTCGAGTCGGCCATCAACGCTTTTACCAGCACCGAAGTATCCATCCGTCCCAGCCCCTGACGCTGCAACAGTTCGTAGCGCCGGTCCACCGCTTCGGTCATCGGCAGGCGCACCCCGTGGCCGGCGGCCTCCTCCATGCAGATTCCCAGATCCTTGCGCATCCAGTCGATGGCGAAGCCGAAGTCGAACTTATCCTTCGCCATCGTCTCCAGCCGGTTCACCATCTGCCAGGAACCCGCCGCGCCGTGTTGCAGGGTATCGACCACCCGGTCCACCGGCAGACCGACCCTCTGCGCCAATACCAGCGCTTCGCTCAGCCCCTGCAGCACACCGGCGATACAGATCTGGTTCACCATCTTGCAGCGTTGCCCCTGGCCACACTCCCCCATCAACTGCACCTGACGCGAGTAGCTGCGCATCACCGGCTCGACCCGCTGGAACACCTCCTGCTCACCGCCGCACATCACGGTCAGACAACCGTTCTCCGCACCGGCCTGACCGCCCGATACCGGCGCATCGACAAAGCCGACCTGCTCTGCGATACAGGCCGCTTCCAGTTCGAGCGCCAGATGCGCCGAGGTGGTGGTGTGATCGACCAGCACGGCACCGGGCTTCATGCCGGCCAATACGCCGTCGTCACCGTAGATCACGCTGCGAACGTCATCGTCGTTGCCGACGCAGACAAACACAAGGTCGGCTTCGGCGGCCGCCTCACGCGGTGTCGCCGCGGCCCGGCCGTCGAACTCGTCCGCCCACTTATCCGCTTTCGCCCGCGTACGGTTATACACGGTCACCGGATAGCCGGTGCGCGCCAGATGCCCCGCCATCGGATAGCCCATTACGCCCAGACCGATAAAGGCTGTTTTCGGTTTTTGCATCGTTCGCTCTCCTTTGCCAAAGCCTACGGTCTGCTGGCGGAAAAGGGCCGTATCGAGTCGTTCGTCGGGCGCGGCAGTTTCGTCAAGGCCCGGTCGGGGCTGAAGCAGGCGATCCTGTCCCGACCGGAAAACAGGGAGTGGAACTTTTCCATTCTGCAGCCCTGCTACGCCGAACACGTGGAGGCGCTGCATCAGCAACTGCAGCAGAGCTTTTCCGCGCTGACCAACCCGACTCTTTACGGTTACAGCGAGGACTCCGGCCTGATCGAGCACCGGGCCGCAGGGATGCAGTGGCTGCAGCACTACGGTGTACAGACACGTGCCCCCGAGCAGATACTGCTGACCAACGGCGCACAACACGCGCTGTCGATCCTGATCGAGCTCTACAGCGAACCAGGCGACTGCATTGCTGTCGACGAATGGACCTATCCGGGTATCCTCTCCATCGCTCGCTTGCTGGGACGGCAGGTGGTCGGCGTCGCCATGGACGACCGGGGGATGAACCCGGACGCGCTGGCGGAAACCTGCCAACGATACAAGCCCGCCCTGGTGATCCTGCTCCCCTCGCACCAGAACCCGACCACGATCACCCTGTCGCAGCAACGGCGGGAACAGCTTGCCGAAGTGATTCAGCGCCATCCGCTCTGGCTGGTGGAGGACGACATCTACAGTTTCTTGAATACAAAGCCGACTCAGGCGATCACCAATCTGCTGCCGGAGAAAAGCTTCTGCGTCAGCAGCCTGTCCAAGGCGGTGAGCCCCGGCCTGCGTTGCGGCTATCTGAAAGCACCCCAAAGCCAGGTGGAGAGACTAACCGCCTATATCCGCGCCACCGTCTGGCTGCCGCCGCCGCTGATGTTCGAAGTCGCCGGCCACCTGATCGACTCGAATCTGGCGTTCGAGATGGCGGCAAAACAGCGGGAGATCGCCCGTCGGCGACAGCGACTGGCGCGCAGGATCCTGGCCGGCCAGACGTTCAGGGCTCAGGACACCAGCTACCACCTGTGGTTGACGCTGCCCGACCACTGGCAGGCCGACTCATTCACGCTGACCGCCAAAGAGCGCGGGATGCTGGTCAGCAGCGGTGCCTACTTCAACACCGGTGCCGACGAAGCGCAAAGGGTCCGCTTGTCGTTGATGGCGATCAGCGATGAGTCCGAGCTGGAGAAGGGGTTGACAGCCCTGGCCCAGCTGCTGAAACAGGAGAGCAGCAGCGGGCCGGCTGCTTAGGGCTGCTCGCTGTCTTACATCGGTTGCAGGTTGTCCAACCTCCCCTGCTGCCACTGCTCTTCGGACTGAACCAAGGCCTGGCTGATCTCCTCTATGCTATCGGACTTCAGGGTTTTCGGCAGCGGATCCAGTCCTACCGTGGAGAAGATCTGGCCATAGGCGTTACGCAGCTCGGCGTAGGCCAGATCCCGGCGCAGGTTGGCGTTCATCGCGTTCAGTTCACCCTGTATCAATTGCAGTTCGCCGATGCTGTCCGCCCGGTAACGGTTCCGCAACTGTTCGACGATGCGACCGTCGAGCGTATTCAGATCCAGGCTGGTCCTGTACTGACGCAGAGCCTCGTTGTAGTTGGCACGCGCCACGTACAGCTGAGCCATGATCGCCAACGACATCGCCTGGCGTTTCAGTTCGGACACCTGTTCGTTGGCTTCTGCCGCATCGCGCGCCGCCGGGCCGGAAAAGAGGTTGAACAGGTTCCAGGTTACCTTGACCCCGACATCGGCCCAGCTCTGGTTGACCAGATAGGAGTTGCTGTCGTAGTGGCCGCCGGCCGATATCTCCAGGCCGGGCAGCATGCGCAACAGGGACTTGCGTGTTTCGGCGGCACTGATCCGCACCTGATAGTCCTGCTCCCTAAGTTCCGGGCGACTGACAAGCGCGGCGGTTTCCAGTGCCACGAAGTCGACGTTCAACTCCGGTACCGGCAGCGCCTCATCCTGCGGCACCGCCAGGGTATACCTTGCATCCAACGGCAGATTCATCAGCGCGGCCAGTTCTGTCTTGGCCAGAGACAACGCTCGGCGCTGCTCCTCCAACTGCCGGGTGGCATCGATCAGGGCGCGTTGATAGCTCAGCGCTTCGATGGGGTCTCCCACCTGCCGTTCGGCCATGCTCTGGCTGGCTTCCCGAGCCTGGTTGACGCGTTCGATCAGGCTGTCGATCCGGCCCAGAAGCCGTTCCGCCGCGACCGCTCGCCAATAGGCAGAGCGTACATCCTGCACGATGGTGTGCACGACCTTGCGCTTGCGCTCTTCGGCGATCCAGCGTCGGTCGGACTGCTGCTTTGCGGAGACATAGCTGACGCCGAAATCCAAGACGTTCCAGACCATGGTCAGGTCGGCAACCCGGCGATGGTCATCCAGCGACGTGGAGGGCTCCAGCGACTCCAGACCGGTATCGATACTGCGACTGCTGGACGCGCTGGTATTGCTTCGTCCAGTATACCCCGCCGCCAATGCCATTTTCGGCAGCATGTCAAAGCGCGACAGATCCAGTTGCTGCTGTGCCAGCGCCTCTTCCATCACTTTCAACCGCGCTTCGAGGTTGTACTTCAACGCTCGCGCCATCGCCTCGTGCAGGGTGATCGGTGCAGCGATCGGCTCCTGGCTCTGGAATATCTGCGCCAGGTCGTACTGCACCCGCTGTTCGCTCTGCTCTTTGGGGATCGGTTGGCTGGTCACCGCACAACCACTGGCCAGCACCGCGATGATGCTCAGACCAAGAAGTTTACGACTGTTCGGCAGGGTTCGGCTCGCCAACGCATTCGTCCTTGTCATAGTGTATTTGCCTTGTAGTGAAGTTATGCCGTTTGTTGTCCTATCTCGAGCAAGGCCTGCTCAATGGCGGCAATCCGCCGCAGTTCGCCGTCCTCCAGTTGTTGCAGCTGTCGATCCAGACTGGGGGTGAACTGTCCCAGTCCTCCGAATGCTCCTTGGCCTCGTCCCTGAAGCGCGCCCTCGTCCACATCCAGGCTGCTCCAACTGCTGCCCGAGAACACCTGCATCGGTGTTATCGAGGGCAGTTGGATACCCGAAAACATGCCGGCCAGGGTTGAGGTGCCGCCCAACACGCCACCCGAATTGAAGCTGGGGAAGGAGCCCAGGCTACTGGTGAACAGGCTTCCGCTGCCGCTACCGAAGGCTGTCGCCAGTTGGCTGGATGAGATGCCGCCTGGAGTGGTCTGCGAATCACCCGATTGAAAGATGGTCGATGTAAGGCTGGAGTCGCTCTCACCCCCGGTGGACGAGCCGAACAGAGAGGTTGTCGATAACAGGTCTGTCTCGGAAGAGTCGGTGATATCGGTTTCGGCAAACACCGTCGTTGAGGTCGCGAGAGTATCCTCAGATCCGCTATCCGTTCTGAACTCCGGATCACCGTCACCGAGGACAGGGCCGCCAATCGTCACATCAAAGGTAGCCGTGCCGGTGGCGCCCTGGGTATCGGTGGCGGTCACCTTGATCGACAGGGTACCGACATCGGCGCCTCCCGGTGTACCGGAGAAGGTGCCGGTAGCACTGTTGAAGCCGAGCCAAGTGGGCAGCGGCGAGCCGTCGGCCCGGGTTGCGCTCAGAGTCAGGCTGTCGCCGCTGTCCACGTCACTGAAGGTATCGGACGGCAGCGTGAACCCAAAGGCGCTGCCTGCGGTTGTGCTCTGGTCGGCGATGCCGGTAGTGGTCGGTGCGTCATTGGTTGCATTCACGGACACCGTAGACACCAGTGACAGCGTAGCGGTGTCGTTGCCTCCGTTCGCCGTGCCGCCGCTGTCGCTCAACGAGGTGAGCGTAACGACGCGACTGGTGGTGTCCGGGTCTTCGCTGCCGTTGTAATAACTCAGATTATTGACCAACGTCTGCAGCGCCGCCGCGCTCAGCGTGCCGCCGCTCAGGGCCAGGGTCGCCGTGCTGCCGCTGAGCGAGACCGCATAGCTCAGGCCGTTGTCTGCCGTGGTGCCGCTGTTGCCGTCGGTCAGGGCGAGGCTGCTGCCGTCCACGCCCAGCAGCTCGACGGCGCCATCGCTGACATTGGTGATCGTCAGGGTCAGGCCGCCGAAGGTCTGCCCGCTCTCGACGGTGGAGGCCGAAGCGCCGCTGAACAGGCTCACCGCGGAGCCGTTCTCGGTAAAGGTCGGATCGCTGCCGCTGGCGGTCAGGGTCGGGGCGTCGTTGGTAGCCGTGATCGTCACCGTGGTCTGATTGGTGCCGGTACTGTCTTCGATACCATCGTTGAAGGTCCAGTCAAGGGTCACCGAGGCCGGAGGTTCATTGGCGCTGTTGGCATAGGTGATGGACTGGAGTACGGCATTGACGGTGGCGGTGGTTACCGTGCCCGAAAAACTCAGGGTCAGCGTACCGGAGGAGTTGGTGGTGACCGTGCCGACCGTGGAGCCGTTATAGCTGAAGCTTTGCCCTTCGATCAGCGCCCCCAACAGGCCGGAGTTACCATAGCTGTCCTGGCTATTGGCGCCGCCGTTGCGGCTCAGGGTAACGGAGGCACCGTTGTAGTTGCCCGCCCCGCTGCTGAGTGCATCCAGTTCCGGATCGGTGACCGTGACGTCGCTGTCGATCACGACGGCACCGCCATCCTCGATAAAGGTGTTGCCGCCATTCAAACCGCTGAAGCTGGTCGGCACGTTGACCGGTGCCTGCAACATCACCTCGTTACCTCCGGAGGTTGCCCCGCCATCGGTGGCGGCATAGTAGGCGGTCAGTTCGGTGCTGTTGCCGCCGGCGGTGAGTGAGCCCCCTTCCGCCAGGCCGGAGAAGGTGCCCGATACCGCATCGCTGCCGTCGTTGCTGATGATGCGGTAGGCATCGGCGTTGCCGGGCGTGTAGCTGTGGTTGACGGAAAGCGTCGCGCTGCCCAGGGTGACCGTGCCGTTGACGGCTACGGCATCGTACCCCGAGCCCATCGTGGCACCGGCGATGTCGACCGCAAAGGTGCTGCCGGACTGCAGGGTCAGGTTACCGTTGACGGTCAACTGGCCGACACCGTTGCCGGTGAGACCCGGTGCCAGGGTGCCGCCACTGTCGACGGTAACCGTGTTGCTGGAACTGACGGCGAAGATACTGCCGGTGCCGCCCAAGGTCGCACCCGATGCAACGGACAGGGCGGACGTGCCGCCCAGCGCCCCGGTTACCAGCAGCGTACCCGCCGATACCGTCGTGGCGCCGGTATAGGTGTTGGAGCCGGACAGGGTCAAGACGCCGTCACCTATCTTGTCCAGACCGCCGGAGCCGCTCACGACATTGCTCAGTTGCATCGAGCCGAAGCTGTTCAGGGTCGAGTCGGCGGTCAGGGACACCGTGCCGTTCACCACCTCACCGAAGCCGTTGGTGCCGTACAGCGTGCCGCCATTGAGGACGAGGGCATTATCCAGTGTGGAACGATCCAGCCAGAGCGTGGCACCGCTGTCCACGGTGATCGTACCCGAGCCGAACGCGGTGCGCGTCAGGCTGCCGGCGCCGGAGAACAGGGTACCGGCACTCACTGTGCTGCCGCCGCTGTAGGTGTTGCTGCCCGCCAACTCCAGCGTACCCGATCCACTCTTGGTCAGGCTGCCGCTGCCCGACAGCACGCCGGACAACGTCACCGTGTTGGCGTTGGAGAGGGTACCGCCCGATATGGTGAAGTCGTTGTCGATCGTTATATTGGACCCGGTCACCGTCAGCAGGTGACTCAGTGTCACTGCGCCGCTGCCCAGATTGCTGTCGTCGGTAACGGAAACGCCCGAGCCGCTGCCGGTGACGTTGAAGCCGCCGGAGAAGGTGTTGCTGCCGGACAGGGTCAGCAAGCGACCGCCGATTTTACGCAGCGAGCCGATACCGGAGATATCGCCGGACAGGGTGAGGTCGCCATTGGCGACAAAGACCGTGCCGCCGGCCGCACCCAGTGCAATGTTCCGACTCAGTGTAAAGGTGGTGTTGGCGTTGTTGAGCGTACCGCCGTCCAGGGTCAGGGTACCGGTGCCGAGGTTGGCATCGGAGGAGACCGCCAGGGTACCGGCCGTCACGCTGGTCGCCAGACTGCTGCCGCTATTGGTACCGCTGAGCGTAAGCGTGCTGGATCCGGTCTTGGTCAGGGTATGGCCGGAGCCGGACAGGGTACCGCTGATCGCCACATTCGCATCGGTCTGGAGAGTGGCGTCGCCCGACAGGGTGAATGCGTTGGTGGCGGTCAGGGTGCCGGTGGTCTGCAGGGTCGTACCATCGGCCAGGGAGACCGTACCCGAGCCCAAATTGGAAGCCGTCGATACGGACAGCGTCCCGGTCGACAGCGTGGTTCCGCCGGAATGGGTGTTGCTGCCGGACAGCGTCAGGCTGCCGGCGCCGCTCTTGGCCAGGGCACCGGCACCACTCAAGCCCGTGGCAAGGGTTGCCGTATCGGATGAGCCGTTGTTCAGCGTCAGGGTGTAACCCGACCCGATACTGAGCGAGCCGCCGGACAGGGTGATGCCGTTGGTCGCATCCAGATCGAAGGTCAGGCTCTCGCCCAAGCTGCTCGCCGCCGACATCGAGACCGTCTGTCCGGCCAGGGAGCTGTCGAAGATCAGCGTCTGGGTACCGGTACTGTCGGCCGCCGCAATCGCCACCGCCTCCGAGACGCTCACGCCGTTGGTTACATCGATGCTTGCGGTGTCGGTCGTGTTGGTGACATAGATGCTGTCGCTGGTTACCGTCACGTCGGCGGTGGCGGAGCTGGTGCCGTCCGACAGGGTGTAGCGGATGACGGCGTCGCCGGCCGGCGTATCGTTGCGGTAGGTGATATGTTGCATCACATCCTGGATCAATGCGGTGGTCGCCGTCGTATCGACACTGGTGAAACTGATCGTCAGCACACCGTTGGTGTTGGTGAAGGTGGCGAAGGTTTGGCCGCCATCCTGCAGGTTGCTGCCGCTGACAGTGAACAGCGCACCGCTGGTATCGAAGCCGAAGGTATCGGCACTCCAGGCCGAACCGGAGCGCTGTATCGTCAGTGTTGCCCCGGCCCAATCACCGTTGCCGCCGTTGAGGGCATCGAGCTCCGTGTCACTGACCGAGGCATCGCCGCTGGAATCCAGCGTCACCGTGCTGCCCACACCCGCCCAGGCGACCGAATCGCCATTCAGATTGGTGATCACCGGCGTGGCATTGACCGTCGAGGTAATGGTTGAACTGTTCGCCGCGGTCAATCCACCCGAGGTGGCCCTGAGCGCGATCGACTCGGTCGACCCGCTGTTGGTGTACTGAAGCGTCAGACCGCTGTATGTCGCCACGCCGCTGGAGGGCGTCAGGGTTACGGTGATGCCATCGCCATCCGCATCTCCCGTACCGGTCAGGCTGTCGACCGTGCCATCCACGGTACCGTCGTTGGGGTCGGTCACCGACAGCACGATGCCGGTGCTGTAATCCAGGTCGACCAGGCCATCGCCATCGACCGCGCTCACCACCGGAACCGTGGTAAATGCGGTGCTCTGGCCGCTCTGAAGGCTGGTTGGCACAGGCTGGGTGGTAAAGGTCAGCTGGGTCGCCACCACGTCGGGATCGAGTGAACCGGATGCTGCCGATGTCAGCCCCGTCGCCGCGGCAGTCAACGTGAAGTTGGCATCGCTGTCGCTGCTCGCGGTGTAGGACACATTGGTGAAGGTCGCAATACCGGCGACAGCGGCAAGGGAGGTGGTGCCGCCGAGGGAGCCGCTGCCGTCTTCGGTCAGGCTGACGGCGCCGATGAAGTCGACATCGACGTTACCGCGCGCATCCACGGCCTGGAGCACAGGCTGAGTGGCGAAGGTGCTGCCGCTGGTCAGGGTACCGGAGGGTACGGAGCTGTAGACCAGTTTGGTGGCGGTAATATCGATCGCCGCGCCGCTGCCGTTGGTCACGTCGCTCTGGCTGCCGGCAAAGGTGGAACTACCGGAACCGGTGGTGAAGTCGGCGGCATTGACCGCCAAAATCAGCGTATGCCCTTCGGTGAGATCGTTGCTACTGCCGTTGTCGTTGTAGTAGGCGCTGATGGTGTAGGTTTCGTTGCCGCCATCGGCTATGGACAGGCTAAGGCCGGAGAAGGTGACACTGTCCGTTCCCGAATCGTAGCTTCCCACCACATTGGTGGCATCCGGCCCGTTGAGCAGGAACACCATGTTGGCGCGTTCTGCATCGGTGGTCGTACCCGTGACATCGACGGTGAAGGCCGACACGGTGGTCGCGCTACCGTCACCACCGGCGTCTGTGAGGGTGAAGTCGAGCAGGCCGGTTGCGGTACCGGACGAGGTGGCCGTGGTAGCGAAGGTAGAGGGTTCGCTCAGGGTGCCACTGGCGGTGACGGTGGAGGTGGCGTCAATCGCATCGGCCTGCACCACCTGGAAGATCAAATCATGGCCTTCAGCATCATAGATGGTACCGTCGGCATACAGGGCGCCGCCTGTATATGGATTGCTGCCCAATGTCGACATCAATAGATCGATCGATGTCGCCGGGGTAAACACAAAGGTGTACTGCTGGCCACTTGTGATATTGACCGTGTCATTCAGGGTTACCGTCGCATAGGTGTACGACGACAGACTGGATGCGGTCTGGCCGAATGAGGCCCCCGTTTGAGTAGTTAAAACCGTCCCGGCCGTACCCGAACCTTCATACACGGTCAGGGTCCAATCGCTACCGCTATCCGCGTCTCCGCTCGCGACCTGAATCTGCTCCAATACTCCTGTTTTGGTGGCGGTAAAAACCTGTCCTACGGTGCTACCGCCACCGGATGCGGTATCGGCCGCTACCCCCCCCGTACCGATAGTCTCGGTCGCCAGCAGGTGCGAGTATCCGGATAGGTTCAACACCTCGCTCTCGATCGCGCCGGTCGATGATTCAAGCTGCCAATCCCCTCCGATCTCTGCAGCCCCGGTCATGTCATCGGACGCGGCAATATCGGCCGACGAGATCTCGGCCAACAGTGAAACGAAACTCTCGCCACTATCGAAGGCAACCTCGCATCCATATAACAGCAGATCACCGTTCGTGGTCAGCGCGCCTCCCAGCACCGCCAGTTCGGACGCACGTTCGGCCGCGGACGCGCTATCCAGCGTCATCGAGCCGAGTTCGACCCGGCCTTCGCTACCGTGACTGAGTACATGGATAGCATCATAACCGGCGTGGGTAGTCGCCCACTCAACCATCTGGCTCAAGCCGTCCTCATCACTGTCCAGCAACACGATCTCCATCTCATCCGGGACATTGTCCATCAGCACTTGGTAATCGGTGAGCGACGTATCGATGAAGACAACCTCTTTACGTACCGTTTCTCGCGCCACTGCGGTATCCGTTGCCGCTGTTGCCGTATCGTCGTTCAGGTCATCCTGAGCTACCTGCTCATACTCGGTAGAGGGGGGCTGGCTGGATTCGGTGGAAGTGGTAGAAGAGGAATTTTCGGTGGTCAGGCTGTCGCTGGTTGCTGCCGTATCGACGGTTGTCGCGACGATAGCGCCGTCAAAGAGCATCCTTGGCTCCAACGCATAACCAAGAGGTACAGAGGGAGCTTCGGAGGGTAGGCAGGGTTTGCCCGATTCCGCGCCACGCCTTTTGCCCCAGAAACCGGTCCGATCCATGGAAAGCATCTCCTGCCCCCTCCCTAACCCGCGTCCGATAATAGTCAGCAGGTTCAGACTAAAATTCTGAATAGACCGCAATAGCTGCTTGGTAGTCTATACACTGAGACTCTACAGCGGGCCTTGATGGTAAAGGTAGCCTCCCCCATGATTTTGTCCACGTCATCCGGAGAAATTAAATCCTTCGCCTACCGTCATTCAGCGGTAACTTCGAACTTAAGAAATGGATATCCCCCTCGAACAGGAACTTGTCTAGCCGATCGACACTGCTTTTGTGTGTAACCGATCAACAACAAATGCACGTAATACATTGTTATTTACCGAAAGTGGACTTTACTGACTTGGGAGACCGGTGCAGAGAAGTCACCGGATTTCAGATTGGCATGGTCGGTAGGTTTATAAGTCAAGTACGACGGCCATGCCAACCCAGGATCTATAACGAAAGGAGAAATCGTTATGACACGAATGTCGTTATCCTCGTTCTCATCCCTCACGGCCCTTGCGGTTGCCATGTCCCTGTATGCCATACCAAGAGACGCGGAGGCCTGTGGCACCGACGCCTACACCGGCCAGATCTGCATTATGGCAGGCTCATATTGCCCGCGAGGCACGGCCGAGGCCGTTGGTACCGTGATGCCGATCACCGATAATACTGCACTGTATTCGCTGATTGGTTGCACCTATGGTGGAGACTGCCGGAGCACCTTCGCCCTTCCCGATCTCCGCGGTCGTGCGCCGGTCGGCTGGGGCACCGGACCGGGACTGAGATCTCACCCCTGGGGCACATCATTCGGTAGTGAGGATATCATTCAGACCATCAGCGAGATGCCGGCACATACGCACTCGGCGGTATTTACCCCCGGTGGCTCAGGAGAGGACGCCCAGGTGGCGGTGTCGCAGGATCCCGGAACGACCAACTCACCGGCCGGTGGTAAATACTTGGCCGCGCCTCCAGGTGTCGGTGTGACACCCGTGAAGATATACAACGACGGCACCAATCTGGTAGCCCTGGAAGGAGTTTCAGGTGGCGGTTCTGGAGGTGGTACTGTCACCGTACAAACGACTGGTGGAGGACAACCTATGTATATCGTCCCTCCGGAGATCGCTGTACGTTACTGCATCGTCACTGAAGGCATCTACCCGCCACGCAGCTAACCACTACTGCCTACAACCGGTGGAGAGTAACCTCTACGCCGGTCCCCTCCCTTAAAACCCGCTCTCCCTGATCCCCACGGCAACGAGCCGCCGCCAGATTCCGCCGATAATCGACTCTTTATCCCCTTCTAGAATGACGCTGCCGCGCAACGGTCTCTCGGGGAGCGCCGCCTCCGGGGCAACCGCGAATAAAACGCCGTACTGTGCCTGAATCGGCCGGGGTCTGTGCTCCTCGTCCCGGCGCACGGCGATAGGACCCTGGCGATCCGATGCCATCGCCTCCTGCTGCAGGTAGGGAGACCCGGTAGGGGCGATATGTTGTAACTGCACGGCGACACGAGGCCAGGCCGGATCGTCGGCAATGAAGTAGCCACGCATCCCCTCCCGTGCCTGTGCCAGACTGTTCTCCGGCAGGTATCCCTGCACCCGCCCCTCGCCCGCCGCCACCACGCGCAGAAGCGGTGCATCGGCAGCGATCCAGCGTCCCTCCGTCAGATCCAGGGTCAGATCCCTGATCCGCCCCGCCTGTGGCGCCCGGATCAGCAGTTGCTCTCTCTGCGCCAGCAAGCCCCGGTAACGGGCCAGGGACTCGGCCAGTTGCCGATCGAGCACTCCGGTTTCGGCAACGGTTTCGCTACGGGCCGCACCACGAAGCAGCTGTGTCTGCAGGATCTCGATCTGCCGGCGCTCGATCTCGAGCCGGTACTCAAGATCGGTCGAGACCAGTTCCAGCAGTGGATCGCCTCTGGTCACCCTCTGACCGTCACTGACATGCAGCACCTTTACCTGGGCGGCGCGCGGCGCATAGAGCGTACTGACGCGCTCCGCTTCCAGCATCGCGGGCACGCTGATGCGCCCGTACCAGGGGTAGAGCAGAAGCAGCAGCGCCAGCCCTGCAATCACTGCGGTGCGTACCAGGGCACCGGGATGCGACTCTTTTCTCATGGACCACCAGATTTTTATCTCGCGCGCGATCGGCAGTGCGATAAACCAGCACAGCTCGACCGCCATCAGCCCTATTCCGATCGCCTTGATGAAGAAGTGGTATACGATCAGCGCGATCCCCAGAAACAGGAAGAAGCGCCAGATCCATGCCGCATACCCCCAGATCAGCAGTTTGCGCTGCATACCGGGCGACCAGCTTTCCGGCGCAGGCCGGCCATAACGGAACAGCGCCTCGCGCAGACGCCAGCGACAGAGCGCGAAGGCGCGCATCTGCAGGTTATCCACCCGCCAGTAATCCGCCAGCAGAAAGTAGCCGTCGAACCGCATCAGCGGATTCAGGTTGACGATCACCGTGGTAACCCAGGTCACGCTCGAGAGCATGAACACGGCGGTACGCAGCGGTCCCTCCGGCAGCAACGCCCAGGCCAGTAGCGCGACAGCGGCCAACATCAGTTCCGCCAGCACGCCTCCGGCGCCGATCAACATCCGCGTCCTATGCTCCTTGAGCTTCCAGGCATCGCTGACGTCGGTGTAGAACAGCGGGAGGAGCACGATAAACGCCACCCCCATGCTCTGCACCCGACAACCGGCCCGTTTCGCCAGCAGGGCGTGACCCATCTCGTGTACGAACTTGGCCACGATCAACGCCGTTCCGAAGGCGACAAGTCCCGGCAGGCTGAACAGATGGGGAAAGGCATGGGTGTAGGCCGCCCAGTCACGGCCGACCAGATAGATACCCAGCATCAGCACCAGCGGCAGCACCAGGCGGACGACAAAAGCTCCATAGCGCTCCAGCCAGGGCCAACAGCGATTGAGCAACGGATCGGGTCGCCACAGCGGGATGCGGAAAAACAGGTACTGGTGCAGCAGCCGTTTCCACAGCGCCGAGCGCCGTGCCTTGGCCTTGGCGGCATACCCCTTGCGTTGCTCCGAGTCGCCGGCGGCGATCAGGTCGTTGCCGCGCAGAAAGCTCAGCAGTTGCTCCAGCTCCCGCTCCTGCAACGCCAGGCCTGGCTCCCGGTTCGCCGCCGCCAACACCCGTTTCGGATCGCGCCGCGACCAGTGCCGCAGCAGGCGCATCGCGGCCGGGGTCAGCTTGAAATAGCAGCCGGTCAGCGGATCCGACAAGATCCATTGGGGCGCGCCATCCAACCCGGCCGCCCCTTCGGTCAATTGCAGATCGCCGCGCAGTGCAGGCAGCAGTGCACTCACAGCCCAACCGCCTTGCGTATCGCCGCAAGGGGGCGGCGGAACAGGTATACCGCCAGCGGAACCCGTTCGCCATACACCTTGGCGGTACCGCGCAGGCCGATACGAGGCGGCATGTCGACAAAACGGCCATCCAGCCGATAGGCCAGATTGCCCGCGGGCGTGGCTTGCGCTTCGTAGGCGGCCCGTTCCAGCGTCGCGGCATGGGACGTCAGCGGATCGCTGTCGAGAAAGAGCATGATCGGGGCGCTGTCGGCAAACCGGATCGCATCGCCCACATCCAGCTCGATTCGCAGGGTAGCCCGGGTCGGATCGGCCAGTTCCATCAGCCGCTCGCCGGTACGCACAGGTTTGCCGGTCCAGCGTTCGGCATCGGCGAACACCGCGATACCCTCGTGCTCCGCCCGCACCTCGGCACGGCCGAGCAGCTCTCGGGCGTAATCGCGCTCAGAACGTTTCTGCGCTACCTGTGCCGCCAACAGATCCAGCTGTGCCTTGGACTGCGGGTCCTGAAATGCCCGCTGCGAGCCGGCCCGGTAGGCCGCCTCCGCCACGTTCAGCGCCCGCTCGGCCACATCTGCCTGTGCGCGCAGTGTGGTGTCATCGAAGCGCACCAGCAGATCCCCCCTGGCGACGGACTGATTGGGCTCGACGACCACCTCGCGGACCACGCCGTCCAGCGGCGAGGCGATCACACGGCCATCGAGCGGTACCACCTCCGCAGGCGCCAGCACCGACTGCCGAACCGGAATAATCAGGCACCCCAGTAGCAGCGCACCGACCGCGGCCGCCTTCCAGCGCAATCCGCCACGACGCCAGGGACGACGAGGTTCCAGTGCCAGCCAGGCATGGCTGAAACCGTTCGACAGCTGTTCGGCCAGCAGGCGTTCCGCCTCCGGCCAGGGTTGCTCCCGGGCGTACCAGATGCCGCCGAATACCTGCCCTTGCCGATCCTGCAGCGGTGCCCAGAGCGCTTCCGATGCCGACAGCGCCTGCCAGTCGTCGCGCGCCTGTCGATCCAGCAGCCCGGCATCGATCACCGCGCATTGCTGCAAACCCTGCCGTTCCTGCAGCAGGGCGCAGGCGCGCTCGACAAACGCCACGAACGGTGCCTGGGGAGAGGGCTGAGTGATGCCGGTCACCGCCCGAACTCGGCCGTCGATCAGCAGGGCCGCATGGCGAAAGCCGAACAGGGTCTGGCTGTCGTTGACCAGGCAGTAGGCCAGCTCCTCGATACTGTTCGCCGCCCTTGCCCGCTGCTCGATATCGAGGAAACGGGCAAACACCCGCTCGGTGGAAAAGGGGGATGTGGGGGCGTTCACGGAATCACCGTAAACTGCGCAGTGCCGCTCATACCGGAGATCAGCCCCGCACTCTGGTCCGATATCGACCCGATCAGGCTCAGGGTCTGGCTGCCCTCGTCGATGCGGGCGCCGATGCGGGCGACCTCGGCATCGAACGGCGTGCCGGTTTCATCGGGGGTGAAAGTGAACGGCTGACCGGGCTTGAGGCGACTCAACCAACGCGACGGCACCAGCAGATTGATCTCGAGGTGACGGTTGTCGACGATATCGAGCAGTTGAACACCCTGCCCGACGCTTTCATATACCTGCACATGGCGCGCGACCACCCGGCCGTCGAACGGCGCCTCGATACGGCAGCGGTTCACCTGAACCTGGTACACCCGGCTCTCCGAGCGCGACTGCGCCAGGTGCGCGGCGGACAGCTCGACCGCATGCTTGCCGATCGACCTCATCTCCGCCAGTTGGCGATTCTGATTCAGCTCCGCCTGCGCGGCGCGGGCAGCCGCCTGGGCCGCCTCCAATTGGGCCTGATAGATGGCGCAATCGAAACGGACCAGCAGATCGCCCTTTTTGAACGACTCCCCCTCCCGAAACGGCATCTCCGCAATTCGGCCGGCCAGATCACTGGACAGGGTTGCCTGATCCACCGCTCGCAGCACGCCCCGCGCCTGACGGGCAGTCGTTTCGGTGCCACCGTCGATCAGGGAAAGCTGCAGCGGCTCATCCGCCAACGCCGGAACGGTCGATATACAGCCCAGCAGGCAAAAACCGATTGCTTGCGCATAGCGCCTAAGGTGGGGGGAAAGCGGAGTATGAATCGAGCGCGAACAGCTCCGGACCGGTTTCAAACGGCGTTCCTTGTCAAACGTCATCCCTATACAGCCTCCAGGGTAGAGATCCTTGGCTGGAGTCTAGTCGGTCAGGGCGCGAATTCAACTACTCTTGCGCAGTGCGATATCGAACCGACCCGCGTAGCCCTGTTCATCCTGGGTCAGTTGCAGCATCAGTTGGCGGCCGCCGCGCCGGAATATGCCGCGGGTATCGAATCGGCCATTGATATCGCGCACGTCGGAATAGACGCCCTGCGCATCGCACTGCCACACATCGATCAGGGCTCCGCCGAGCGGTATGCAGGCACTACCCTCGACCCGGGAGACGCGGAACTCCAGCCGCAACGGCACGCCGGGCCTGACCGAACCGTCCGCGGGATCGGAGCGGATATCGGCACGGTTGAGGGGTGGAGTTCGAGATCACGTCATATGAGCGAACTCACACATCAGAGCAGACAAGCCAAGGGGGAAAATCGACGCTGGAAGCACCTCGAAAAACCGTGACGCGTGGCTTGTAAGCAAGGCGTCCAACGCGCAGGAACCGCAGGCTATGCGGTATACATGGGGATTTCGCGCATCGCGCAACGCAACTCACGGGTCGCGCAGTCGGTTTTTTGAGGTGACTTTTCTCAGTCTATACTGTCTTGAGCAGCGCACAGCGGGTGGATGTCGTGATGATTACCAACCTTTCCGGAAGTAATGTAGGGCTCCCTTCGGGCCGCACGGTCCAGGCCTGCGGCTGTGTTGTTCGCCACTCATGTAAAGTGGCTACTGAAAAGTGACTACGCGGTATAGAGTGACTACACAGCGTGTCGCAAACCTGGACAGAGCAGCTGAGACTGGCATTACTTCCGTTTCCATTACAGTTCATCTGTATCGGAATACCGAATTTCCGCATATGTGTAAAAAAGGCCTTACCTGTTAACAAGCAAAAAATTGCTGGATAAAGCCTTAAGGTCAAATCACATAAAGAGACCGCAACCATGAACCAAGATGCTTTCATCACGCAGTTCAGCAGTCCTGCAAGTCCTGAGAGCCGTTCCCTGGCATACTGTCCGCGGTGCATCGGACACCTCCGGCTGCTATTGCCCGCTCTATTTTTATTCGCCCTCACCGTTGTCTCCTCCCTGTCTTATGCTCAAGGCAGCCCGGGTTCGACACTTATCCACAAATCCGAGCCCCATTTCCGGTCTGCGACCCTGTAAAAACAATATGTTAGCATTTCGTGCGCTGAAAA